>Ga0102589_1006167_pt1 | contig 10008 bp, 11 predicted proteins | sample AraplaMF_Col_mLB_FD_76858 | JGI IMG/M metagenome (GOLD analysis project Ga0102589, IMG submission 76858) | Arabidopsis root microbial communities from the University of North Carolina, USA - plate scrape MF_Col_mLB | ecosystem: Host-associated > Plants > Roots > Endosphere | place: USA... | reverse complement strand
CGCGCCCGGCGAAGCCGATGCCCGCCCCCACTACCGGGACGCCCTCGCCCGTCAGCGCGGAGGAGTGAGGCAGCCAGCCACTGCCTGCCGCGTTGACGGTGCGGTCGCGGCTTATTCCCGGTCGAGGGTGATGCGCACGCCCTTGGCGGTCTTCTGGGTGATGGTCAGCTCGAAGTTGGCGTCGCCGTGGTGCTTCTTGACCAGCACATCCTCGCCATCGTCGACCTCCACCCGGTAGCTGTCGCCGAGCTTGGCGCGCAACTGGTCGCGGATCAGGCGGGCGATGTGGTTCTCGCCGGCATCCTTGGGGATGGCGACGGAAACATCGATCGCAGGCTCCTTCACCGGGGCGATATGGAAGGCGACGATGCCATCACTGTCGGCGTCGCTGCTGACCTGGATGCGCCACTTGTTGGAGGGACTGGCCAGGGCGATCGCGGATGCGCACAACAGCACCCAGGAGGCCACCATCGTCCACTTCTTCGGGGCGCTTCGATCCTGCACTTGCATGGCACACCTCCCTCGTCGGCATGGGAGGCCATCTTCCAACACGGCGCGTCAAGACGATCTTGATGCGGCAAGGTCGGTGCGGCCCCGGTCAGTCCTGCGAGCGCCGGGTCGGTGTCTTTGCCGGGCCGTCCAGGTCGGCGATCTTCCACAGGTAGAGGCTGGCGTAGGTCCGGAACGGACCCCAGCGTTCACCGATGGCCGCCAGTTCCTTCGGCGACGGCATGGCGTCCAGGCCATCCACCGACTGGGCGCCCTTGCGGATGCCCAGGTCGTCGACCGGCAGCACGTCCGGGCGGCCGAGCCGGAACATCAGCATCATCTCGACCGTCCAGCGGCCAATGCCGCGCACCGGCACCAGCGCGGCGATGATCGCGTCGTTGTCCATGACGCTCATGCGGCGCAGGTCGGGAATCTCCCCGCGCGCCTCGCGCGCGGCGAGGTCGCGCAGCGCCAGCGACTTGTTGCCGGACACCCCACAGGCACGCAGCGCCGCATCATCGATGCGGCCCAGCGTGTCGCAGTGGAAACGCGTGCTGTCGATCGCCGCCTCGACGCGACCGACGATCGTCGCCGCCGCCTTGCCGCTGAGCTGCTGATAGAGGATCGCGCGCGCCAGCGCATCGACCGGATCGAAGGACTTGCGCCAGCGCGGATCCGGCACCAACGGCCCGATCCGGCGCATCCACCGGGCCAGCCTGCGATCGACCTTGAGCAGGTGCGCATGCGCCGCGGCGGTGTCGAACCCGCGCGAATGGCGAGGCATGTCAGCCCCTCAGCGCATCGGCCGCATACAGCAGCCAGGCCAGGATCATCAGCGTGCCGCCGAATGGCGCCGACGCCGTGGATGTCCCAATGAGGACGGCCGCGGCCAGGCTGCCGGAGAACAACAACGTACCGAGCAGCAATGCCGCGAGCGCCACCCGCGCGAGGTTCCGCCGCAGGTGCGGCGCCAGCGCTGCGAGCGCGATGCCATGGCCGAACGCGAACAACGCCGCGCTGTACAGACGATGCTGCGCGCCCGCATCGACGGCGTGCGCCGCATACGCAGACAGGGCGACCGCCGCGGCCGCCAGCACGGCGCCGGAAGCGGTCAGCAGGCGAACGGGAAGCGTTGAGGCATTGGCATTCATGTGCGAGCGGACCGTTGGATGCCACGGCACGATATCAGCGAGCAACGCCACCCCAAAACAAAACGCGCCGCGGAAATCCGCGGCGCGTCCTGGTTTTCAGCAGTAGCGTCTAGCGCAAGTCTTACTTGACCGCCCAGAACACGTCGTACTCGCCGTCCTCGGTGAAGCCGGCAGCGACGCCGCCCTTCCACGACTCGTACGGACGCTCGACGGTCTCGTAACCGTGGGTCAGCGCCCAGCCACGCAGCGCGTCGCGGACCTTCGCCAGGTTGGCCATGTGGCCCTTGAAGCCCGGCACCACGGCGACCTTCGCCGGCTCGTTGTAGACGGCCACGACCGGACCTTCCACCTTCACGTCGAGCTTGACCGTGTCGTCGGTCGAACCGACCTTGCGGACCGGCTGGGCGACATCGAAGGAGTAGATGTCCGAACCGAACTCGTTGGTGACGATGCGGACCGGACCGGCCGGCTCAAGGCCGTTGGCGGCCATGACCTTCTTGATCCACTCCTGGTTGCTGTTGATCTGGCCCATCACCTTGTCGTTGGTGCGCTCGACGGCAGCGCTCACGACCAGCAGGTTCTCGGCCGGACGATCGACCAGCTTCGGCGCCTTCGACGGATCGTCCTTGCTCAGCTCGGCGTAGTCGTAGTTCGGCACGGCGGCGAGCATGTTGCTCAGGCGGCCCAGGCCCATCTTCATGTCTTCGCCGACGTTGCTGCTGACATACAGGCCAGCGTAACGACCGATCAGGTTCCAGCCGTAGTCGACATCGTAGGTCTGCGTGATCTCGACGTTACGACCACCGCGGCCGGTCGGCTTCAGGGTGAAGGCAGTGCGCTTGTTCCTGCCCGGCTCGATGTCGGTCAGGGCATAGGCAACCTTCTTGCCCGGGACGCTCTCGGTGATTTCCCAGCTGCCCTGGCGCAGACCCTTCTCCTTGGAGTCGTAGTCCATGCGGGCGCCGACGCCCGAAACCGGGCCGGAGAACTTCAGCTGCATCTTCGGATCGCGCAGGACCAGCGGGTTCCAGTCCTTGAAGCGGCGCAGGCTGTTTAGGGTGTCGAAAACAATCGTAACTTTGCGGTTGGTTTCAACCGAGTGCTGCAAATGACGGCTCGACGGCAGCGCGATACCTACGATGAGGAACAGCGCGGCGACGATCGCCAAGGAAATCAAAATCTCGATCAGACGGGTCATTCAGGTTTCTCCGAGGGCCGGCACCCGGTCGGACCGGGACACAGACCCGCAATCGTATCAAGGAAGCTGCGGGCGGTGTAGGCGCCAAATCAGGCAACTGGCGGCAATGGCGGCTCGCCCCCCCGGCTGAGGGGGCGTCCGCCGACGGGGCCCGGAGCCCCTGCCAGCGCGATCCGGGACCGCCTCAGACCAGCTGCAACTCGAATGCCTTCAGCACGGCGCGGGTGCGGTCGCGCACGCCCAGCTTGGACAGGATGTTGGAGACGTGGTTCTTGATCGTGCCCTCGGCCACGCCCAGCGAATTGGCGATCTCCTTGTTGGAGAAGCCACCGGCCATCAGGCGCAGGATCTCGGTCTCGCGTTCGGTCAGCGGATCGGGACGATCGAGGCTGACGAAATCGTTGCGCATGTGCTCCAGCCCGGACAGCAGGCGCTGGGTCACCGCCGGCTGCATCAGCGAGCCGCCGTCGGCCACCGCCTGGATCGCGCTGACCAGCTGCTCCAGCGACACGTCCTTGAGCAGGTAACCCTTGGCACCGGCCTTCAGTCCGGCCAGCACCAGCTGGTCGTCGTCGAAGGTGGTCAGGATGATCGTCGGCGGCAGGCTGTTGGTGCGCGCCAGTGCCTGCAACGCCTCCAGGCCCGACATCACCGGCATGCGCATGTCCATCAGGACCACGTCGGGCTTGATCTGCGGAATCAGCTCTACCGCATGACGGCCGTCGCCGGCCTCGCCCACCACTTCGATGCCTTCGGCCAGCGACAGCAGGGAACGAACGCCCTGCCGCACCAGTGTCTGGTCGTCGACTATCAACACACGGATCATGCGATGACTCCTTCACAGGCAGCGGCTGCCGCCGCCGAGGCCGGCAGCGTCAGGTGCAGGCAAAAGCCTGCTTCCGGCCGGGTTTCGATTCTAAGGTCGCCGCCGTGTTGCTGCAGCCGTTCGCGCATGCCGCGAAGGCCGTTGCCGGCGACGAAAGTGTCCGCACCATGGCCATCGTCGCGCGCGCTCATCACGATGCAATCGCTGCGGCGGCCGGCGTTGATCCACAGATTGCGGGCGCCGGCATGGCGCACCGCGTTGGTGATGATTTCCTGCGTACAGCGCAGCATGACATGGGCGCGCTCGGGATCGTCCAGGGTGAGCGGCGTTTCGATGTCCATGTGGATGTCGAGCGCGGGCACGTTCTCGGCCAACGGCATCAGGGCCGCGCCCAGGTCGATGGCGCCGCCTTCGCGCAACTGGCTTACCGCTTCGCGCACGTCGGTCAGCAGCAACCGCGCCAGGGTATGGGCCTGCTGCACGTGTTCCTTGACCCGTCCCTCGGACAGGTGCCCGGCCACTTCGAGGTTGAGACTCAGCGCGGTCAGGTGGTGGCCGAGCAGGTCGTGCAGCTCGCGCGAGATGCGGGTGCGCTCGTTGACGCGCACGCTCTCGCCCAGCAGGGCGCGGGTGGCGCGCAGCTCGGCGTTGAGGCGGCGCTGTTCCTCGCGCGCCTCGGCCTGCTGGCGGGCGACCAGGGCGGTGACGAACACCAGGCTGGAGAACCCCATGTAGGCCAGCGACTGCAGCACCGCCAGGATCGGCGGGAAGTCGAGGGCGCCGACGAACACCGGGATGATCGCGACGTTGCCGCAGATCAGCCAGACCAGGCCGAAGCGGACCGGCATCAGCCAGGGCAGCAGGCCGGCCACGACCATCAGCAGGATGCTGCCCAGGCCGGTGCCCGAAAAGTAGCCGACCCCGATCGCGCAGGCGGTCAGGACCAGCAGCAGGCCGTGGTCGACCACGCCCGGACGGCGCTGGCCGAGCTGGCGGGTGATCCACCAGTAGACCGCGCCGAAGGTGAGGTAGACCGACAGCCAGCGCAGCACCTGCAGGGTCGGCGGGCCTTCGGCATCGGGCGCCAGCAGGGTCGGGTCGAGCCAGACGTTGAGCAGCCAGAGTCCTACCGCGCCCCAGGTGAACAGGCCCGCGTAGCGCAGCAGTCGAGTGTGATTCAGGCGGGCAAGCATGTCGGCATGCTAACTGCATCAAGGGCCTGGGGAGCCGTCCGAAAGTCATGCTGGAGCAACAGGCCGTAGCAAACGGGTCGGAATTGCTGTCCACCGGGACGGGTGCCGACCGGCGGGACCGACCGGCGGGACGGACCGCCGCCCCGACGTCCACCCCCTCGCCTTCCGTTCGCCCCGCTTTTTGTGCCGCCGGTCGCCCATGCGTGACGGCCATGCGATAATCGCCCGGCCGGACGTGCCATGCGTCCGGTTTGCGAAATACTGGAGCCCGGAATGTCGATCGTCGTCCGCGACGTGCGTGAGCACGAGCTGGATTCCGTCCTTGCACTGAACAATGCCGCCGGCCCCGCGATCCTGCCGCTGGATGCGGCCCGACTGCGTCATTTCTTCGAAACCGCAGAATATTTCCGCGTCGCCGAACGTGACGGCGCCCTGGCTGGATTCCTGATCGGAATGGGCAGCCACAGCGAGCACGACAGCAGCAACTTCCGCTGGTTCTGCGAGCGCTATCCCGATTTCTTCTATATCGACCGCATCGTCGTGGCCAGCCGCCGTCGCGGCGGCGGCGTCGGTCGCGCGTTCTATGCCGACGCGCAGAGCTACGCCGAGATGCGCTACCCGCAGATGGCCTGCGAAGTGTTCCTGGAAGGCAGCAACGACCCCGCCCTGCTGTTCCATGGCAGTTTTGGATTCCACGAGGTCGGACAACACATGATGACCGAGGCGGATGTACGCGCCGCGATGCTGATGAAACCGCTGTGCAGCTATGCCTGGGTGCGCGACACCTACGGCGATGCGCTGCCGCAGGTGCCCTGGATCATCCAGGCACGCGGCCCGCGCAACCACGGTGGCCCCAAGGCCGCCGATGCGCTGATGCAGCGACCCACGGGAACCGGCCTGTGAGCGCGGCGATGGACTTTGAACCGGCCGGCGAACTCAAGATCGGCCAGGTCGGAATCGCCAATCTCCGCATCCGCACCCTCGACGTCGACCGCCTCGTCAGCGAGATGCGCGACCGCGTCCAGCGCGCGCCCAAGCTGTTCGCGCGCGCCGCGGTGGTGCTCGACTTCGGCGGCCTCACCCGCACCCCGGACCAGGCGACCGCCACCGCCCTGATCAAGGGCCTGCGCGAGGCCGGCGTGCTGCCGGTCGCCATCGCCTACGGCACCAGCGAAATCGAACAACTGTCCGAAGCCCTGGGGCTGCCGTTGCTGGCGAAGTTCCGCGCTTCGTACGAACGCGACGAAACCGCGGCCGCAGCCGTACCTGCGCCGCAGGCGGCACCGCCGTCGCGGCGCGAACCGGAACCTGCAACCGCTGCCAAGGCCGGCCCCGCCACCGCGTCGGCATCGCCGGGCATGATCCAGTCCAAGCCGGTGCGCTCGGGCCAGCAGATCTACGCCGAGAACCGTGACCTGACCGTTCTCACAACGGTGGGCGCCGGTGCCGAAGTCATTGCCGACGGCTCGGTGCATATTTACGGACCATTGCGTGGCCGCGCCCTTGCAGGCGCGCAGGGCAACGAGCAGGCGCGGATATTCTGTCGCGAATTCCATGCCGAGCTGGTTGCCATCGCAGGGCACTACAAGGTATTGGAAGAGATTCCGAAGGACCTGCGCGGCAAGGCCGTGCAGGTATGGCTCGAAGACCAACAACTAAAAATCGCGGCACTTGACTGATGCCGCATCAACGGAGGATTTAACTTGGCCGAAATCATCGTAGTCACCTCGGGCAAGGGCGGCGTTGGCAAAACCACGACCAGCGCCAGCCTTGCCTGCGGCCTCGCCCGTCGAGGCCACAAGGTTGGCGTCATCGACTTCGACGTCGGCCTGCGTAACCTCGACCTGATCATGGGTTGCGAACGTCGCGTCGTTTACGACTTCGTCAACGTCGTCAACGGCGAGGCGACGCTGAGGCAGGCACTGATCAAGGACAAGCGCTTCGACAACATGTTCGTGCTGGCTGCCTCGCAGACCCGCGACAAGGACGCGCTGACCAAGGAAGGCGTGCAGAAGGTCCTCGACGACATGATCGCCGACGGCTTCGACTACATCGTCTGCGACTCCCCGGCCGGCATCGAGAAGGGCGCCTACCTGGCGATGTACTTCGCCGACCAGGCCCTGGTCGTGGTGAATCCGGAAGTGTCCTCGGTGCGCGACTCCGACCGCATCCTCGGCCTGCTGTCGTCCAAGACCCGCCGCGCCGAGAACGGCGAGCGCGTCAAGGAACACCTGCTGCTGACCCGCTACAGCCCCAAGCGCGTGGAAACCGGCGAGATGCTCAGCGTCGGCGACGTCGAGGAGATCCTCGGCCTGAAGACGGTCGGCGTGATCCCCGAGTCCCCGGACGTGCTCAACGCCTCCAACAAGGGTGAGCCGGTGATCCTGGAGACCGAGTCCGACGCCGCACAGGCCTACGACGACGCCGTCGCGCGCCTGCTGGGCGATACCCGCCCGATGCGCTTCACCACTGCGGAGAAGAAGGGCTTCTTCAGCAAGATCTTCGGAGGTTGAGGATGGGCCTTTTCGATTTCCTGCTGGCCAAGAAGCAGACTGCATCCATCGCCAAGGATCGCCTCCGCATCATCGTCGCGCACGAGCGCGCCGGCCGCGGCGGCACCAGCCCGGATTACCTGCCGATGCTGCAGCGCGAGCTGCTCGAGGTGATCCGCAAGTACATCAACGTCGACGCGGACGCGGTCAAGGTCGACCTGATCGGCGACGGCGACAACAAGGTCCTGGACATCTCGGTGGCGCTGCCGGAAAACCCGGCGCAAGCCTGACCCCCACCGGGACCCCGTAGCCCGGGTAAGCGAAGCGCACCCGGGGACGAAGCGCCCCAGGCCCCGGGTGCGCTTCGCTTACCCGGGCTACTTCGGGCTACGCAGCCGCGCAATCGCAATGCTCACCCTTTCCGACATCGACCCTGCCAGCGTCGCCGCCCTGCTCGCCCGCTACGGCCTGCAGCTCGAGCGCGTGGCCGACGGCCAGCCCATCCCCGGCAGTTACTGGGGCGAGTGCGAAGCCGGCCTGATCGGCCACAACGTCTATGCCCGCGGCGACACGCCGGTGCATTCGCTGCTGCACGAAGCCGCGCACCTGATCGTGTTGCCATCCGAGCGCCGCGCGCAGGTGCACACCGACGCCACCGACTCGATCGAGGAAGAAGACGCGGTGTGCGTGCTGCAGGCCCTGCTCGGCGATGCCCTGCCCGGCGTCGGCCGCGACCGCATCCTGGCCGACATGGACGGCTGGGGTTACACCTTCCGCCTGGGCTCGGCCCGCGCCTATTTCGAGTACGACGCCGACAACGCCTGGCAATGGCTGCACGAGCGCGGCCTGGCTGACTGCGCTACCCGCACCCTGCGAGCCTGACCGCCGCAACTTGCACGACCGCGGACGGGCCACTAGCCTTCGGGGGCCTCGGCGCAGCAGCGCGGGCCTTACCCGGAGAGAACGAAGATGAAACCTGTACGCGCCCTGCTCGCGCTCGGCATTACCGCCGCCGTGATCGGACTGGCCGGTTGCAAGAAGGAACCGACCCCGGCCACGACGACCACCGGCGGAACCGCCGCCACCGTGCCCGCAGGCGAGACCGCCGACCAGTTCATCGCCCGCGTCAACGACGAATACCGCAAGATGTTCCCAGAGATGACCGCCGCGCAGTGGCTGTCGTCGACCTACATCAATGACGACAGCCAGCTGCTGGCGGCCAAGGCCAACGAGCGCTACCTCGCCCAGCTCAACAGCTGGATCGAGCAGTCCGAGCGCTTCGAAGGCCAGCAGATGTCGCCCGCCACCGCGCGCGCCATCCAGCTGCTCAAGCTCGGCACCTCGATGCCGCCGCCGAAGGATCCGGCCAAGCTCGAAGAGCTGACCAAGATCGCCTCGAAGCTCGAAGGCATGTACGGCGCCGGCACCTACTGCACCGGCGACGGCGACGCCAAGAAGTGCCGCCAGCTCGGCGAACTCGAGGACGTGCTGCGCAGCAGCCGCGACTACGACACCCAGCTAGATGCCTGGCAGGGCTGGCACACCATCGCCCAGCCGATGCGCAAGGACTACACGCGCTTCGTCGAGCTGGTCAACGACGGCGCCCACGACCTGGGCTTCGCCGACACCGGCGAGATGTGGCGTTCGGGCTACGACATGAGCCCGGCGGAAATGTCGGCCGAAACCGACCGCCTCTGGGGCCAGGTCAAGCCGCTGTACGAACAGCTGCACTGCTACGCCCGCACCCGCCTGGAAGCCAAGTACGGCGACGACAAGGGCCATGTCGCCGGCAACATGCTGCCGGCGCACCTGATGGGCAACATGTGGCAGCAGGACTGGGGCAACCTCTGGGACATCCTCGCCCCGTACCAGAACGCCGGCAGCCTCGACATCACCGGTGCGCTGGAATCGCAGTACCAGGCCGCGTACGACGCGCAACTGGTCAAGCACGCCGGCCAGCGCACCCCGGCCGACCTGGCGCAGATCGAGCAGGACGCCAAGCTCGCTTCGGCCAAGCTGATGACCGAACGCGCGCAGGACTTCTACACCTCGCTGGGCATGCAGAAGCTGCCGGCGAGCTACTGGGACAAGACCCAGTTCATCAAGCCGCGTGACCGCGACGTGGTCTGCCACGCCAGCGCGTGGGACATGAACATGGCCGGCGACGTGCGCACCAAGATGTGCATCAAGCCGAACGAGGAAGACTTCACCACCATCTACCACGAGCTCGGCCACATCTATTACGACCTGGCCTACAACAAGCAGCCGCCGCTGTTCCAGCAGGGCGCGCACGACGGCTTCCACGAAGCCATCGGCGACACGATCGTGCTGTCGATGACGCCCAAGTACCTGCAGTCGATCGGCCTGGTCGGCGACCAGCAGCAGAGCAACGAGGCGCTGATCAACTCGCAGATGCGCATGGCCCTGGCCAAGGTCTCGTTCCTGCCGTTCGGCCTGATGATCGACCGCTGGCGCTGGGGCGTGTTCGACGGTTCGATCAAGCCGGGCGAGTACAACAAGGCCTGGTGGGACCTGAAGGCCAAGTACCAGGGCGTGGCACCGGTCACCGCGCGCGGCGAGGACTACTTCGACGCCGGCGCCAAGTACCACGTGCCGCGCAACACGCCGTACACGCGCTACTTCTTCTCGCATGTGCTGC
>Ga0102589_1006163_pt1 | contig 10012 bp, 10 predicted proteins | sample AraplaMF_Col_mLB_FD_76858 | JGI IMG/M metagenome (GOLD analysis project Ga0102589, IMG submission 76858) | Arabidopsis root microbial communities from the University of North Carolina, USA - plate scrape MF_Col_mLB | ecosystem: Host-associated > Plants > Roots > Endosphere | place: USA... | reverse complement strand
ATCGATTCACGTTTTATTGCTATAGGTTTAGCTATTCAAATACGTGAGGCTATTAAAATGCGCGACACTGGCGCTACGGTTGAGGAAATTGTTGAACGTCTTGAGAAAGTGCGCGAAAATACGTATTTGTATGTTATTGTTGATACACTTGAAAATCTTATTAAAGGCGGAAGAATTGGAAAAGGTACAGGCTTTATCGGTTCTTTGTTGAACATAAAAGTAATTGCAAACTTAGAAGGTGGCGCTTACAATCCGGTATCTAAAGTACGTAGCCACAAACAGGTTGTGAACTACTTATTTAAACAATTCCAAGCAGACACTGCTGGAAAAACAGTAAAAGCAGTTGGGATTTCTCACGCAGAGGGACTTACAACGATGGGTGGACCATTAAAAGAATTAGTTGAAGGAACTGGTTTTAATGAAGTAGAGATTGCCTTTACTTCACCGATCATTTCAACACATACTGGTCCAGGAGCAATTGGGTTTATTTATTTTGCAGAATAATATATATGGGCTACTACATACATAATTGTAGTGGCTTTTTATTTTATGTAATTGTTGAAAAGTACATAAAACGTTGTAAACGCACATTTTTACTTAATACTTAGGTATAGTCACTTTTCATTGCGGCATGAACTATTCTATAATAGAAGTAAGCAAAAGATGGAAGGTGGTCAAATGAGTATTTGGCGAATCATAGTTTTGTCATGTTTGACCGTCTTAGTACTAAGTGGTTGTGCAATATCAATAGATGAACCGGATCCGCAAGCAGAACCAGAAGGGGAGCAGGCAAGGACGGAGCAAGATATGAAACAGGATGAGCAACAAACAGAAAATGAGGAAAAGACCTCAAAGAATGTATTGACGCAAATTTATGAACATTTTTTTGAGCCATCACCAGAGGATACACGGAAAATTGATGATAATAACGCAAAGCAACTACATTACTTAGCACTCGGAGATTCTTTAACAGCCGGTGTTGGTGATGAGTATAGTAAAGACGGTTATGTTGGAAGATTAACAGATTCATTAATAGCTTGGCCCTCGATTTCTGATGTTGAACTCGATAATCGAGGAAAAAGAGGAAGACGTAGTGATCAGCTATTAAAATTAGTGGAAAAAGGGCATTATGATGAAGAGTTGCAAAAAGCACAGCTCATTTCAATTACTATGGGTGGAAACGATGTCATGAAAATCGTTAAAAACGATCTGTTTAATTTGAAACGAGATGCTTTTGATAAAGAATTGCGGAAATATAAGAAACGCTATAGTAAAATTATTGAAGGCATTCGAGAGAAAAATCCAACAGCGCCTTTATTACTTATCGGTTTTTATAATCCATTCTCCATCGTGACAAATGAAGCGAATGAATTTGATTCGATTATTACGGAGTGGAATAAAGTCATTGAAGACATAGCAAAAAAAGATAATAATGCGTGCTATGTGTCAGTGGAAGACATGTTTGATTCAAATAAAGAGCTCGTTTATCATACGGATTTCTTTCATCCAAATGCTAAAGGCTATGTAAAAATGAATGAGCGAATTTTAAAAGCAATGGAGAAATGTAACATGGAACAAAAGATTAACAAGGAAATAGGGTACGAGGAGTGACAAAATGAATAAGTGGAAATTCGCATTTTTTGCTTTAGCGGGCACCCTGCTTTTTGCAATCCTCCTCGTCGTTTTTTTAGCAACTAGACCAGTAGATGGAGTAAATTTAGCGGAAAGTTCAAAAGCTGAAAGTGAAGAAAAAGGAAATGTACTCGTTGTGCAAACAACAAGGAAGGAATTAGAATCTATATCGAAGAAGTATTTAAAAGATGCAGGGTCACCATTACCGTTGGACTTTACGATTGGTGACGATATTCAATTGAAAAGTACATTAAAGGTTTTCTATACAGAAATCGAAATTTCTATGAATTTCGATCCGATAGTGGATGAGAAAGGGAATATTATTTTAAAACAGACAGGAATGAATGTTGGGCTGTTAAATATTCCGCCTGAGACAACGATGAAAATTATGCGAGACACTGTGGATTTCCCTACATGGATTTCAATCAATCCAGATAAGGCTGAAATCTATATTGACTTATCGCGCATTAATATTGCTTCAGGATCACGTATCAAAGCAAAAGAATTAGACTTGCCAAAGGATAAAATTTTACTAGAAATTATTGTACCTGGTGCATAAGGAGTGAGGTAAATGGCAAAGCAATACGCAACATTTGCAGGTGGTTGTTTTTGGTGTATGGTCAAGCCCTTTGACGAAACACCTGGCATTGAATCAGTAATTTCTGGTTATACGGGTGGACATGTTGTCAATCCAACCTATGAACAAGTATGCTCCGAAACGACAGGGCATTTAGAAGCGGTGCAAATACTGTTTGATGATGAGCTCTATTCTTATGAACAATTACTAGCGGTATTTTGGACATTAATTGATCCAACAGACGCTGGGGGACAATTTTATGATCGTGGAGAATCCTACACAACCGCGATTTTTTACCACAATGATGAGCAGCGTGATTTGGCTGAACGCTCTAAAGCAGATTTACAAGCATCCGGGAAATTCGATAAACCTATCGCAGTGAAAATTTTACCGGCAAGTGTGTTTTACCCAGCAGAAACCTATCATCAATCTTATTATAAGAAAAATCCAATGCACTACGAGCGCTATGCTATAGGATCTGGTCGCAAAGCGTTTCAGGAGAAACACTGGGGGGCGGAAAAATGAATAAAGAACAACGTTTACAACAGTTAACGGACATGCAATATTACGTGACACAGGAAAGTGGAACTGAGCCACCGTTCCGTAATGAATTTGATAAGCACTTTGAAGAGGGTATTTATGTAGATATCGTGTCAGGGAAGCCATTATTTAGCTCTCTTGATAAATTCGATTCAGGCTGCGGCTGGCCTGCATTTGCAAAGCCGGTTGAAAAGGAAGAAGTAACGGAGCATTTCGATACATCTCATGGAATGCGTCGTGTAGAGGTTCGAAGCAAAGAAGCCGATTCCCATTTAGGACATGTCTTTCCGGATGGACCGAGTGAGCTTGGAGGCTTACGCTATTGCATTAACTCCGCAGCACTCCGCTTTGTAGCAAAAGAGGATTTAGAAAAAGAAGGCTATGCACAATACCTTTCATTATTTAAATAACATAAACTCCTAGCAGGATTTATCATGCTAGGAGTTTTTTATTGTTTCAAGGGATAGACTTGTCGAAGTGACGGAACGAGACATCGAGACAACGGATAGAAAGTCAAAATTGATTAAAAGGTAGGCTTGGCTCCAGGGTTATCAAATTTAATGGTAAAAAATTTAGTCAATCCGGTTAATAAAGTTAGCAGTACGGATATTTATCTAATGCTAGGGATTAGTGAAAAGCACGGAAATGATGGAGTAGAATGGTTGCTAAATAATATCAACTATAATTATTTGATTTGTGAAGATGGTCAAAATAAGTACGTAAAGTAGTTTTACTGATGGTAAACAAGTAGAGTTACCTAAAAAGTATGGAAAAAGAGTTGCTTATAGATTTAATTTGGCTGACCAACATATTCTCACTAAAACTCTTGAATTAGAAAATGTATCTTCTCGCTTCTTGTATGACTCCGACCTTACAACAAAAGAATTAGCAATACTAAAAAAAATAGGAGCTTTTAAACTATTAAAATATAAATTCTTTAAAAATTTATTTAAAAACATTTTTCTGGGAGCTTTGCATATTTTTGATCAATTAAAAATCGGCACAAATGATTATTTAATTAAAGCAGAAGTACATGGGGAAATCGAGGGAAAAGAAGGAACCATTGAGTCTGTATTATTTGGTTCAAATAATACAGAGATAACAGGTAATGTTGCCTCGATATTAGGGAATAAATTAATCCAAAATAATTATTCAGCAGGCGTACACTACATGGAACAGCTTTTTGACTTAGATGATATATTATTAATTCTAGATGGTAAAATATCTTAATTATGAAATGAAACTATTTATATGTTATCGCCACTCAGAACAAGTGGATCGAACAGTCTTCTTTAAAATTATTTTTCGCAGCGTCTCAGAGCGTTATTTTCTAATAAAAACAGCGACAAGCACTGTTAAATCAGTGTTTGTCGCTGTTTGAAATGTACCTCTATGAAACTCACAAAATCTCATAAACAAAAAAGCATAGATAATTGAAAAAGAGTAGCATTTGCTACTCTTTTTTTATTTCCAAAATATCCACCATTTCTTCAGTAGCTTCAGTTTGCTTTTTTATTTCTTGTATTTCTCGGATTGATTCTAATAGTTTTCGATCTCGTTCTTCTAGTTTGGTATTGATGTAATCTCGTTGTTCTTGCTGTTGATTTTCTACATCAGCAATATGTTTTCGCAATTCCGCAATCTCTTCTTTTTGATTAGCGATGATTTGCATGGTTGTACCCATTTGCTCAAGTGCCATTTGAAGTTGCAAAGTGTATTGTTTTAGTTCGTTTTCTGGCTGTTGCTGCGCTGCTGCTATTGTAGTTGCGGTTACTTCTTCAAATTCAATATTCTTTGCAACCATGCGGGATAAGCCGTCTTTGATATCCATTGCGGTTAGATTGCGGTTGAATCCTTCCGCAATGAACCGCAACACCTCGACCTTTTCATGTGTATATCGTTTTTTTCTTCCTTCACCGATAGATGGGATGAACTCTTCAAAGCGATCTCTGTAAAATCTTGGAGTAGATTCTGCGAGGTTTAATTGTTTTGCAATTTGTGCCATGGTTAATAATTCTTTTTCCAAATTTAACCCCCCCTTTTTGGGAATGGAATGTTATAAATACTTTCGATAGGGACTTTGAAAATGCCTTTAATTTGTTACTTATAAAAAAGTTAACGCATGATTGATAACCTCACAGCACCCAAACTGGTTGGTAACATAAAATGAGAGGTGGTTCATGTGGAACAAAACCGGACCTAAGGGAGGATAAGGAGCAAATTTAGATTGCCTACCTCCTGCACCCGAACGCTACTCCTTTTTGTTTTTACTAGAGTTGTTCAAAATATGATAGATAGCAGTGTCATTCTGAAGCAAAATATTTTTGTGTTTAAAAGTAGACAAATTTCAACAAAGGAAATATAAAGGGAAAATTGAATATTATATATTAAATTGAAAAAAGGGAGTAAATGTAATTGAAACGATATTTTAGATTTATTGTTGTTGCTAGTATTACAATACTATCTTTAACAGGATTAGGTACTAATGTTGCAAATGCTGATGTGGTAACTAAGAGGGGTAAAATTAGTTTTTATAACCCAACGAAAGCAGGATATGATAAGAAAATAATGATAGAAAATGATTGCGCTGTTGATCAAAGTTATAAATATCTGCCTAAAGGTACCAAAATTTCAGTTTATAATTTGGGTAATGGATCTAGTAAAGTACTTGAAAAATGGGATATTGGAAATTTTGCGCAGTACGATGTAATTTTAGATGTCTTACCGAAGACCTTTAAGGCATTAGGTGGTGTTGAAAATGATGGGTATATTTATAAAGGGATGGTTCAATGGAATGATGGTGGAATTACTAGAGTTATAGAAGACGAAACAGAAAATAATGAACTAACAGAGTAAAAATAAAATAAATAATCCGGATAAATATTTATCCGGATTATTTATTTTAATAATGTTTCCAGGGGGAGAAATTTTTGAAAAAATTTTTATTTTTTTTAATAATCATTGTATTTATTTGCATTGCATTCAAATTTTTTTCAAATGATACTAGTGTCTCTGAATCTATCTCTGAATCTAATTTTTACATAAATATATTTAATCCTAAAAGTTTAACGAATACATTTTATCAATATGATCCAAGAAAAAATAAAAGTAAAACATTACTAAGTAAGAATATGGAGGACTATACTTCATTCGCTTATTCTGAAGATAATAATAAATTGTATTTTGCAGACGGAACAACAGATAACACAATTCAATTATTTGAAAATGACCTAAATACTAATCAAACGAAACAGCTAACAATTGAATTTAGTAGCGTAGATTATATTCAAATAGACAAAGAACAAAAAATTCTCTTTTTGAGAGTGTTATTAAGAGATGAATACAAAAATTTTCATATTGCTACTTATAATCTTCAAACACATAAATTAGAAATATGGGGAGAAGAAAATAAAGATAGAAGTATTTTAGATTTTAATTATAATCCAAATAATAATAAATTAATTGTAGTTTCTTACTCGGAAAAAGAAGATACTGAAAAACTTGAAAAGGCTAATAATAATCATAAATTACAACCACCGAAATATAGTTTAGATATATATAATATTCAAGGACAAAAAATGAAACATATTGATACGATAGAGAAATTTATAAGTGGAGCATCATTGGCTCCAGATAATAGCTCAGTAATAGTTAGTTACGATGAAGACATAAATAGTTCTATTTCACATGTTGTAGAAATGGATATTGAATCAAATAATATGAAGCCATTACTAGATAGTAATGGCAGTTATTCAAAAATTCGCTCCGTTAAATTTGATGAAAAAAAAGAAGGGTTTTATTTTTTGTCTAGTTTTATTGATGAAAAAAAAGATTATAGTGTTATGGAAGTGCCTAAAGAAAGTATGCTCTCGTACTATGATTTAAGAAAAAATGAAATTAGAAATGTGTGGAAAGCAGAAGAAAGTGTGATAGTTAATTATTCAGGTGAAAATTTTTGAGTTAAAAAACACTGTAAAGGTATAGTTCCTTCTAGTAGGGAATTTCATTTTTTCCTTTTCGTAAAAAAAGAGTAGCAAAAAAGCTGCTCTTTTTTATTTTGGCTTTGCAGTTGCTGACGGGAGAGGGTGAAACGTGGAGGCTGTCAAACCAAATTTGCGGTACCGGACCGAAGGGAGGATAAGGAGCAAATTTGGTTTGACAACCTCACTGCACCCGAACCCTCTTGCTATTGAACAAACAACCGTTTGTTCCTGCCTACCGGCGAGGGAGCCCCCTCAATATTAAATAATTGATCTTGCAATTCTAAATCCTATATCATCAATAAAGAAATCAGGCATACTCTTACGGCGACAAGTGGCTCCACATCCGCGTTCTTCTTCAGCCCAACTTCCTCCTCGAATTATTCGGTAATTACCAAACATCTCTTCATCGTATAAGTCCCAGCACCACTCCCAAACATTTCCTATCATGTCGTGCAAGCCCCAATCATTAGGCACTTTTTCACCAACATTGTGTACATGTTCGTTAGAATTATCTTTAAACCAAGCAATTTCATCAATTTCACCATACCGATAACCTTTTGATTTTGCTTTACATGCATATTGCCACTCAGCATCTGTTGGTAATCGAAAACCATTAGAACTATAATTGCATATAACAGAATTACTTTTCTTTTCACAATCATAATACTTGTCATAACCTAGGACATCCGACAATGAATTACAAAAGTTCACGGCATCTAGCCATGAAACATTAACAATGGGTTTTCGATCCTTTATTGTTGTTGATAACTTCCTCCCCATAATAACCGCATAAAGTTCTTCTGTCACCGTATATTTGGCAAGATAGAATGGCATTATCTCTACATTCCAAATAACTTCCTTTAAATTTTTTCTTATACCAGGCATTCCAAATTTATAGTTTGAACTAATCCATTTTTGCTCGTTTTGAAAATCTCGTAGGCGGATTTCTCCTTCAGGAATATACACCATTAATTCTTTTAAATAATGATTTAAATTAGTTAACATAGTCCTCTCCAAATCGTAAACTATTGTTTTTAGACACTACTTTTATAGTACGACCTCCATTATAAAATGCCGTTTATCCAACTATATCTACAAACTCCGGCGTTAAATCATGTATTTGACTCATGTATATTGAACATCTTACTAGGACGTTTAAACTTTAAATTCACTGACAAGATTTCGTAGACTATCTGCTTGTTGTGCAAGCTCTGTGGCAGCGGCATTAATTTCTTGCATGGATGCAGATCCTTGAGTTGCCGCAGCGGCAGAAGTGACAGTGTTGATAGCTGATTGTTCAGCGTATGCATTTACATGGACAAAATCATTTGCTACAGCATTACTATAATTAAGTGTTAATGCAATCTTCTCTACCATGATCGCGATAATTGCCGTTGTTTCTTTAGTTTGCGTCAAAATATTGTCTAAAGATTGATTTGTTTCATTCGTTACTTCAACGCCACGAATAACGGACGATACACCTTCGTGGTTTTGAGAGATGATGGATGTTACTTCATCTTGAATGGACGTTACAATGGTTGTTACTTCTTTTGCGGCAATTTGAGATTGCACTGCTAGCTTTCGAACTTCATCAGCGACAACAGCAAAGCCTCGTCCGTGCTCTCCAGCGCGTGCTGCTTCTATCGCAGCATTTAAGGCAAGTAAATTTGTTTGCTCTGAAATGGTAGTAATCGTGCCGATAATAGATGTGATGTCGGCGGATTTTCGACCGAGCGCTTCAACGGTAGTAGTTGTGGAGGCCATCGTTTCTTCTATAGCTTGCATGACTAATGAAGATTGTTGAACGGAGCGACTGCCATCATTAGCCGCTTGCTGCATAGCTAATGATGCACGCTGAACAGCATTTGCTTGCTCATTTAAATGATGGACAGAATGTTCAAGATCACTCATTTTTTGTTGAGCGCTCGTCATACTAGAGATCGTATTCTCGCTATCGCTTGCGATATCAGCTGTTGCATCTGCAATATTCTGTATGGTACGGGCATTTTCATCGGCTAAAGACATTAACTCTTGGCTACTGCTTGAAACGTGGTCCGCCAGATTACTGACACGTTTCATCAAATTAGATATCGATTCAATAAGTGTATTCGTTGAAGTGGCAATAGTTGAGAACTCGTCATGATTACGAACTTTAACACGTCGGGTCAAGTCCCCACCAGCTTGTGCAATATCGAGAATGGAATGATTAATAGCTTGTGTATTGTTTCTTAATGATTTAAATAACATATAACCAAATATAATAATGGCAATAAATCCAAGTATTGAAATGAAGAAGAAAGAAGTAATAGATAGAGTAACTTGCTTGTTAAGCTTATCTAATTTTGCTTTATTTGAAGCATCCATAACCTCATTAATGGACTCGATATTTTTATCAATATACACCTTCATTGTTTCTCCGGTACCGTCCATCATGAGTTTGCGAGCTTGTTCGAGACCAAGTTCATCACGCATTGTCATAACCTTTTTAGAATATTCAAGGTAATTATTATAATATTGATCGATCGCCTGTATATGACCTAACTCTAACTGTCTTTCTGTAAACTGCTTTTCTAAGACTTTCATTTTTTTATCGATGGAATCAATTTTCATTTTATAAGAAGTAGCAAAGTTCCCGTTCCCGGTAATTAAATAGGCTTGTTCTAAATTGGTGAGCCTCGCAATTTCATATGCAAGTTGGTTAACAGTTAATTGTTCATGAACGTTTTTCTCAGTAAAATCCTTCATTTGGCTTTGAAGATTTTCAATATTGATATACGATAATAAACCCATTGTGCCATTTATAACAATAAGGAGAGAAAATATAATAAGTACTTTGCCTCGGATTAAATGGTAAAAACGTTGTCGTTTTTCTTTGGTAGGAGTGAGGTTATGCCTATCGCTTTCCAAATCACTTATTTTCTTTTTTGAGGAGCTGGTTTTAAAGAGAGACGGGCGTTTTTTTACGGAGTTACTGTATTTGTAAGAGTTTTTCATCGCCATCACCTTCCTGTTCTTAAATAGTCGATTTAAATTTTACCTTATTTTACTAGGTATTTCTATTCCTTTTTTCTAAAAATTTTCATTTTTCAGACAAAAATACATATTATTTTTCTGTGAAGAAAGTCCAATAAGCAAGTAAGTTTGTTCTACTAGTTTTAGGAGAGGCAAATACTTAATCGATATTTTTGTGACTAAGAAGGTATTTTTTGATAAACTAGCGGAAAGCAGATGAGTAAAAAGGGGATTTAAGTATGAAAAAGAGCTTTTATTTGTATGTACT
>Ga0102589_1003903_pt1 | contig 10012 bp, 10 predicted proteins | sample AraplaMF_Col_mLB_FD_76858 | JGI IMG/M metagenome (GOLD analysis project Ga0102589, IMG submission 76858) | Arabidopsis root microbial communities from the University of North Carolina, USA - plate scrape MF_Col_mLB | ecosystem: Host-associated > Plants > Roots > Endosphere | place: USA... | reverse complement strand
AGTGCTACGCCGGGCAAGGAAGCTTTCGCAAGCGTCGCAGGGACAAGAGCGAACCCTCGTCCCAAGCCTACTAGGCTGACCACGGAAAGCAGGTGCTTGGCATAGTGGCGGATGTGGGGGCTGAATCCAGCTTGCACGCACGTGGCGGTAACGAGGTCGAAGTACGCGGGTGCACTGTCTCGCGGAATTGTGACGAAAGGGACGTCTGCTAGCTGGAAAAGGTCGATCTTCCTGCGCTTTGCCGCAGGGTGGTCGTCCGGTAACGCGGCAACCAGACGCTCCTTGTGAACGACGTGGGCGCGCAACTCAGCAGGTGGTGTCCCTATTTGGGCGAATCCAAGATCAATCCGGTCGCGTTGCAAGGCGTCTACTTGCTCCGCTGTGCTGATTTCCTCCCAGGTCAGGTCAATCTCACCGATGTCTTTCTCGAACTTCCTGACAATGTTCTCGATGTTCATGTAGAGGACAGCCGCTACAAAACCAATGCGAAGGTAGCCGATGTCGCCGTGTTCTGCCTTCTTGACCGCCTCTACCGTCGCATCAAGCTGGTTCAGCATGCGGCGTGCTTCGCGCACCAGCGCCGAGCCTGCGGGTGTCAGCTTGACAGTGCGTCGGTTGCGGTCGAAAAGTTGCACGCCCAAATCTTCCTCCAACTGCTGGATATGCTTTGTCAGCGGTGGTTGGGATATCGAGAGCCTTTGCGCGGCGCGGCCGAAATGGAGTTCCTCGGCGAGCACTAGAAAAAGACGGAGAGTCCTGAGTTCGAGCATTTGGGGGAGGTGCTGCATCGCAGCACGAGGGTGTCGATTGGTCTAACTTATTCTAATCGGGAATTAGTCTCTTCCGAAATTTGTATTGGACGCTATCGATCGGCCGACCCAAAATATAGCCATCAAACCAAAAATGAAACGGAGACAAGCCTTACCTGGCGGCACATCGATACTCATCGATGGCGGCGCCCGGTGCGGTGTTCCGATTCATTCTCACTTCGGAACACAAGCACCATGGAACGTCTCCAGCCACTCAAGCCTGAAGAACTGTCGCCCGAACAGCGAGAGGTGTACGACGCTATCGCATCCGGTCCACGTGGCCAAGTACGTGGCCCGCTGGCCATGTGGCTGCACCGCGCAGGTCTTGCCAGTCGCGCCCAAGCACTTGGCCAGTACTGCCGTTATGACTCGGCCCTGCCGCCGCGACTGTCCGAGCTTGCCATTCTTGTAATGGCCCGGACTTGGATGGCTGAGTTCGAGTGGTGGGCCCACAAGCCTATCGCGCTGAAGGCTGGCGTGCCGTCCGACGTGGTCGAAGCGATTCGCGTTGGAAAGACGCCGGAGTTTTCGCTCGCCGATGAAGCAGTCGTCTACGACTTCATTACTGAGCTCCACGCTACGCGCAATGTCTCGGATGCGCTCTACCAGCGCGCACTTGATGTCCTTGGCAAGGATATGGTCGTAGACCTGGTGGGCGTCGCTGGGTACTACACGCTGATCTCCATGACCATCAACGTGTTTGGCGTCGTGCCTCCCGACGGGAGCGCGCCGGAGCTCCAGAAAGCCTAACGGCTCGGAGATCCCCAATTAACTTCGTTTGCGGATCAACAGATAGAGGTATTCAGAATGGCTGGTCGTCTGGAAGGAAAAGTCGTCATCGTCACCGGTGCAGGTTGTGTTGGTCCGGGTTGGGGTAATGGTCGTGCTGTGGCAGTGCGTTTCGCTGAAGAAGGCGCGAAGGTCTTCGCGGTGGACAAGAACCAAGATCCGATGGTGGAAACCTTGGACCGCCTGGCAGCCGTTGGTGGAGAGTTTGCATCGCATCTCTGCGATGTGACTGACTCTGCAGCCGTCGCAGCCATGGTTGAGGCCTGTGTTGAACGATTTGGTCGCGTGGACATCCTGGTCAACAACGTTGGAGGGTCCGCGAAGGGTGGCCCAGTTCAACTGAGTGAAGAAGACTGGGATCGTCAACTTAACTTCAACCTGAAGAGCGTCTTCCTGACGTGCAAGCACGTGCTGCCGCACATGGAAAAGCAGGGCAGCGGCGCCATCGTGAATACCGCGTCGACGTCCGGTATCCGCTGGACTGGTGCTGCTCAAGTGGGTTACGCATCGGCCAAGGCCGCCATCATCCAGTTCTCTCGCGTGGTCGCAGTCGAATATGCAAAGAAGAACGTTCGCGTGAACACGGTTGTTCCTGGTCAGATGCACACGCCGATGGTTGAGGCGCGTCTTGCGGGCCAGCGTGCCGGCGGCGACGTCGATTCGCTGCTGGCGCAACGTCAGGCTCGAATTCCCCTTGGCTTTATGGGCGATGGTCGCGACACAGCAAACGCGGCGCTCTTCCTGGCCTCGGACGAAGCTCGGTTCGTTACCGGCACTGAGATCGTTGTCGACGGTGGTATGAGCGTTCGCTGCGACTAGCCCCGAATCCCACATTACAGAGCAAGAGAAGTCGAGGAGTCGCAATGAAGTCAAGTTTTCGCGTGACGCGTCGTCGGTCGCTCGGCCTGGTGGCTGCTGCTGTACTGGGGGTCGTAGCATGGCCCGCCGTAGCCGCTGGGGCTTATCCGGACAAACCGATCCGGCTGGTGGTGGCGTTCTCGGCTGGAGGTCCCACTGATATCATCGCTCGCGTCATTGCGAAAGACATGAGTTCTCGGCTGGGGCAGCAAATTATCGTCGATAACCGTCCAGGCGCGGGTGGCAACATTGCGGCGGAATTTGTAGCAAAGTCGCCGGCCGACGGATATACGCTGCTCTATAACAGCTCCTCGATCGCGATCTCTCCTGCGCTGTTCAACCTTCCGAAGCTGAATCCCGACCAGATTTTCGCGCCGGTCGGTTACGCAGCGAATGTGCCGCTCGTCCTCATCGTGAACTCGGCGTCGCCGGTTAAGACACCGGCGGACTTTATCAAATTGCTGAAGGACAAGCCAGGTCAGCTGAATTTTGGATCGTCAGGTAACGGCACCATTGATCACCTCACGAGTGCGGTGTTCGCCGACAAGACGAAGACGAAGTTCAACCACGTGCCGTACAAGGGCAACGCGGCGGCACTGCCCGACCTTCTGGCTGGCCGTATTGATTTCATGATGTCGGGAAGCTTGAACGCAGTCCTGCCATTCATCAAAGATGGAAAGCTCCGCGCGATTGCAGCCACGACGTCGAAGAGAGTGTCGGTTTTGCCTGATGTTCCAACCTTGGCGGAAACCGTAATCCCTGGATTTGACTCGGGGACATGGCAAGGCATCGTAGCGCCGGCAGGCACTCCGACGCCGGTCGTCGAGCGACTGAATCGCGAACTGAACCAGACTCTCAAGTCGCCGGAAGTCGTGAAGGCTCTGCAAGCACAAGGTGCGGATCCCACCGGCGGTACGCCTGCGCAGTATCACGACCTCATCCACAAGGAATACGTCCGTTGGACGAAGGTTGTCAAAGAGACTGGCGCTACGGCGAACTAAATGATTGAAGGCAGGGAAAGTATGTCGGTCTCCACTCCGGTGTGGGATTGCCACACGCATATCTATGGCCCGTATGACCGGTATCCGCTCCCGAAGGAAGCGCTCTACGTTCCCGAGGCAGCACCATTCGATGCCCTGCGAGCCGTACACAAATCGATAGGCATCTCCCACGGTGTCATTGTCCAGGCAGCGAACTATGGGTCGAATCATTGCGCGTTGCTGACAGCTCTGGATGCTAGCAAAGGGGCGTATCGAGGTATCGCCGTCATTTCGCCTGACATCTCGGATGAGAAGCTCGCGATGATGGCGACTCGCGGCGTCAAGGGGATTCGGATTGGTTTGATGAGCCATCTGGGCAACTCGTTTGACGCGAGAAAGGTGCGAGCGCTTGTTGAGCGCATCCGACCGTATGGTTGGCACGCACTGATCCACGGAGAGCCCGAGAACGTTATTGCGGCCGTGGATGCCGCTGGCCACTACGGCGTCAAGCTCGTCATAGACCACATGGCTCGCCTCGCCGTTGACGCGCCTGACCTGGCTGCCCGCCTTGATGACGTCTGCACGCTGCTTCGCCAGGAGAACGTATGGATCAAGGTTTCCGGAGTTGACCGTATTACTAAGGGTCGGCTGGACGCGCCGGAGGCAAAAACGGTGTTGCAGCGCCTCCTCGAAGCGGCGCCGAAGCGCGCAATTTGGGGAACGGACTGGCCCCACCCGAACCTGACCTACCCTGTGCCTAAGGACGATGCGCTGCTCTCTTGGTTTGGTTCCGCTGTCGGTGATGAAGCAATGCTGAGAGCCGTTCTATCTGAGAACCCCAGCAGCTTGTATCAATAACAATCCCAGAGAGGAGACCATCATGCAGGACGCATCCTTGTCGGTTGAGCCCATTCGTTACCCGGACGCGCGCATTCAGGCACTTAGCCAGCGGTTCGAAAAGTATCACTTGCCTCTGGCGGCAATTGACCGCATCGCAACCGGTGGGCGATGGAATGAAGGTCCGGTGTGGTTCGGCGATGCGCGCTGTCTACTTTGGAGCGACGTACCGAACAACCGGATTCTGCGCTGGGACGAGGAAACGGGCAACACAACTATCTTTCGTAAGCCGTCTAACAACGCCAACGGGAATACTCGCGACAGGCAGGGGCGCCTGATTACGTGCGAACACGGCGGTCGACGAGTCACTCGTACTGAATACGATGGCTCCATCACAGTTCTGGCGGACCAGTACGACGGGAAACCGCTGAACTCCCCCAACGATGTGGTTGTGAAGTCGGATGGATCAATCTGGTTCACGGATCCGCCGTTTGGCATCCTTGGGTTCTACCAGGGCGAAAAAGCCGTAGCCGAGCTTCCCGAGCGAATCTATCGCATTGATCCGCATACCGGAGCGCTGAGCGTGGTTGCAGACGATGTAAGCGGTCCGAATGGCTTGGCTTTCTCTCCGGACGAGAAGCTCCTGTACGTCATCGAGTCCCGCACCCGTCCACGTCGGATTCGTGCCTTTAACGTATCCGGCGACGGTGAAAGCCTGACGGACAGCAAGGTGTTGATTGATGCTGGCCCCGGCACCCCTGACGGCTTCAGGGTAGATGTGGACGGAAACCTTTGGTGCGGTTGGGGAATGGGTACTCCTGAGCTTGACGGAGTACGGATCTTCGCTGCGGACGGTGAGGCTATTGGTCACATTAGCCTTCCTGAACGATGCGCCAATCTGTGTTTCGGTGGTCGCCACCGTAACCGACTTTTCATGGCATCGTGCACGTCAATCTACGCCCTGTACGTAAACACGCAAGGCGCAGTCGGCGGCTGACAGGCACCGATACAAGAGTTTCTATAGAGGGGACAGTAATATGAGAAGGACATTCCTGCGGGTGGCTTTGGCCTCCGCAATGGCAGCGCTTTGCTCGCAATCTGCAATGGCGACGGATATCGCCCGGATGGTGGTCGCGTTTCCGGCGGGTGGACCTGCTGACGCACTCGCTCGGTCCATTGCAAAGCAACTCGAGGTGGAGCTCAAGCGAACGGTCATTATTGACAACCGCCCGGGTGCAAATGGCGCTATCGCAGTCAGCGCGGTAACGAAGGGGCCCGCTGACGGTTCGGTCTTTTTTCTGACCAGTGCCGGCGCAATCGTTATCAATCCGGCGTTGTATAAGAACCTGTCCTATAAGCCTGAGAAGGACTTGGTTCCCGTCTCTCTTGTGACGACCACGCCGCAGGTCATCGTTGCCCCCATGAATTCCAAGTTCGCGACGGCAAAAGACATTGTTGCTTTGAGTCGCTCGGGCAAGCCGGTTTCGCTCGCTTCGTCCGGGATCGGTAGCATGCCACATATGGCTATCGAACTCTTCAAGGCGTCGACTGGCGCGGACTTCCTGCACGTTGCCTATAAGGGTGCAGCGCCGGCAATCACCGACACGATTGGCGGGCAAGTTGATGCATTTTTCGGCGATGCCTCTGGTCTACTAACGTTCATCACCGGGAAGAAGCTTAAGCCCATCGCCGTCACGACCAGTGCGAGGCTACCTTATCTTCCCAACGTACCAACGCTTGAAGAGAGTGGTATCAAAGGGGTTATCGCTGAGAACTGGTACGGCGTGATGGCACCAGCTGGAACCTCACAGAAGGTTGTCCAGGAACTTAATTCTGCTATTCGCAAGACGCTCGCGAACAAGGAAGTGCAGGCTAGTCTCACGACCATGGGTATGACTCCGGCACCTTCGTCTCCTTCGGAATTTGCTACCCGGATCCGTTCGGATGGTGAGAAGTGGTCGCGCCTCATCTCGGAACGGGGCGTGAAGCCGGAGTAATACGCAGCTGAATTGTCTGACCCCCTGTCCGACTTCGTACAGTCTCCAGGAATTGAGGCAGGGTTAGCCCGGCGGAGTGCCAACCGCTGGGCTTTTTTTGTTTTGCCTGCGTGCGTTGTTCGACGACGGCTTCCATTGTTGTTCGAAGTAAATTCCACTGCATGGAATTTTGGGGATGTCCGATTGCAAGCTTGTCGCTAACCTGTATCTATCAACGAAGCGCACTGAGATGGAAGACGTATCTCATCTCGGGCGGACAAGCATTCGTCAACAGGAGACAAGTATGAACATCATCCGTGCGACATTCGTACGAAGCATCGCTGTCGCTTTGATTCCGCTGGCAGCGGCTCTGGCGCCATCCGCAGTGTCTGCTGCTTATCCCGATAAGCCGATTCGCCTAGTCGTTCCGTTTGCTCCTGGCGGTGGTACGGACTTGGTTGCACGTGCCATGGGAATCACGATGGGCGAGGATCTGGGCCAGCCCGTTATCGTGGATAACAAGCCTGGCGGTAGCACCATCATCGGTACGGATGCGGTCGCCAAGGCCGCGCCCGATGGCTACACGATGGTGATGGCAACTCTGGCGCACGCGGTCAACCCGAGCCTTCACAAGAAGCTGCCCTTCGATACGGAAAAGGCTTTTGCGCCGGTGATGCTCGTCGGTCGCTCACCGAACGTGCTGGTAGTTCGCCCGGACAGTCCGATTAAGTCCGTTCAAGATCTCATTGCGGCTGCCAAAGCGAAGCCGGGAAGAATCAGCTACGCCTCGCAAGGCGCGGGCACATCGGCCCACTTGGCCGGTGAGCTCTTCAAGAAGCTGGCCAAGGTAGACATGAACCATATCCCATATCGTGGGGCGGGCCCGGCAATTACTGACCTGCTTGGTGGGCAGGTCGATGTGATGTTTGCAACCGCGGCGGCGGTAGGGCCGCACCTTGAGAGCGGGAAGCTCCGCGCGATTGCAGTGACCACGGCTCAACGATCACAGGCGGGCGGTCTGAGCAAGGTTCCGACCATCGCCGAAAGCGGTGTTCCAGGATACGCCGCCGACAGCTGGTATGGCCTTTTCGTGCCGGCAGGCACGCCGAAGGATGTCATCGCACGCCTGAATGCTGCAGCCAAGAAGGCAGTTCAAACGGAAGCTTTTCGCAAACGTGCTGAACAGGAAGGTCTGACTGTAAGCGCTGGATCACCTGAGGATTTTGGGCGGTATGTCGCCGGTGAGAGCCAGCGTTGGAGCAAGATCATCAAGGAATCAAACATCACGGCTGACTGACCGCGGTGCCGTCACGAAAACTGGATTGAAACATGGAAAACTACTCCCTTATCGAACTGAAGTACGAGTCTGGCATTGCTGTCATTGCTCTGAACCGTCCCGAGAAGCGCAATGCGATGAGTGACGACATGCGAACCGAGTTCATCGATGCACTCGAGCGCATTACGGCCGACAAAGCTGTGCGGGCTTTGGTTATCACCGGAAACGGTAAGGGTTTCTGTGCCGGCGGCGACGTATCCGGTATGAAGCGCCGGATGGAAGCACCACAAGGCGAGGTTGGTTTCAACGGTTGGAGCCGCCAGCAGCGTGTGCACTACACCCAACAGCTGCTCCACACCATGCCTAAGCCGACTATTGCGGCGGTCAATGGGGCGGCGGCGGGTCTGGGTGCTGACACGGCGTTGTGCTGCGACTTTGTCATCGCATCCGAACATGCGTCGTTCTCGTGGTCGTACATCAATCGTGGTCTGATTCCGGATGGTGGCGGCATGTATTTCCTGCCGCGACGGGTTGGCCTGGCGAAGGCCAAGGAGCTGGTCTTTACCGGTCGGAAGGTCGCGGTTGAAGAGGCTAAGGAGATTGGCATTGTCGATCGAGTCAGCCAGGCTGACAGCCTTCTAGAAGACGCTGTGGCATGGGCGAAAGAACTGAGTCAAGGTTCGCCGACTGCAATCGCGCTGGGTAAAACAATCATGAATCAGTCCTACGAACTGGCGGCAGATCAGATTTTTGCTCAGGGCAGCCAGGCCCAAGGCATCTGCTACACCAGCACTGAACACCGGGAATCCGTGCTGGCTTTCCTGAATAAACTCGCAGACAAAGGCTGAGCCATGAATGCAATCCAACGCCTTGTGGCACCGCGTAGCGTCGCTGTAATCGGTGCATCCGCCGACCCAACGAAGACTGCTGGTCGGCCGGTCCAGTATCTCCGTAAGCACGGGTTCACCGGCGCCATCTATCCTATTAACCCGAAGGTCGGTGAGATTGATGGTCTGCGGTGCTACCCGGACGTAGCTTCCCTGCCTGAGGTACCCGACGTCGGTATCGTATTGCTTGGCGCCGAGCGTGCGCATTTGGCCGTTCGCGATCTCGCTGCCAAGGGCGCCGGTGCCGCGATTGTGCTGGCAAGCGGATACACTGAAACCGGCCCCGAGGGCGCACGGCGTCAAGCTGAGCTGATTGATGCTGCGGGGAATATGCGGCTGCTTGGCCCGAACACGATTGGCCTGGTGAACCTGACTGACGGAATTCCGCTGTCTGCTAGCGGTGCGTTGGAGATGGATAAGTTTCCGGCCGGCAGCATCGGTGTTGTTTCGCAAAGCGGCGGCATCCTCGGCGCTCTTCTGTCACGTGCCGCGGCGCGAGGCATCGGTATGTCCAAGCTTGTTTCGACGAGCAACGAGGTGGATCTCGACCTGGCGGACTTTGTCGATTATCTGGCGGACGATGAGGCCACCAAGGTAATCGCGCTTTATGTCGAGAGCATCCGCAACCCGGAAACCTTCCGGCGTGCTGCACTTAAGGCGGCTCGCGCTGGCAAGCCCGTTGTAGCATTCAAGATCGGTCGTTCGGAGAGCGGCGCGCGCGCTGCCGTATCGCATACTGGTGCGCTCGCGGGTGCGGACCGAATGTATGACGCGTTGTTCGACCAAGTGGGCGTCATTCGTGCGCAGTCCTTCGCAGACCTGTTGGATATCCCAGCCGCGCTCTCCACGGGGCGAAAACTGGCGGGAAAGCGAATCGCAATCCTCACCTCTACAGGCGGTGCTGGTACGCTGGTTTCGGATAGCCTGGGTGTCGCTGGTTTCGAGACTCCGGCCCCAGATGAAGAGACTGCTGAAAAGCTGCGGGCGCTGCAGAAGGGAGATCATGCTGCGCTGGACCGAAACCCGATTGACGTTACGTTGGCCGGCCTGCAGCCGGACCTGCTTCGTGCGGCGATTCGCATTCTGCTGGACAGCCCGAGCTACGACGCAGTAACTGTGATTGTCGGATCGTCGAGTCTGGCAATGCCCGACCTGATGGCGAATGCAATTCGCGATTGCTTGCCGACCACAGCCAAGCCGGTTATCGCATACGTCAGCCCGCACGCGCCGGAAGTGGCGTCGCTCTTGAATCAGTGCGCAGTGCCGGCGTTTTCGGCCCCTGAGGCGTGCACCGTGGCTTTCCAAGCGATGTTGCACTCCAGCTCGTTTAATACCGCAGAGGATCTCGGAACCGAACCGAAGGCAGCTCCCAACCTTGACAGCTTTGGTTCGGGTTCACTGGATGAGGCTGCCGGCAAAGCACTCTTTGGTGCGTTTGGGGTGCCAGTGACGCGAGAGACGGTGGTGAAGAGCCAAGAGGAAGCTCTCGCTGCCGCCAGGCAGTTCGAGGGTGGCGTGGTGCTGAAGATTCTCTCTGGCGAAATCACCCATAAGAGCGACGTCGGCGGGGTGGCTGTCAATGTGGACCCAGCTAAAATTG
>Ga0102589_1006159_pt1 | contig 10015 bp, 10 predicted proteins | sample AraplaMF_Col_mLB_FD_76858 | JGI IMG/M metagenome (GOLD analysis project Ga0102589, IMG submission 76858) | Arabidopsis root microbial communities from the University of North Carolina, USA - plate scrape MF_Col_mLB | ecosystem: Host-associated > Plants > Roots > Endosphere | place: USA... | reverse complement strand
AGAAAGATACACTTATAATGCTGTTCTCAATGGCTTCTTCTGTAATTCCAATGTAGCCCCCTATATCCACTCACACAGTTTAGATGATGATAAATTTCCCTTTATGTACAGCCTCGATATGGCTCACTATTAAATAATGTTCGTACTTGTATCGTAAGATTTTGAACAGATGTTCCAGTGTTATAATGAATAAAAGACTTGATTGGAGTGAAGACATGGATGAGTACATTCGATTGGTGAACAAATCCGAGGATTATATTGAAAGCCATCTGAGCGAAAAAATCTCGCTAGCTGACTTAGCAAATAATGTGAATATATCCAAATATCATTTCCATCGTATTTTTAGCAAATACAGTGACGAGACGGTGAAACAGTTTGTTACTAGAATAAAAGTGGAGCGAGCAGGGATGTTCCTCACAGTCCGCAATGATTTTAGTATCACAGATATTGCTTTCCAATATGGCTACAATGATGCGAGTACCTTCAACAAGGCTTTTAAGAAGTATTTTGGAATGTCTCCATTAGAATACAGGAAAGCAAGAAACGACAAGAAACAGCAGATAGTCTCCCCTATACTTAAGTTAAGGGAGATGATATTGATGGAAAAACCAACGATCACAGTAGAATATATTGAAATGAAAGTAATCTATGTACGCTTCAAAGGAAATTATGTTGAATATAGAAAAAATAGTCGTAAGATGTTTAATAAACTATTCAATTTCGCAAAAAAATATGATCTTATCAAGGATAATTTCACAAAGGTAATGACTATATACCATGACAATCCTTTCGTAACTGATTCAGAAAGTTTACGAACTAGCGTAGCAATGACGGTTCCATTAGATACTGCAATTGAAGAAGAAGGACAAATCGGTACGATGAATTTTGGCGGAAAATACGCAGTATTACATTATGATTTAACGCTGTGTGAGTATGAAGAAGCTTGGAAATATGCTTATTCTAATTGCTTACTGAATAAAGGTGAATACACACCGAGAGATTCATTCCCATTTGAATTATATGTTACTGAGCCACCAAAAAGCCTCAAAGCCAAAAGTAAGACAGATATTTATGTTCCAATCGAGTAAAAATACAATGTTTTAGTAGCTCATAATGTTAGTTGATACAATGTGAATAAGTATACTTCGAACACGTGCTTTACTTCAATAAGGAGTAGAGCCTTTTTCTACTTAAACTAAAGGAGCATCTAGCTAAACAAGCTATAAAATGAAAAGAATAAAATAATAAAAAAAAGCATTCAGACAGTTCACCCTAAATTTTCCGATGAACTTCTGTGTTTTATAGTTGAATAAACTTCTAAGACATTTAGCCCTTATCGTTTCGGCTATTGTAGCGGGCAATTACTTTTGTTATTGATTCTTAGACACCAATATTTGTTAATATGTTACACTAGACATACTAACTGATTATTCAGTCATTCAACTAACTGGGTAGTAGTGAAAGATGGATTTAAATAATGTTGCGATATGGACGCAAAGCAATGGGGGAGTAGTATGTTTATAGTTAGAGCAGCTATTTTATGGATTATTATATCAACTACTATTAATGCATATTTAATGACATTACCCATACCTGTTTTACGAAAAAGAGATTATCCGGCTCACTATCTAATTAAACGAAATAATAGGATAGATATACAAAACAATAGGGAATGTGCAGCATTTTCAACAGCATATGTGTTGCGTCATTTTGGAATGGAGGCAGATGGTGATGAGTTATATACTAAATTCCCTAGTAAAACGAGGTCAGGCAATGTATATCCAAAGGGAATCCGTACGGTGTTAAGAAAAAGGGGATTTAAAACTAGCTATTATAAAGGAAATATAAATACATTAAAGTACGAAATTAGTAAAGGAACACCTGTAATTGTTTTTATTAAAGTACATAAGGATCGTAATAATTTGCATTTTGTCCCTGTCGTAGGATATGACAAGGAGTATGTCTACCTTTCAGAATCATTAAGGGAACTGGTGAATTGTAATGATGATAACAATAGCTATAATCGAAAAGTTCCTATTAATGAATTTAAGAAATTGTGGGATGTAAAAAATATTAATATGGTTCTTTATAGCAATACTTACATAACCGTAGACGCCACATAGAGCTAATATTAACGACGAAAAATTTTATTTGGATAGTTATTAAAAAATTAGACCTTGATGCGGTGAATAAAATTATTTTTGACTAATATAGTAAAAAGAGAATATCAGAGTGCCTTTTAACTAAATGTTGGGATGCGTTTTGCCTTGATTAGGATGTAATATAGCTACCAGGTGGCAAGGCAGAGAAGGGGATTAACTACTCGTAAAATATAATATAATTTTCAAGAACTACTAATTAAAAAATTCTCCAGATATAAAACTTATAACAAAAGTAACGGCATACAGGAAAGCTCCCACTAAAAATACACCAGCGAAAAAATAACCAATAAATAAAAGATTGTCTTTTATTGCCCCTAACAAATCATTTAGAAATCGTGCCATAGGTTTCACTCCGTAAAATAAAATAATTTCAATAGATATTCCAAGTATAAAAATAAAACTTAACTTCTTTGTAAAATATAACCACCTAAATTGTAACATATAAGATCTAAAGTTAGTAGGTAAATAGGAAATGACTCATAGTATTCGAGTTTTTTATTACATGATGAAATATATCGCACTCTATCCTTATACTAGTGTTTTTACACCTGTTACAGTTAAAAATATTTTTAACTAAAAAAACAATCCTCGGTTTGAGGATTGTTTTATTTTATAGAGAACACTGTATGAGCCTAATTTTTCAGCTGATGAACATATTACTTTGAATATATTCATCATGGATTGGAGCAGAGTTGTATATAGATAATCTTATAACAAATTAGAGATACCCCTTATTGTCATTCTATAGAAAAGAAATGCTTTTTAATTAACATTTCAAAAGCTGCAATATATCTTTACCAATTTGACTAGGGTTTACCGCCAATATAGGAGATCGATAATTTGATAAAACAACGACGCCCGTTTGTTGTGTTTTATCAAACCCTAAATAACTTGAGAAAGCTTTCGTTGAACCATTATGCCAAATGGTATTGTGATCGAGTTGCCATCCTAGACCAATACCTATATTTTCTGAAAAAGTTTCAGTCGCTTGATGTGATAATGTATAACCTAAATTTTCATCACTTAAATGTACTTTTGTAAATTTTAAAAGATCACTGACAGTTGAACGGACTGCTCCTGCTGCCATAAAGTCATTCATTTGAAGTGGTGGTTTTTTTTGTCCAAGAATAGTGTAACCTTGCAAAACTGTCTCTGCTTGATCAGAAGGGATAGAGATAAAAGTATTTGGCATATTTAAAGGATCTGTTAATCTTTGTTTAATAGCTGTTTCATAATCAGTATGAAGTGTATTAGCTAAAATATATCCTAAAAGCCCCATTCCTACATTAGAATATCTGAATTTAACTTTTGGCTCGTCTATGTGCGTTTTAAAATAATGTATAGTCTCGTCCAGTGAATATTGACAAAAAGGATCACGAGAAGTTTGTGCGTCAAAAAGATTGTAAATGTTTTTCAGCACACCTATTCCCGGTAGTCCGGAAGTATGATTGGCTAAACGTTTGAGCGAAACAGGATGAGTATCGGGAATTTCGGAAAAGTATTTGCCTATAGAATCTTCGACATGGACTTTCCCTTCCTGAATCATCTCGCCCAATATGGATGTAGTAAAAACTTTTGAAATCGAGCCAACTTCATATATATAAGGCTTTTCTTCCAACATAAAATTCGAGCCACCGAAAGTAAAAGTAGCTTCCTGACCTTGAGAAATGATACCAATGGATAAAGCAACATTTGGGCGAGTTTTTATATAAGGATAAGCAATTTTAAAAATGTCCTTTTTTAAATTATGTAAATCCACAAGAATACCTCCATTATGAATGCTTATTTTTTTCCTGCTCCTCTGAAATAATAGTATGTAATTTCGAAAGTATGTCCTTTAATTGTAACAAATCCTCTCGATTGAGCTTTGAATAATATTTATAAATAATAGCAAGTTCAATTTCCTCCTGCTTTTGAAAATAAAGATGTCCTCGTTCATCTAGCTCTATAATCACTTCTCTACGATCCTTTTTACTCAGTGTTCTTTTTATAAAACTTTCTTGCTCCAGCCTGTTTACTAACTGGCTAACAGCACTCGCGGATGTCCCCATTAACTTTGCTAATTCATAGGTTTGAAGGGGGCCTTTCGTCTGAAGAAGATTTAAAAATACTGCTTGTTTTGTAGTTAATGTTTCATCCAACAAAGAGGAAAATTCTTCGGTTAACCTTAAATTGGTTTCATATTCAACTTGATTAATCTCCTTAATAAGATGTACCAATTCCTTATCCATACGTTTTACCACCTAAATAATTTATATATATAAATTATAAATATGTATTAACAATAATGCAATTTCCTTAAATATGCATAAATATTCGATTGTTCGCATTTTTGACACATTGGAATATAAAATTCTAACTTTTGAAAATAAACATAAAAATTCAGTTGATTTTATATTTATGCATTTGTTATACTAATCCCAACAGCAACGAAACAAGGAGTGAATGCTATGAAATTACTTGAGGAAGTACAGTTAAAGTTAGTGACTAGTTTAAAAGATAAGGACTTATTAACCTTACTAGACTATACAAGTGAAGAGGTTCAGCAGTTAGTTGAGTTAGCGGCACAGCTGAAAATGATTACGAAAGAAGGAAAATGTCCGAAGCTATTAGAAGGTAAGACACTCGGCATGATTTTTGAAAAACATTCAACTCGTACTCGTATTTCATTTGAAGTAGGTATGAACCAATTGGGCGGGAAAGGTATGTTTATGCATGCGCGTGATTTACAGATTGGTCGCGGTGAATCTGTTTATGATACAGCGCATGTGCTATCAGGCTATTTAGATGGCATTATGATTCGAGCGAATTCTCATGCAATGGTTACAGAGCTTGCAGAGCATGCATCTATACCGGTAATAAATGGACTAACGGATATTTATCACCCATGCCAAGCTTTAGCGGATTTAGAAACAATCTTTGAACATAAAGGTGAACTAAAAGGACTAAAAATTGCTTATGTTGGAGATGGCAACAACGTGGCGCACTCATTAGTAGTCGCTTCTGCACATGTTGGAATGAATGTAGCAGTGGCAACACCAGTTGGCTATGAATGTGACGCAGAGGTAATCGCAAAGGCACAAGCGATCGCAGCAGCAAATGGTAGCATAATTACAATTACAAATGACCCTGTAGAAGCAGTTTTAAACGCGGACGTAGTATACGCTGATGTATGGACGTCAATGGGGCAAGAAGAGGAAACTGCAAAACGTCTACAAGACTTTGCAGGATACCAAATAAATGATGAGCTTGTCGCATACGCAAAGCCGAATTATATGTTCTTGCACTGTTTACCGGCCCATCGTGAAGAAGAAGTAGCGACATCTGTTATTGATGGCCCAAATTCCTATATTTTTGAGCAAGCAGAAAACAGACTCCATGCGCAAAAAGCGGTACTTGCGTCAATTCTAGCATAGAACTTTAATTACTCTGCGCCTGAGTAAGCACAAACTTGCTTTTAAGCTATACTTCTCAGTTTGAGAATACTATTTAGACAGAGTTCGCATTGGCAACAGGGGGTGTCAAAGTGAATAACATATCGGTGGTTGCAGACAGAGGGATGTAAACCACACGCGATGTATGTGATCAAGATGGATGACCACATCGCTACATATTAAAGTAACCTGGGAGACGCTAGGTTGCTTTTTTCTTGTTGCGCGGCCTTTCGCGGGTGTTCTTCGGATTAACGGATACTATAAACCCTAGTTTTCCAATCTTTTATAGAGAATTAAAATAATTATCTATATAATAGGATAAATAAGTAATTTGAGGAGGGCTTTAAATGAACATTGACCATATCGAGGCGTTTTTATATGTCGTGCATTATAAAAGTATTCATAAGGCCGCCAATGCATTGTTTTTGTCTCAACCGACGGTGACGGCCCGTATTAAATCATTGGAGCGAGAGTTGAATGTAGAGTTATTTCATCGCGATGGACGAAGTGTAATATTGTCAGATAAAGGCAAGGACTTTGTACCGTTTGCGACTCAGATTGTGCAAACGTTTCAACAAGGAAAGAAACAATTAGAGGAAACGCAGGAGTCTGATGAAGTGTGCATTGGTACGAATGGTGTTACAGCACAATATTTTTTAGCTTATGCATTGCCGAAATGGAAGAAAGACTTTCCGCATTTGCGTTTTCAGATGATCACAGGTTCAACTACAGTGATTTTAGAGAAACTGCAAAGTCATCAAATCCATCTTGCTCTTATTCAATACATGCATAGAGAGGGGATTGCTAATGAGTTATTGTTAAGCAATGCAGTTAAACTTGTGATGCATCGGGAGCATTCCTTTAAACAACAACATCCAATGAACGCAAAGGAACTGGCACAACAGAAAATGGTGTTTTTTGAATGTGGGGCTTTTGATTGGAATTATGTGCATAAAATGTTTGAGGTAGAGGGCGTATCAGCAAATATTGAAGTGCGAACGGATCATTTAGAAGTAGCGAAAGAATTTATCCGTACTAGGGAGTATATGAGCTTTTTACCGTATCTTTGTGTAAAAAAAGAACTTGAAAGCGGGGAGTTTGTTGAGATTGATATCAAACATTTACTTGATATGAATCAACACATTTTTTTAACGTATAAAAATAAACAGACGCTGGCACCAGCCTTTTGGAAAACAATAGTAGAAACAGCTGTGCAATTTGAAAGCATTCAAGAAAATCTGAATTGATAGAATTTTTTATAAGTCAGTAAATTTTTTTCTATTATGTAGCCCATTGCAAATTGTATAAATGAACGGTATTATCTTCCTCAATCCTATTTTATTTATGATTCCATAAATAAAGTATTTTTTTAAACTTAAAACATACTTAACCACTATGTTTAGTAAAAAATAAAATTTGAGGAGGAGTAAATATGGTGAGACAGGACAAAATTCGATTCGGGGCTATTATTCATGGTGTAGGTGGTAATATTTCAAGTTGGCGTCATCCTAAGGTTGCTAGCAATCAAAGTGTAAGCTTGCCGTTTTATATTCAACAGGCACAAAAGGCAGAGCAGGGGAAGTTTGATGTTGCTTTTATTGCAGATGGTTTGTTCATCAATGAAAAATCGATTCCTCATTTTTTAAATCGTTTCGAGCCAATAACAATTCTTTCGGCGCTAGCGGTAGCAACTAAAAATATCGGGTTAGTAGGTACTGTATCAACTTCCTATAGCGAACCATTTACAGTGGCACGCCAATTTGCCTCTTTGGATCATATTAGCGGGGGGCGTGCAGGATGGAATGTTGTCACGACCCCATTAGAAAGCACGGCCTTAAACTACAATAAAACAATTGAGCAGCATCCTAGTCACGCAGAGCGCTATCAAATTGCTGAGGAATATTTAGAAGTAGCAAGGGGATTGTGGGATTCATGGGAAGACGATGCTTTCATTGCAGATGTAGAAAATGATGTATTTTTTGATTCAACTAAGCTACACACATTAAATCATCAGGGCAACTATTTTTCAGTGCAAGGTCCACTAAATATTGCACGCTCTAAGCAGGGGCAGCCCGTTATTTTCCAAGCGGGTTCTTCAGATGCAGGTATTCGATTAGCCGCAAAGGATGCAGATGCAATTTTTACACATGGTACGTCATTAGAAGAGTCACAGAAATTTTATAAAAGGGTAAAGACTGAGGTTGCAGCATTTGGACGCAATCCAGATGAAGTTAAAATTTTTCCAGGAATCTCTCCGATTATTGGCGATACGCTTGAGGAAGCGGAAGCGAAGTATCATGAAATCGTTGAGCTCGTTTCGATCGAGCGTGCACTTGCTTATCTAGGTCGATATTTTGATCATCATGATTTTACACAATATGATGTAGATGCTCCGTTCCCAGAGCTTGGTGATATAGGAGCAAATAGCTTTAGAAGTACGACCGATTATATTAAAAAATATGCCAAACAAGAAGAGCTAACATTGCGACAAGTTGCTTTGCGTGAAGCAACCCCAAAAACAGCGTTCTTTGGTACAGCAGAGCATGTTGCTGACCTCGTGCAAGAATGGTTTGAACAAGAAGCGGCGGATGGCTTTATTATAGGTGTTACTGTACCTGGAGCACTGGAGGATTTTGTAGATAAGGTTGTACCGATTTTACAGGCTAGAGGGCTATATCGTGAAGAATACGAGGCAGAAACATTACGTGGTAACTTAGGTTTACCATTTAAAGAAAGCCGTTATGTCAAACAGTCTGTCTAAAAACCTAGTAAAGATATATGAATAAATGTATTTAAGGAGGAAAGTGTATGAGCTATTCATTAGGCATTTTAGATCAAAGCCCTATTATTGAGGATGCTACAAACGAACAAACATTACAAAAAACAGTGGCTCTAGCACAAAAAGCAGAGCAATTGGGTTACTCACGTTTTTGGGTGTCAGAGCACCATAATACAGATACATTAGCGGGGTCATCTCCAGAGGTATTAGTATCTTATCTGCTTGCTAAAACAAAGTCTATCAATATCGGGTCGGGTGGAGTGATGCTTCAGCATTACAGCCCGTACAAAGTAGCAGAAAATTTTCACATTCTCGCATCGTTGGAGCCAGAACGAGTTGATTTAGGCATAGGGAAGGCACCAGGCGGTTTACCTCTCTCCACGAAGGCGCTGCAATATGGCACGCTCAATAAGGGAGAAGATTTTGAGGAAAGATTAACATTTTTACAGCAATTAATTGAGCAAACTGTACCATTAGAACACGAGTTATATGGAGTACAGGCAACGCCGATTCCAAAGGTAAAGCCCGCATTATTTTTACTTGGGGCAAGTCCACAAAGTGCCGCTCTTGCAGGCACACTAGGCATTGCGTTCGTCTTTGCGCGATTTATTAATAGTGACAATGATGTGTTAGCACAAGCAGCTACAGCCTATCGCAAGCATTATCCAAACGGGCATTTCGCCGTTTCCATCGCAGCCCTTGCAGCCCCTACAAAAGAGGAGGCGAAAGAGCTCATTGGTGATCAAAAAATTACGAAGGTGCATTTAGCGAGTGGCAGAAGCCTAACATTACAATCGGTAGAACTTGCAGAGAAATTTGGTCAGGAATCTGGAGAGACATTTACAGTGAAGCAATATGATGCAGATATTGTATACGGTACTCCAGAAGACATTAAAACGGTATTAGATGACTATCATGTGCGCTATCAAATTGATGAGTTTATTTTGCATACGCCTGTGTTGAAGGAATTTGAACGGGAACGATCATTTGAACTTTTAAGTCCAGTAAATTTGCAGCAAAAAGAAGCGGTAAGCTAAGGAGGAAATGAACATGGCAAAAAATATAGATGTAATTGTTTGGTCTAAGCAAGGCTGTAGTTATTGTGATGAAGTGAAAACATATTTACAACAACAAGGCATTTCATACAAAACAGTGGATGTAACACATCAGGATGCATTCCGTGACATTCTTGAAATAAAATATGGTGTCCGTTATGTTCCGGTTGTCGAAATTGGAGCAAATGGCGTCTTTAAGGCAGTAACGGAAATTGGGCTGGAACATTTAAAAGCAGTACTTGCTGTAGATCTACCATCGCATGTATAAGAAGAGAGGGATTTTATGAAAAAAATATCGTTTTATTTACTATTGTTACTAGTTTTACTTTTAACAGCTTGTAATACGGAAAAGTCCGAAGGGGATACTAGTGAAAATAGTGCAGCACAAGGTGGCAAGGGCGTTCAAAAAATTATTGTTGGTACAGGAACCCAATTTCCAAATATCTGTTTCATTGATGACAAGGGGAATTTAACAGGTTATGATGTAGAGCTTGTTCGTGCTATTGATGAGAAGCTACCAGAATATGAATTTGAATTTAAAACAATGGAATTTTCAAATTTATTATTAAGTTTAGAGACAAGGAA
>Ga0102589_1006157_pt1 | contig 10022 bp, 11 predicted proteins | sample AraplaMF_Col_mLB_FD_76858 | JGI IMG/M metagenome (GOLD analysis project Ga0102589, IMG submission 76858) | Arabidopsis root microbial communities from the University of North Carolina, USA - plate scrape MF_Col_mLB | ecosystem: Host-associated > Plants > Roots > Endosphere | place: USA... | reverse complement strand
ATTTGTTGTTATTTGTCGAACGATTTTATGAATATTATGAGGTGTTTATCATGTTAAAAAAGTTTTTACCGAATGAATTTGTAAATAATGTCTATGCAATCACACCTGAGCATTTGAAAAACTTAGGGATTAAAGGAATTATTACCGACTTAGATAATACGCTAGTTGAATGGGATCGTCCTTTAGCTACTCCTGAGTTAACAAATTGGTTTAGAAGCATGAAAGATGCAGGGATTAAAATAACTGTTGTTTCAAACAACAATGAAACGCGAGTAGGAAAGTTTTGTGAACCACTTGGAATTCCATTTATTCATCGCGCTCGAAAACCACTAGCGGTTTCATATAAGAAAGCATACCAATTATTGAACTTAAAAGCTGATGAGGTTTGTATGATAGGCGATCAGCTTTTAACAGATGTATTTGGAGGGAATCGACAAGGCATTCATACAATCTTAGTTGTTCCAGTTGCGAGTACTGATGGAATTTGGACAAGATTTAATAGAATGGTTGAACGTAGAATTCTTTCCTCATTTAAGAAACAAGGATTACTACAATGGGAGGATAAAAAGTGAGTCATAATGAAATAAGATGTATTGGTTGTGGAGTCGAAATTCAAACAGAGGATAAAAACAAGTTAGGTTTTGCACCACCATCATCATTAGAAAAAGAAGAAATCATCTGTCAACGCTGCTTTCGTTTAAAGAACTATAATGAAATTCAAGATGTCGAGTTAACAGATTCTGACTTTATCCGTATTTTAAATGGAATTGGTGATAAAGATTGTCTTGTTATTAAAGTGGTCGACATTTTCGACTTTTCAGGTAGTTGGTTAAATGGATTAAACCGTTTTGTTGGTAAAAATAAAGTCTTACTAGTTGGAAATAAAGCAGACTTAATTCCAAAGTCGGTTAAGAAGAATAGACTTACACAATGGATGAGTGGAACAGCAAAACGCTGGGGGTTACATCCGGTTGGTGTTCATTTAATAAGTGCTGCTAAAGGTACTGGAATTGATGAATTGGCAGAGAGTATTGAGAAGTTAAGAGAAGGAAAAGATGTGTACGTAGTAGGTTGTACAAATGTTGGTAAATCCACATTTATTAATACAATGATTAAGCGCTACAGCGAAGAAAATAATAATATTATTACAACTTCACATTTTCCTGGAACAACTCTTGATTTAATTCAAATCCCTCTTGATGATGAAAGTGATTTAATTGATACACCGGGAATCATTAATCATCATCAAATGGCTCATTTTGTTGATAAAAAAGGTTTGAAAATTATTACGCCTAAAAAAGAAATCAAGCCGATGGTTTATCAATTAAATGAAAGCCAAACATTGTTCTTTGGTGGATTAGCACGTTTTGATTATCTAGAAGGTGGAAGAAGATCATTTACTTGTCATTTCTCAAACGATTTATCAATCCATCGTACAAAACAAGAGAATGCTGATGATTTGTATGAAAGACAAGCAGGTGAACTGTTAGTACCACCATATGGTGAGCAAATTAATGAGTTGCCAAAATTAGTAAAACATGAATTTATGATAAAAGAAGGAAAAACGGATATCGTTTATTCTGGACTTGGTTGGATTACTATAAATGAACCAGGTGCAAAAATTGTTGCTTATGCACCAAAAGGCGTAGGAATAACACTTCGTAATTCAATTATATAAGATTGATTTGGGGGCGGGAGAGATGAGAGACCAATTTTACGTGATCGGTCAACCGATTGGTCATTCAATGTCACCAACGATGCATAATGAATGGTTTCATGAAAATCAAATCAATGGCCATTATGATGCAAAAGAGGTTGGTATATCAGATCTAGAATCAATTGTGACAGAATTTCGTTCAACTGCGAAAGGATTTAATGTTACAGCACCATTGAAAGTTGAAGTTATGAAGTATTTAGATGAAATCGATCCTTTAGCAAAAGAAATAGGTGCAGTAAATACTGTTATCAATAAAGAGGGTCGACTTTATGGTAAAAATACAGATGGAATTGGTTATTGTAGAGGTTTATCACTTGTATTAAAAAGTCCAATTGAGCAAGAAAACATTTTAATCATTGGTGCAGGTGGTGCGGCTAGAGCAATATTGTGTAGCTTATTGCACTTAGGTGTAAAGCATATTACAATCACAAACCGTACGATGGAAAAAGCACTGGAATTAAAAAATGAATTACGATTAAAAGATCAAGATGTAAAAGTGATTTCTATTACGGATGCAGAAGAATTATTAGGTACTTACTCTCTAGTTATTCAAACAACATCTGTTGGAATGAAGCCGAATGAAACTGCAAAACCAATGTCTCTTCATAACTTATCGCCTGATACAGTTGTGTCTGATTTAATCTATAGCCCGTACAAAACTGCTTTCTTAAAAGAAGCAGAACAAAAAAATGCAAAGATTCAAAATGGATTACCGATGTTTATTTATCAAGGTGCAATAGCATTTCAAGAGTGGACAGGAATTTTTCCAAATACAATTGATGCATATAAATTATTAGAAGAAAAGCTTGGAGGAACAAAATGTTAACAGGTAAACAAAAAAGATTTTTACGTTCAAAAGCACATCACTTAAATCCTATTTTCCAAGTAGGTAAAGGTGGAGTTAATGAAAATATGGTTAAGCAAATTTCAGAAGCGCTTGAAGTTAGAGAACTTTTAAAAGTAAGTATACTTCAAAATTGCGATGATGATCGTTATGATGTTGCAGATCAGTTAGTTGAAGGTACAGATGCTGAACTAGTACAAGTAATTGGACATACAATTGTTTTGTATAAAGAATCAGAAGAAAATAAAACAATTGTATTACCTTAATTAGACAATACCGTTAATTAGAGGAGAAGCGGATTAATGGATAAACAAAAAGCACTTTCGATTGTAAAAGATAAACTAACAAACGCGCGTTTTACACATACTATTGGTGTGATGGAAACTGCTATCCGTCTTGCCGAACAATATGGTGCAGACGTGAAAAAAGCAGAGCTAGCTGCAATTTTCCATGACGTCGCAAAATGTATGCCGATTATTGAATTAAAAGAAATAATGGAAAAAAATCAATTTTCATTAGAACTTTTACAACACAATAAAGAACTTTGGCATGCTCCTGTAGGTGCATTTCTTACAAAACATGAATATGGAATAGAAGATGAAGATGTATTACAAGCAATTACTTATCATACGAGCGGTCATGAAGAAATGAGCCTTTTAGATAAGGTAATTTATGTAGCAGATTATATAGAACCTAATCGCCAATTTCCAGGCGTTGAAGAAGCGAGGAAATTAGCTGATTTGGATTTGAATCAAGCACTATTGTATGCATTAAAAAATACTATCACATACCTAATAGAGAAAGAACAAAGTGTCTACCCATTAACGGTTAAAACCTATAATTCAATTTTAAAGCAAGTTAAATGTTAGGGGGAATTAAAATGAATGAAAAAGAACTAATGATGTTAGCTGTTAAAGCTGCAGACGATAAAAAAGCTGAGGAATTAGTGGTTTTAGATATGAAAGGAATATCTGCAATCTCTGATTATTTCATTATTTGTCACGGTAACTCAGATAAACAAGTACAAGCAATTGCAAGAGAAGTGAAGGATCAAGCACTTCAAAATGGAAGAAATGTGAAACGTTTAGAAGGTTTTGACGAAGCGCGTTGGGTATTAGTAGACCTTGGAGATGTAGTTGTTCATGTATTCCACCGCGAAGAACGTGGTTATTACAATTTAGAAAAACTATGGGGAGATGCTCCATCACTTGATGTTTATGGAGAGCTTCTTTCATGACATACAATCGCTTCGCGTATTTGTATGATGAATTAATGAATGATGTCCCTTATGATAAGTGGTTACAGTTCGTTAATGACGTTTTTCAAAAGTATGAAATAAATCAACCCACAATTCTTGATATCGGATGTGGAACAGGTACGCTACCAATTTTATTAGCAAAACAAAATTACACGATAAGTGGTGTAGATTTATCTGAAGAAATGTTAAGTGTTGCTATGGCTAAGGCAGAACAAGAGCGAGTACAAATTCCGTTTTATCAACAAAATATGATGGAATTAGAAGGATTCGATCAATTAGACTGTATTACCATTTTTTGTGACTCACTAAATTATTTACATTCAGAAGATCAAGTTTTGCAAACGTTTGAAAAAGTTCACGGAAGTCTAACAGATCAAGGAATATTCTTATTCGATGTTCATTCTCCATATAAAATTGAAGAAATTTTTGGTGAAGAAACCTTTTTCATCGATGACGAAGAATTAAGCTTAGTTTGGTCATGTACACAAGGTGAACAACCTTTAAGTGTAGAGCATGATTTAGTGTTCTTTATGAAAGAAGAAAACCGTGATTCATATGAACGTTTTGAAGAATACCACATTCAAAGAACGTTTCCAATTGAAACTTATCGTTCTTTATTAGATCAAGCGGGATTTGATATAAAAGAAATAATCGGTGATTTTGACCAAGCTGTAGAAAAAACATCTGAACGAATCTTTTTTATAGCAACTAAAAAATAAAAAACCCTTTAAAGAAAATTCTTTTTCTAAAGGGTTTTTTTATTTTATTAACGAGCAAAAAATGAAATTTCATACTTTGAAGTTTTCTTTGAAAAATCATATACTGATAAAAAATTAAAATTGCTCTTTCACTTTTTCGATTTCTTTATCAAATTTATTATGTGTTTTTTCGAAAATCTCCTCAAATAAATCCCCAACACGTTCTTCTAACACTTTTATACCTTCTCCCGTAATACCACCCTTTACACATACCTTTTCTTGTAGCGTTTCCAACGTAAAATGTTTTTGTTCAATTAGTTTTCCAAATCCGATAATCATTTCTTCTGCTAAAATAGTTGCCTGTTGTTTAGTAATTTCAGTTTGACATACTGCTGCATCGATAAATTTTTGAAGTAAATAACTAAAAAAAGCTGGGCCACAACTAGCAATATCAGACGAAACCCTTGTAATGTCATCTGTAATCATAACTGGCTTTGAAATGTTCGAAAATAATTCGATGATTCTTTCCTTATTTTTGGCTGAACAACTTTTCCCAAAGTTAACCAATGTAACACCGCTTAATGCTTGGTTTGTAATACTAGGAATAACACGGGCTACCTGACAAGGTAATATGGCTTCTAACTGTTCAACATTGATCGGACTAGTAATGGAAATAACGCAATGATTTTTTGTAAATGATGATTGTAATGATGAAAGGAGTGGTTGAATTTCTAATGGTTTTACACAGATTAGAACGATTTCAGAAGCGCTAATTACATCTTTAGCGTTTTCTGCGACTTTCAGTTCAGGGTATATATTTTTGAGCTCATAAGCTTTATGAATTGAACGGTTTGTAATTGTTAACTCGGAAGGTTTAAGGGCCTTTGATTTAATAAAACCATTGAGCAAAATTGATCCCATATTCCCTGTACCTATGATGCCTACATTCATGAGTACATCACTTCCTTTGCATACATTCTCTCCTACACTATATGAAGCAAGTTAGAAAATAATGTTATAAGTTCTAAGGAGGATTTACATGTTCATAAAAATCATTCGAAATAAGTTCTTTTGGTTAACGTTCATCATCATTTTGATTTTTGTCATAAACTTATTTCAAAGTAATCGTCAAAATGAAGTGATCATTGCACCTGAAACTGAACAAACAAAGGATTCTAATGCTGTAGATAGAAATAACGAAGCAAAAGAAACGAATCAAAATATAGAGCAAGAAGAGATAATTGTTGATTTGAAAGGGGCAGTTACAAAACCGGGCATTTTTCGTTTAAAATTAGGAAGCAGAGTTGATGATGCAATTAAACTAGCAGGAGGATTTAAAAGTGGAGCTGATCGCAATAAAGTAAATTTAGCAGAGAAAGTAAAGGATGAAATGGTTATTTACGTACCGAAAATTGGAGAAGAAACTGCGGGCAATATGCAAGAAAGCTCAATTACAAATGATGCTGAAGAAGATAAAGAGACCATTGACGTCAATCACGCAACAATTGAAGAGCTCCAAAATATTCCTGGAATTGGTCCGTCTAAAGCAAAAAATATAGTAGAGTATATTGAAATGAATGGTCCATTTACCTCAATCGAACAATTAGATGAAGTTAATGGAATAGGTACGAAATCATTGGAACAAATGAGACCATTTATTTTAATTCGCTAAGGTTACTTATGAGTATTTTTTTAGCGTACGTTTGTATTGTACAATTAATAACAATCGTCTTTTTTAAAGAATATCATTTATCTGTTTTAATATTTTTAATGATTCCTTTAATGATTCTTTTACTAAATAGAAAGTGGATTCATATTTCCTATTGTTTAGTATCGGTCCTAGTTACATCTCTAGTTTGTCTATATCAAAACCAAATAATAAATGCGCCGAAACCAAAACCAGCTCATCTAATTCAAGGTGAAATTCAAACTAATCCAATCATTGATGGGAATAAAATTTCCTTTACATTAAAACTGAAAGAACAAAAAATATTGGTCGTAGCGTATGCAAATAAACAAAATGACATGTCAATTTTTCAAAGGAGGACAATTGGTGATATATGTAGACTAAAAGGTGAAGCTTCTCAACCAGAACCCAATACAAATCCATATTTATTTAATTACCAACAGTATTTAATGTATCAAGACATTCAATGGATCCAAACAATTGAACCAAAAAGTTTAATGAATTGTGTTCAAGGTAAAAAGTCAGTAATTCAAACGTTAAAAAGTGGAAGACAGTATGTAACAAGATATGTTGAAAGTAAATTTAATGAAAATATTGAAGGAGTTATAAATGCACTTCTTTTTGGGGACCGTACGAAGATGAGTCCACAAGTAGAATCACAATATCAAATAGTAGGAATTGTACATTTGCTTGCGATTAGCGGTTCTCATATTAGTTTATTAAGTTTGGTAACATATTTTATACTGATTAGATTTGGAATTACAAAAGAAAGCAGCTTGATTTTTACAATATTGATCATCATTTCCTATGGATTTTTAGCTGGTGCATCAGCTTCAGTAGTTAGGGCCGTTATCGTTGGCGTATTAGTTTGTTTTATAAGATTACTAAAGATAAAATTAGATTTAATGACACCACTCATTCTTTCATGCATTCTCATGCTCTTTGTGAATCCGAATTATATTTATGATATCGGATTTCAGTTTTCATTTATCTCCAGTTTTACGATACTACTAACAACAAAACGTATTTTAAGTTATCAGTCATGGTATGCAAAAGCATTGTTTACCTCAAGTACAACACAACTATCCTCATTACCAATCCTCCTAGTTAATTTTCACGAATTTTCACCCTACAGTATTTTCATTAATCTTATTTACATACCGTTTATTACCTTTATCATACTCCCACTATGTATACTTTGTTTTATTGTGAGTCTCATCTTACCAGGTTTAAGTTGGATGTTAGAAGGTTTGTTAACATTTTTTATTGAGTGCTCAAATAAATTTCTTGATGTTTGTATGCAATTACCATTTGTGAAGATAGTTTTTATTCATCCTTCGAAGGCAGTTGTACTATTATATGTCATCATCATATTTGCAGTATTTTATTTTATGGAAGAGAAGAATGATCAAATAAAATTCAAGATTAGCTTTTATGGTTTCTTCCTTCTTATTTGCTGCCATTACTTTTACCCTAATGTAAATCCAGTAGGCAAAATTGTGTTTATTGATGTTGGTCAAGGAGACTGTACTTTAATAAAACTTCCTTATAATAAAGGGAATTACATTATCGATACAGGTGGAATTGTCCAATTTAATCAAGAAAAATGGATGAAAAGGAAAAAAGTGTTTTCAACTGGAACCGATATTTTACTTCCAATTTTAAAGGGAGAAGGCATTAGTAAAATAGATAAATTATTTTTTACACATGGTGACTATGACCATATAGGAGGGGCATATGAAGTTTTGCAATTATTCCCTGTTGAGAATCTGTTAATTGGTGATAAATTGAATTTTGGAAATGTTGAACAAGAAAGAATCGATTTAGCAATAAAAAAAGGTACGAACATACAAAAAGTAAGTGAAGGTTTTAGTTGGAAAGTAGAGGATAATAATTTTCAAGTGCTTTCACCAATTAAAGGATATGTTGGTGAAGAAAATCACGGTTCAATTGTGATGAAGGCAAAAATTGGAGATAAAGTATGGATGTTTACTGGTGATGTAGACGAAAGTGGAGAAAAAAGTATCATTTCTAAATATGAAAATATAAGGTCAGATGTATTAAAAGTGGGGCACCACGGGAGTGATACTTCGACTTCGGATGCATTTGTTAAAGCCGTCGCACCTCAGTTTGCAATCATATCATCTGGTGCGAACAATCGATATGGTCATCCTAAAAAAGAAGTACTTGATCGTTTACAGAAGGAGCACATCACTATTTTACGAACAGACCGTGATGGTGCAATATTTTATGAATTTAAAAAGGGACAAGGTACCTTTTCAACATATAAGGCATACCGTAAATCAAGAGACAAAAACCCAAAAGGAAAATAAAAAAGACTGCTATAAGCAGTCCCATCATTTGTTTCTATGTATTATCGAGCAACGAATTCTACGATTGTTGCAATGATAAATAGAGTAGCGAAGAAACCAAATGAAACAGCAAAACCAACGCCTGAATCAACTGCATCATTACGTTTGCTTTGTACGTTTTTTTCAAATGTATTCACAATAACCCCTCCTAATTCACAATTTTAGTATAAATCAATATAACTAAAAAATCCATAGTATGTTTGTTTTAGTTATACCGTTTTAAATGAAGAGACCGGGTCTTTATTTAAAACGTTAATATATATTAGAGATTAGTATTTACTAATCTCTTCCTTCTAATGTAGGACATGTTATACTATACTAAGAAAATTAGCGTAGGAGAGCAAAACATGATTACTGATTTACATAAAAAATTGAAAAAAACTGTATCGCCGATTTATTTGTTGGTAGGTACCGAAGATTTTTTGCTTCAAGAAGCTGAAAACACAATCGTGAAAGCAGCTTTACAAGGAGAAATAGATGACTTTAACTTTCAGACATATGATCTAAAGGAAGCTTTTTTAGGGGACGCACTTGAAGATGCTCAAACTCCATCTTTTTTTGGAGGACATAAAGTAATAATAATTAAGTCATGTACGTTTTTAACTGCTCAAAAAGAAAAAAATGTACAAGATGTGGAGCCTCTTTTTGATTATATAGAAAATCCTTCACCATTTACTACGGTAGTATTTGTCGCTCCTTATGAAAAATTAGATGAAAGAAAAAAAGTAACGAAAGCATTAAAAAAGCAGGTAGAACTTGTAGAATGTCATCCTGTAGAAGTGAATAATTTAGATAGTTGGATTAAAGATCAGTTCACAGGAAACATTACGATTACAAATGATGGTGTTGAATCGTTAAAACTTCTTGTAGGGAATAATTTATCTATTTTAAAATTAGAATGTGAAAAGTTACAATTATTTATCGGAGACGAAGGCGAAGGCGAAGTAAATGCTGAACTCGTTGAATTAATGGTGGCAAAAACAATAGAGCAAAATATCTTTTCGTTAATTGAAAAAATTGCAGCAAGGCAAACTACAGAAGCACTAAAAATTTTACAAGAGCTATTGTATGTTGGGGAAGAACCAATTAAAGTTGTCGCATTATTGGCTAGTCAAATTAGATTACTTTATGAAATTAAACAATTATCAGGTAATGGATATTCGAATAATCAAATTGCCTCTTCTGTTGGCGTATCACCAGGAAGGGTTTTTTATGGTCAAAAACAATCGAATTTATTTCAATCGAATGAATTAAAAGAAGCAATTAAATTAATTGCAAAAGCAGATTATAATATGAAAACAGGACAAGGGGATAAAGTACTGATATTAGAAATGCTTATTTTACAAATGAATAAATAAAAACGAAAAAATGGTGTCTCATATGAGACACCATTTAATTCATTACGCGTTCATAGCGTTAACTTTTTTAGCTAAACGAGATTTTTGA
>Ga0102589_1006153_pt1 | contig 10028 bp, 6 predicted proteins | sample AraplaMF_Col_mLB_FD_76858 | JGI IMG/M metagenome (GOLD analysis project Ga0102589, IMG submission 76858) | Arabidopsis root microbial communities from the University of North Carolina, USA - plate scrape MF_Col_mLB | ecosystem: Host-associated > Plants > Roots > Endosphere | place: USA... | reverse complement strand
CGGGAGGTCGGGGCAAATTGATAGGATTGCCGGCGACCAGATCCCGTAGAAGGCATTCCCATCTTGCGGCTGCCAAGCTTATCAATCAGATAGCCCTTCAGCACTCCATTCTCGATGAGCACATTACGCTGTGTTGGCGATCCTTCATCGTCGATATTCAGCGAGCCCCAAGCATTCGGAATCGTCCCGTCATCGATCGCGGTTACAAGTGGAGACGCCACTTGCTCACCGAGCTTGTCGGCGAACACAGAAGCCTTCTTCGCAACAGCTGTCGCCTCAAGTCCATGCCCGCATGCCTCATGGAATAGGACACCGCCAAAGGCATTATCGATAATAACCGGCAGCTTGCCGCTCGGCGCATAGCCGGCGCCTACCATTGTATTCGCGATGCGGGACGCTTCTCTAGCGTGCCATTCAATATCCATTGACTCTATAAACTCTAGACCCGCGTGAGCACCAGGAGCAATATATCCTGCTTGCTTGACGCCTCCCACTTCAGCAATCGAACTGAAGCTCATTCTCGTGTAGGTTCTGCGATCTTCCACCAGCAGTCCTTCGGAATTGGCAATGCAAATATCTTGTACCCAGTTATTCAGTGCTATCGAGGTTTGCGTAATCGCCGGGCTGTATGCCATGGATGATGCATGCGCCCGTCTCATCCATTCTATCTTGCGACCCTTTCCTACTTCATTCGGCGGAATAAGAACCGGATGATGATCAGCGATGCTCGCTCGGCGCAAATCAATTACAATATCTTTGGTTTGACCACGGATCGCTTGTGCAGCTGAAGCAGCTACCTTGATCAGATTATCAGCGGTGCAATCATTCGTGTACGCATATACCGCGAACACCCCGTTGAATATGCGTATACCGACTCCATAATCTCGACCGCCAAGAGCATGTTCTACGATCCCACCAATCATCCCCAGGCTAGACGTCGTCCGATCTTCCATAAAAACCTCAGCAAAATCCCCGCCAGTTGCTAAAGCGGCGGTAAGCACATTCTCAATTAACGACGGATGAAGCATAAACTGTGCCCTCCTTGTAGGCTAGATTTCTTAGTTGCATATGTATGTATGTCGAAGCAGAGGATATCCCTAACGAACCATTTTCGCAACATCTTCGATGACGCGCAGCTTATTCATTCGTGTAGCTCGATAGGTAACTCGATAGAATGCCTCTCTTCTATATGTAAATGATTATACTATGATTTCTAGCATAACCAACTCAAACCAACAAAAAAGAATGGTTAACACACATTAACTTAATCTTTCTACTTCATGCAAGTAAGAAAATTCTCAGCATGAGTCTCATATTTATTAAAAGCAGCTCAAATAGATGCTCAGCAATTGAAGTAACGTGCGAGAATGACACAGTCTCATATGTACTCGCAAGTTCAGTCTCCATTAATCCTTATCCGTATTGGAGGAGAGAAACATGCAACCACATTATTCAGATAGAACATCTGCAAACCCTAATCCGAATCATCGTCGTGCTCGGAAGCTGATGATAATACTCTCACTTGCCGTGGCACTCACAACTGTCGCTCCTGCGTATGCGGCTGATTCGAGTACAGAATCTACCCCGTCCGCAAGCGCAGTAGTACGGAACACACAAGCCTCGTCCCCATCAATCGGGACTAACGGCCCCTCCGATCCTAAGGAGGTTGAAGCATTTGCTGACAAGTTATTTTCCTCACCTTCAATGAAGAAGCTTCCGGGAGCTGTCTTTGTCGTCGTCAAGGATGGGCAAGTCGTATTAAGCAAAGGGTATGGCTATGCAGATGTAGAAACCAAAAAGTCCATGGATCCCGATCGTACGATTCTAAGGTTTGCTTCCATAACGAAGCCCTTCGCATCATTGGCGCTGCTTCAGCTCGCTGAGCAGGGTAAGATTGATCTGAAGAAAGACATCAGTGCGTACATGGGGGATGTCGCCATTCCTCGAAAAGTCGAAGGGTCGTTAACAGCTGAGCATCTTATGACGCACACGACTGGTTTCGATTACCCTGAAGCTCCAGACGACATGGCGATCAAGACGAACGCTGAGTATATTCGCAAGTATATGCCAACGGTTGTACGCAAGCCAGGCACGGTATACAGCTATGACAATTTCGCCTTTCGACTTCAAGGTTATCTCGTTGAGCGCATAACTGGAGTTCCGTTCCATGAATATGGCGTGCAGCATATTTTGCAGCCACTTGGGATGACGAACAGCAGCTTTGTGATGACGCCTGATGCTAAGAAGGATCTAGCAACTAGCTATACGAAGACAGGTGAAGTTCTTCCTTATTACGAGGTATCTCCCGCAGACGGCCCTGATGGGAGCCTTGTATCAACCGGTGCGGATATGGCTAAATTTATGATCGCGCTTTTAAATGGCGGTACGTACAAGGGGCAGCGAATCTTACAGCCTGAAACCGTACGCGAGATGGTAAAAATCCGTGTTTCCGCTCATCCGAAAATTCCGAATACGACATACGGCTTCGAATCCTTGTTTCAAGAGTCCTATCATGGTGAAACCGTCATAAGCAAAGGCGGCAATCTTCCAGGGTTCGGCTCTTGGTTAAGTCTCTTGCCAGAACAAAATGTCGGCTTTTTGGTCGCTTACAATTCCAACGAAGACTCTAGTGCAGATTATCGCAATACGGTATTTCGTTCCTTTATGAATCACTATTATCCGGACAAACGCCCAGCCCCACCGCAAACGGAGCCCTCGCAGGAGGTAAAAAATAAGCTAGTTGGCCACTACCGTAGTCTTCGGATGGGCATCCAAGTCGTTCAAATTGCTGAGCAATCTGACAAAAAATTATCCCTTATCGATCCATTCTACGGAACCCATACATTGACTCAGATCGAACCATGGCTGTTCCGTACGGATCATGGAAAGTTAGTTGGCTTCAGGCAGGATGACAATGGGGAAATTTCCTACATGGATAACAGCAACGTGACCTGGTTCGAGAAGCTGCCTGTTCCTAAAGTCCTCTATTCAGATATCGACAAGAATCATCCGTATTATGGATATATTCAAGATATCATGATGAGGAGTGGAGTATCCGAACATCAAGGACAGTTCCGTCCCTCCTCCACCATTACGCGTGCTGAATTTGTCTCCATGCTCATGCAGTGCTTGCGCATGCAGCCTTCGTTGAACGCAAGCTCCTTCACAGACATGAATGGCCACTGGGCTGCCAAAGACGTTCAAACGGCATATGGACTGGGGCTTATCACCGGAGCTTCAGGTGAGCTCTTCCGACCTGATCAACCCATTCAACGGCAAGAAGCGGCAATGATTGCGTGGCGAATCGCCCAAGCGTTCGGAGCTCCTGTGCAAGGAGCGAAACTGGTTGGTGATACTGACGTCTGGGCATTAGACGGTGTCAAGTATGCTGCGGCTATGCACAAATATGGCCCCGAAATTAAAGCTAACGCAGACGGCACTCTGAATTATGAATCCAAACGCAGCATGCTCAGGCAAGAAGCAGCTGCCTTAATCAGCACATTGCTTGCTCAGCCGATTCCGCTCTAACCACAAAATAGCTCTCGTCAAATCTCTGTGTTGCGACGAGAGCTATTTTCTTTTCCAGCAAGCAGTCCAGAATGCATTCCCAACCCCAAGGTCATACTATAGGAAAACTTTGTGTAAATGTGGTGAACACATGTCAGCCCACTCCATATTACTAGTCGAAGATGAACAAAGTGTATCTCAATTCATCCAGCTTGAACTTGAGCATGAAGGGTACGAGGTACTTGTTGCTGTAGACGGGGAACAAGCATTAGAATTCTTTCAACAAGGCGAGTGGAGCCTCATCCTGCTAGACTGGATGCTGCCCAAGCTGAACGGCCTTGAAGTATGCCGGAGAATTCGCCGCGTCAGTGATGTCCCAATTATCCTCTTGTCGGCTCGTGATTATGTTGGAGATGTCATTGCTGGTCTTGATACGGGTGCAGATGATTATATTACGAAGCCATTCGAGATTGAGGAACTGCTTGCCCGCATACGCACCGCTTTAAGACGCCCCAACCATGCCGCTAATCCGGAAGAGAAGGAAGTATATCAGCTCGCAGATCTTATCTTGGATGTGAAGAAAAGAGTCGTAACCCGTGCTGGGGATCGAATCGAATTAACGCAGCGTGAGTTCGAATTGCTTCAATACTTAATGGAACATCTCGGTGAAGTGATTGGCCGTGAACAGCTATTGTCTTCTGTGTGGGGATATGACTTTGTTGGTGAGACGAATGTCGTCGATGTCTATATCCGATATTTGCGCAACAAGCTGGATCGCGGTTATCAGCATAAGTTAATCCAGACCGTTCGCGGTGTCGGATATGTGCTGCGTGAACCATAAGGAATCAGAGATGACCATGTTCAAGTCACTTATCCAGCAGCTTAAGCAATCTGCCAACACGCTAATGTTCCGCTTCACGATCTGGTATGTTCTTAGCCTATTAGCTGTCATTCTGTTAATCGGGATCAGTATTATGGGAGCAGTCACCCATCTGTTGATCCAAGACTCCAAGGAGGAGCTATTCGCCGTCGAACGCAAACTAAGAGAAAGCATTCAAGATGGCTTTCTGGAGTGGCAATCCCTTCTCGATGAACTGCTATACCCTGATCACGCGAACTATGATGTTCAAATTGTGTCCTCTGATGGACGCATATTAGCACAAACTCGCAACTGGGATGAGGCTTTCCTCGCCGAACAGAAAAATCGATTCCGATGGTTTGATACCGTGCAGTGGAACACCGACTATGGACTGTTCATCAAAGATGAAGTCATATGGAATCAATCCAATGGGCAGGTCGGTCGAATCTATATACATGTTCAGCTCCACTCCATTGAACGCATCTTGCTTATTATCACTAAAGTACTCGTCATTACTGCACTTGCCAGCTCAACAGCAGGATCGCTGCTTATATATCAAATAACAAGGAGGAACCTCTCCCCACTGTTCAGCATAATGAATTCAATTGTTCAGATGAAGAATGCACCGAATTTAAGACAGAGGGTTCATGTCCCGAAGACGCCGGTAGAGCTAACGAAATTGGCGGAGCGCTTCAATCAGTTGTTAGATGAGCATGAAGAACTGATTGAACGAGAGATGAACTTTATTACAAATGCCTCACACGAGCTCCGTACTCCGCTGACCGCGTTTCGTGGTCATGTGAAGCTGCTGAAGCGCTGGGGGAATCAAAATGCTGACGTTCTACAAAAATCACTTGATTCGCTAGATCTAGAGAGCCAGCGCATGCAGCGGCTTATTATTCAGCTATTGACGTTAGCCCGTTCAGGCAAAAGCGCCACGCCGAAGGAACAAGTAAATCTCACCGACATTGTCCGAGAAGCAATAAAGCAGCTATGGAAATCTGATTCCAAAATCTCTTTGCGTTTGCATCTGAATGAGGCCGCTTATGTATTTGGGGACAAGGAGCAATTGCGCCAGGTTGCCGTTATTCTCATTGAAAATGCCATGAGGTATACCAATGACCTCGGATGGATCGAGGTTGCCGTCTATCAAGAGAAAGACAATGCATGCCTTCGAGTATCAGATTCCGGAATAGGCATACCTGAAGAAGAATTTGATAAAATTTTCGATCGATTTTATCGAGTCGATAAGGCTCGCTCCCGCGTAACGGGAGGCACGGGCTTAGGGCTATCCATTGCGAAGGAGCTCGTTGGGCAGCATCATGGCACCATTCGAGTTAAGAGTACGATCGGACAAGGCAGCTCATTTGTCGTGTGCATACCATACTTGAACAATGCCTGAGACATACAACAAGCCCAAAGCAGTAAATCTGATTACTGCTCTGGGCTTGTCCATTATAGACTATTTAATTACACGACGAACTTTCGTCAAGCGGGATTTCCAGCTGCTCAGATTGTCAATTCTTACTCCACCCTTGCCATAAGTATGCAAGATTTTCCCGTTGCCCATGTAGATTCCTACATGATGAACCGGTGAGTAGAAGAACAGGAGGTCACCCTTCTTCATATTGCTTTTGCTAACTGCAACTCCAACCTTGGATTGCTGCTTCGATGTGCGTGGAAGCTTGATTCCGTGTTTGCCATATACATATTGTGTGAACGAAGAGCAATCGAATGCTTTCGTGCTTCCCGACTTGGCACCGAATTTATATTTAACACCTAAGTATTTTTTCCCTGTTGCTATAATTTTGTCTGCCTTGGAGCTTTGCGATGTGGAAGCCGCGCTAGCAGTATGAACAGGCATTACTGCACCTGCTGACAGTGCAAAGGACAATGTTAATGTTACGCATACAAATATTTTTCCAAACTTCTTTTTATTCAACAATATTCTCATCTCCCAGAAAAATGGATAGTGCTGATATGCTCACCAGCGACGTTACATACCATAACACATATTTTTTATCCATTATTTTCTAGAGAAGAACTGAAACATTGCTGTTGTTTACTTTTTTGTAATCTATTAGAACAGCATTATAAAATTCTCATCTCCCTCTCCTTGACAAATGGGTAGTTATGATCCTTTCCCCTCTGAATGGATACATATCAATCAGATCCGAAACTGGATCATCAAGATTTTGCTGTGGATCAACTACCGTTATCTCGCGGAATACGGAATCAACAATGCAAGCATGAAACAGCGCCATCTCATCGTATACGAACGTTGAAATGGCGCTGCATATGATTATTGTCAATTGCCAAACTGCCGAGTCAACTTACATCGTAAGATGATCGTCATAGAGATTGGAGCGGCGCTTGAACCACTCAAATACATGCGTCACAACAACCTTGAGCACTGCATACCCTGGCACTGCGAGAATAATGCCCACTACACCGAACAGGTTGCCGGCTGTCAATATGACAAAAATGATCGTAATCGGATGAATGCGAAGTGTCTTCCCCATAATTTGCGGCGAAATGAGCTTCCCTTCCACCAATTGGACAATCGTCCAGACGATGATCATTTTCAGCAGCATCATCGGTGAAGTAACGAGTGCCACGATCAGAGCGGGAGTGATTGCAATCGCAGGACCCAAGTACGGCACAATACTCGTACAAGCTGCAATTACTGCTAGAATTAATGAATATTCAAGTCCGATGATTAAGTAGCCCACATACAGTAAGATACCGATGCAGAAGCTTACAATAATCTGACCCCGTATGTAGGAACTGATTTGATTATTCATTTCGGACATCACTTGATGGGATTGCTTGCGCAGCGTGGTTGGCAGAAATGTAAGGATATAATCAGGCAGCCGCCGGCCATCCTTCAGTAAATAGAATAGAACGAATGGAACGATGACAAGGCCGAGAATCGTCTCGGTGACTGCACCTAGAAATCCACCGATTCCATTGAATGTATTGTTTAAGAGAGAGGTAGCCCGCTCGGATAAAGAGCTTACGAAGTTGCTGGAATTAATATCGATGCTCTGCTGGATACGGTTGAAGAACTCACTGCCGATCATGTCGCGGAACAGCGTCTCAATCTGGGTACTGAACCCTGGAAAGTTGGCAATCAAGTCCATGACTTGCTTCCGAATGACAGGAATAACAGCAAGGACGACGACCGTAATAATGCCGATAATGAGAATATATAGAATGAGTATGGATATGAATCGTTTGACTCTCCACTGCTCCAGAAGATCAACGATTGGATTCAGCAAGTAATAGAGCACACCTGCTAATAGCACTGGGAACAGCACTGTCTTGATGAAAATAATGAATGGGGAGAAAATAAATGAGATTTTCGTGAAAAGTAACACGTTCAAACTAACTAACAGCACAATGAACAAAAACGAGATCAATTTATGACTCAAGATGAACGTTAACATTCGGCCTGGCCTTGTTGATCGTTTCTCCATGCATTAGCTCCCTTCTGTGTTGGATGTAATCTTAATCAAGAATTGCCCCTCTTCATCCGGGATGATTGCTAACTTCCAATCAAATGCTTGCGCAATCCATCGTACTTGTACATACAATTGGCCGTCTCGGATTATTGGGCCGCGGTATGTCTTCTTCAACACTTCACAGACATCCGACTCTGGAGCACACTCCCGATCCGGTTCATAAACATGGGTGTAATCTTCGTAATCCTGCTTGCCATTCGGATGTGTGCTGACCCAATATCCACGAATGTCATTCCCCCAAACTTCAACTGTCTTGGTCTTCTGCGTGATAGCGTATTCATGATAATCATATAATCCCCGTTGAAACGAATAGGACATGTCCAGCCCCATCGAACCGGTTATTGTAGACAATGGAACTAGGATCATGCCATGCTCATTCAACACCTTATTCTGTGGTACAGTTACATTTCCTAGCTGAACTGCATATTTTGATTTCGCAGCGGCGGCGGCATCATCAATATTGACACTCCATCCCAGCAAGGCAATAACAAGCAGCACACCAGCAAGAAACTTTCTTTTTAAGTGATGTACAGTCAACTCCAGTCCTCCTTTTTTCGCTTCTCAATTTCAATTGCACACCTACCCATATATTACCACAAAGAATTAATCAGTTGAGAAAGACATTTTGAAGCATTTTCTACATAAAAAAAGCAATGACATGGAACGACAACATCGTCGTTTTCTCTGTCATTGCAAGTTGTTTCTTTCGTCGCATGTCTAATGAACACCGCTAGAGCAACTGCTGCTAAAGACGGTTACAATCCCGACCACACATCCTTTGCGAATTTCCCTTCCGCTTGTAAGCGTTCCAACCAATGCTTCGCCTCCTCCTCATGAACACGGTGCACGTTCTGAAAAGCTTGCCGCACAGTAGCTTCCACATCAGGCGCCATCTTGCTTCCATCTCCGCAGATATACAAGTGGGCTCCCTCATCCAGTAATTCTATGATTTGTTCCGCATGTTGCGCCATAACATGCTGGACATACGTTTTAGCCTCACCTTCTTTACGCGAGAAGGCGGTATGCACGGTCACAATTCCATCCTGCACGAATCTCTCCAGTTCCTCACGATATAAGTAATCTGCTTCATTCCTGCAGCCGTAATAGAGGATCGCTTGTCCAAGCGATTTCCCTTCTTGCTGCAGCGCCTGTCTAGCCTGCAAAAAGCCGCGGAAAGGTGCGACACCGGTTCCAGGTCCAACCATGATGATCGGCGTTGCAGGATCGGCAGGGGGCTGGAACTTGGATTCAGGTGTCCGTACGAACATCAGAATCGAGTCGCCTGCTTCACGCGAAGCCAAATAATTGGAAGCAACTCCACGATATTCTCCCATACCGCTCCACGCCGGGCCGAGGACGACCCCGACCGTTATGCTCGCCTGCTTCTCCTGAATTCGAGGTGAACTGGATATGGAATAGTATCGAGCCTTAAGCGGAGGCAGCAGTTCTAAAAAACGCTCGAATGGCATCTCGCAAGCTTCGTATTTCTCAAGAAAATCAAGCATGGAAACCCGTTTGCGCAGCACTTCAACTACATACTTATCCTCGTCTAGAAGCGATTCCAACTCACGTCTATGAGGCGGGCAAGCTGTATAAGACGCCAATTCACGGAGTTGAGCCCGGGTCGCAGCTTCCTGCAATTCTACACTATGACTAAACAAATCGGACAGGCTAACCGGTTGGCCAGTAGGCAGATGAGCCGCACTGCGCCCGCTTGCATTAACGATCAGATGATCGCTGCCGTTCAGCGCGAATCTTTGCAGCACGCGATTAACCTGTGAAGTATGATTGCGCGGCAGCACTCCCAAATGATCGCCTTCCTCATAGGTGACTCCATCGGGGAGTGCGATCTCGATATGACGGGTACTGCGCCCGCTCCCTACCTGCTGCAACTCACGATTGCTTACAACCTCGGCATGAACCGCTTCATACGAATTGGCAAGCCTGCTGCCTGCATAATCCTTTACGAATTCCACGGTAAGCGTGCTGCGAACAGCTTCGGATTGCTTGCTCAGCTGCAATCCTAGCGCATTCATCATATCTGGCCACAGCTTGGAACGCCAGCTCTCGACATTCAGCTCAAAGTCGCCGCTCGCATCCCCTTCGCCCCGAATCATCAGCCGTTCAGCGCCCTTTTT
>Ga0102589_1006151_pt1 | contig 10033 bp, 10 predicted proteins | sample AraplaMF_Col_mLB_FD_76858 | JGI IMG/M metagenome (GOLD analysis project Ga0102589, IMG submission 76858) | Arabidopsis root microbial communities from the University of North Carolina, USA - plate scrape MF_Col_mLB | ecosystem: Host-associated > Plants > Roots > Endosphere | place: USA... | reverse complement strand
CGGCGGCGTCACCGCGACCTGGCGCTTGAGCATGCTCATCGCGTCGGCCAGCGAGCGCACGCCATCCCAGCGCAGCTCCATGTTGAAGTTCAGGCCGCCGCGGATGATGTGCAGGTGGTTGTCGATCAGGCCGGGCAGCGCGCTGCGGCCCTTGAGGTCGATCACCTTCGTAGCCGGCCCGGCATAGGCCATGACCTCGGACTCAGTGCCGACGGCGAGGAACTTGCCGTCCTTGACCGCGACCGCGCTGGCGGACGGATTGCCGCGGTCGAGCGTGGTGAAGCGGCCATTGTTGAAGATGACGTCGGCGATCATGGCGGCTTGTCCTTGGGAGGGGGACTGGGCGGCGGCGCCACCGACCAGGGCGGAGAGCGCTCCGGCTGCGGCACCGAAGGTGGTCTGCCGGCGTGTCGGGCTCATCAGGCGGATTCCTTGCGCGATGGGTCGGCGGGCGGCCGCGAGGGCAGGGCGCCGAAGACATGCCCGCCGCATTCGCGTTGCAGCCAGCCGAGGCTCAGGCCCTGGCCCGAGAGCAGTCGTTTGGCGATCGGTACGACCTGCTCACCCGCCAGGATGCCGAGCAGGCCGATGAGGGCGATGACGGGGGGCGCCGGCGAGCGGACGTTCATCAGCCCGTAGATGATGCCGACGAGCAGGCCGGCGCCGAGCGAAACCAGATAAAGCTTCATCGCATGTCCCTGTTGCCGGCCGCCGGAGCGGCCGGGCAGGGAGGCCGCTCCGAGGCGCCTGGTAGGCTGGACTCAGCCTTTCACGAAGGCGAGCAGATCGGCGTTGAGCGCCTCGGCATGGGTGGTCAGCATGCCGTGCGGATAGCCCGGATAGACCTTGAGCGTGCCGTTCTTCAGGTGCTTGATCGATTCATGCGCCGAGGCGCCGATCGGGACGATCTGGTCGTCGTCGCCGTGGAGCACGAGCGTCGGCACGCTGATCGCCTTCAGGTCCTCGGTCTGGTCGGTCTCCGAGAAGGCCTTGATGCCGTCGTAATGGGCCTTGGCGCTGCCCATCATCCCCTGGCGCCACCAGTTCCAGATCACGCCCTGGTCGACCTTCGCGCCCGGCCGGTTGAAGCCGTAGAAGGGGCCGGTCGGGACATCGAGGAAGAACTGCGCGCGATTGTCGGCCAGTGCCTTGCGGAAGCCGTCAAAAACCTCGAGCGGCAGGCCGCCGGGGTTCTTCTCGGTCTTGACCATCAGCGGCGGCACGGCGCTGACGAGCACCGCCTTGGCGACGCGGCCTTGCGGTTCGCCATGCCGGGCGACATAGCGCGCAACCTGGCCGCCGCCGGTCGAGTGACCGATATGGACGGCGTTCCTGAGGTCGAGATGCTCGACCACGGCTGAGGCGTCGGCGGCATAGTGGTCCATGTCGTGTCCGTCCCAGACCTGCGAGGACCGGCCATGGCCGCGCCGGTCATGCGCGACGACCCGGTAACCCTTCGCCAGGAAGAACAGCAGCTGGCCGTCCCAGTCGTCGCTGCTCAGCGGCCAGCCATGGTGGAACATGATCGGCTGGGCGTCCTTCGGCCCCCAATCCTTGTAGAAGATCTCGACGCCGTCCTTGGTCGTGACGAATGGCATGGTCAGTGTCCTTCCTGAGCGCCGAACATGGTTTTCGCGTAGATGATGCCGAGGCCGTAAGCGCCGCCGAACCTCTTCGCGATCCCGGTGGTCAGCTCGTAGGTTCCGGTCCGAGCCCAGTCGCGCTGGAGCTCCAGCAGATATTGCAGCGAAGTGATCGGTCGCGCACCAGCCTGGATCATGCGTTCCATGGCCCGCTCATGCGCTTCGTCGGAGACGTCCCCGCAGGCATCGGCGATCACATAGACCTCGAAGCCCTGGTCGAGCGCCGACAAGGCCGGGCCGACGATGCAGACGCTGGTCCACAGGCCGGCGAGCACGATGCGCCCCTTGCCGATCTCGTTGACACGAGCGATGACCGCCGCATCCTCCCAGGTGTTCATCGAGGTCCGGTCGAGCAGCTTCTGGCCCGCGAAGGCGTCGGTGATCTCGCCGAACATCGGACCCGAGAAGCTCTTCTCGGCGACGGTGGTCAGGATCGCCGAGACGCCGAAGCCGGCGGCGGCGTGCGAGATCAGCGCGGCGTTGTTGCGCAGCTGGACAGCGTCGATCGACTTGGTCGCAAAGGACATCTGCGACTGGAAATCGATCAGGATCAGCGTGTGGTCCTGCGGCGTCAGCAGGAGCTTGCCGGGAGCGGCTTTGGCGGTCGGCATGTGATTGTTCCCCATTGTGAGCGATCCGGTTCCGAACCCGATTCCAGAGGAGCTCGACCGGTGCGGCGCCGATGCGGGCGAGCCGAGGACTGTCCCACAGGCTTCAGCGGCAGAGATCGGCGTGTCGGTCGAGGTCTTCTGGCGGTGCCGAATGTCTACGAAACGCGTTCCGATCAGGGCAATTATCCGATGGCATCGCTCAGTCGCTACCTTCGGATAATCCGGTCCGCTGGGAGTACCGAGGAGGGGTATCTCCCTGGCCGAGGCATGCGAGCAGAGCCTCGGGGTCGCAGGGTTTGGCCAGATAGCCGTCGATGCCGGCCCCGCGGGCATAGCGCTCGGTTGCCGCATCGGGATAGGCCGTCATCAGCACGGTCCGTATCGGCTCTTGGCGGGCCCGCAGGGCCAGGCAGAGCTCGAGGCCGCTCATGCCCGGCATGCGCAGATCGGCAATGACGGCATGGGCAGATCCGACGGCGTCGGACTGGAGAAAATGTGCGGCGTCGGGAAAGCAGCGGGCCTCAAAACCCATCGCCTTGATCAGGGCGGCGACGGCAGTGCAGGCGGAGGCGTCGTCGTCGACGATCGCGATCAAAGGAAGCCTGGCCATCCGAACCGACCCTCGCCGGTACCCGATCGGGGCAGCATGGAAGCGAGCGTGCGGGATGGGCAATTATGCCCTGGTATTGTCCTGACTATGCTCGGAGCTATCCTGGGCCAGCCGGTCGGCGATCCGCACCAGATCGGCCAGGGAGGTCGCCCGCAGCTTGTGCATGACCTGCGCCCGGTGGACCTTGACCGTGACCTCGCTCAGCCGCAGCGATTGCGCGATCTGCTTGTTCATCTGGCCGGCAGCGACGAGCGGCAGGATCTCGCGCTCGCGCGGGGTCATCGTCGCAAGGCGCGCGCGCAGCTCGGCCATGGCCGCGGATTTGGTACGTTCCTGCCGGTTCAGCGCGATGGCGCGATGGACGCCGTCGAGCAGGTCCTGGTCGCGGAACGGCTTGGTCAGGAACTCGACCGCGCCGGCCTTCATCGCGGCGACCGACATGGGGACGTCGCCATGGCCGGTGATGAAGACGATGGGCAGCGGGTGGGCCGAGCGGCCGAGCTCGCGCTGGAATTCCAGCCCGCTCAGACCCGGCAGGCGGACGTCGAGCACGAGGCAACCCGGCAGATCGGGACGGGTCGCCGCCGCGAAAGCCTGCGCCGTCTCGAAACTCAGAACCTCATGGCCGACCGAGCGGAGCAGACTTTCCAGCGAGGCTCGCATCGCCGGATCGTCATCGACCACATAGACCATGGAACCGGGTTCGATCATGCGGGAGCGCCGTTTTCGAGGGGGATCGGGGCGGCGGGCAAGGTGAAGCTGAAGACGGTGCCACGCGGCGAATTGTCGGACGCCCAGAGCCGCCCGCCATGCGCTTCGATCACAGTGCGGCAGAACATCAGGCCCATCCCCATGCCGTTCGGTTTCGTGGTGAAGAACGGCTCGAATATACGATCGCGGTCGACCTGCGCCAAACCGCTGCCATTGTCGGCGACCGCGACGAGGACGTCGCCGTGAGGCTGGCGCCGGGAACTCAGCAGCAGCAGCCTTTGTCCGGTCGTCGCGCACATCGCATCGACGGCATTGTCGATCAGGTTGCAGAGAACCTGCTGCAATTGGACGGCGTTGCCGATCACCGGCAGGTCGTCTTCGAGTTCCGTCAGCACCTGGACGCGGGCGAGCCGGACGTCGCCGGCGAGCTGTTTCAGTGTAGCGATGGCGATCTGGTTGATGTCGAGCGGAACCCGCTCCTGCGTCGGCTTGACGAACATTGCGCGGATGCCGCCGACGATCCTGTTGGCGCGATGTCCATCCGCGACGATCCGCTCCAGCGCCGCCTTGGCCTCCCCGATCTGCGGCTGCTGCCGATCGAGCCAGCGCAGGCCGGCCGAGGCATTGGTCACCATGCTGGCGAGCGGCTGGTTGACCTCGTGGGCGATCGAGGCCGAGAGCGCCTCGATCGCGGTCAGGCGGTTCTGGCGGGCGCGGCGCTCGGCGATCTCGGCGCGGGCGAGGCGGCCATGGACCGTCGTGGCCTCGGAGAGCAGCACTAGGAGCACGACGCCGGCCGAGATCAGGCCGTAGATCCGCCCCGCCCACCAGCCGACGCTCAGCCTGACCGCTGCGCCGAGATAGGAGATCAGCAGGAGCTCGACCAGCAGGGTGAACAGCAGCACCATGAGCCAGAGGTCGAGGGAGGAGCGCGTCCGCCAGGCGAGGGCGGTCAGCCCGGCGAGGTAGAGGGCGACTGCGATGGCGGGCACATAGCTCCAAAGCGCGGTGACCTGCCGCGCATCCGTCATGAAGAGCGGCAGCCGGCCGGCATGTTCGATGATGGCCCAGCTGCAGAGCCCGGCCAGGACGGCCACCGTCACGATCGCGCCGACGAGGAGGCCGGTGGTCTGCCCGTGAACCGGCCTTCTGCTCGATGCCGCATAGGCGATGACGAATCCCGGGAAGCTGAGGCGTCGCAGCGCAGCGATCGCCGCGGTCGCCTGCAGATCCGGTTCGGAGCCTGAAAGGGCGAAGACATGCGGAAAGGTGAGCGCCCAGGGGATGACGAGCAGGCTGGAGAACAGGAAGCCCGCCGCCAGGAGCAGAATGGCCCGCGAGCGCTGGACGGCGAACTGGGCGAAGAGCAAGGCCGCGACGGTGAGTTCGACGATGAAGGTCGCCGCCGCATTGGCCGCCACGAAGGGCTCGGTGCCGGTCGTCTGGACACGCACATAGGGGATGGTCAGCGCGAGCGCCCCGATCAGGAGCAGGACCAGCGCTCCGGCGATCAGGTTCTGCCGTGGCGAGGGCGGCGAGGCGAGGGGGGAGCGCTCCGTCGATGGGGTCATCGCCGCGCCCCCGGCCGGTCCACATCGGCCTTGATCAGCCTCATGTCGACCGCGAAGCCTTCGCCGCTCACCATGTCCTCCGAGATACAGCGCCGGACGGCCACCTCGGACAATTCGCCCAAAAGACTGCTGTTGCGGAAGCGACCATGCCGGTTCGCTTATCGCGGGTTTTGGTCAGAACGGCTAGGCCGCCGTCAGCGGTGGGCTCGCTGACGGCGCGATGTCGTCCGCAGGTCCGGCCGGCGCCGGAGCGCGAAGCCCGATCGGCCGGAATCTAGCGGATCGGCGGCGCGTATTGCAGGCCGCCGTTCATCCACAGCGCGTTCTGCCCGCGTGCGATCTTGAGTGGCGACTGCTGGCCGAGATTGCGCTCGAAGATCTCGCCGTAATTCCCCGCCGTCTTGATGATGCGGTAGGCCCAGTCATTCTCCAGTCCGAGCGACTGGCCGAACGCCCCCTCCTTGCCGAGCAGGCGCCGGATGTCGGGATTGTCGGACTTCTCGCGCATCTCGTCGGCATTGGCCTGGGTGATCCCGAGCTCTTCGGCCGTCACCAGCGCATACTGGGCCCAGCTGACGATATCGAACCACTGGTCGTCGCCATGGCGCACGGCATAGCCGAGCGGCTCCTTGGAAATCGTTTCCGGCAGCACGACGTGCTCCGACGCGTCCTTGAAGCGCAGGCGCTCGGAATAGAGGCCGGACTGGTCGGTGGTGAAGGCGTCGCAGCGGCCGGATTCGTAGGCCTCCGTCGCCTCGTTGTTGGTGGCGAAGGTCACCGGCTCGAACTTCATGTTGTTCCGGCGGAAATAGTCGGCGGTGTTGAGCTCGGTGGTCGTGCCCTGCTGGATGCAGATCGAGGCGCCGCTGAGTTCTTTCGCCGATTTGATGCCGCTCGACTTCTTCACCATGAAGCCCTGGCCGTCATAGTAGAACACCGCCCGGAAATTCAGGCCGACCTGAACGTCGCGCGACATGGTCCATGTCGTCGTTGCCGCGACGAGATCGCTTTCGCCCGCCTGCAGTGCCGTGAAGCGGTCCTTCGAGGACAGGGAGACGAACTTCACCTTCGCCGGGTCGCCGAAGATCGCAGCCGCCAGCGAATGGCAGAAATCGATGTTGAGACCACGCCAGGTCCCGCTCGCATCGGCGAGGCCGAAGCCGGCGAGCCCGGTGCCGATGCCGCAATTCAGCACGCCGCGGGTCTTCACCGTCTTGAGGGTCTGAGCCTGGGCTCCGGTGGCCAATACGACAGCGGCAGCGGCGAGTGCCGCCCTGAAGGCAAACGTCATGGTGATCCCCCTTGGTCGACGCGCGACGAACTCAAAGACACCACGGCAGCTTTGCAGGCAATTCGGCCAGCTATCAGTTTTTCAGCTCTGCCATAACTCCGCTGAATTGAATGCCGCGATGCACAGGAAGTGGCGTGACGCTTCAACTGCGCCGCGGCGGTGCATCCGCCACGGAATCCGCCGCCGTGCGTATAAGCGCGCCGAATAGCGGCCGGGAACAAATCATAGAGCGCCACCGCTCCGTTGCGAGGCCTCCTCGTTAAGATCGCTGCGGCGCCGACCGAAAGGGCGCCGCCTGCCGAGCGCAGTGCCTTCGCGGCCTGTGATCTCGTCAGCGACAAAACGGGGAACGACAATGACCGCCAGTTTTTCAGCCGGACGATATCTTCCGGCCGCCGCAGCGATATGCGCGCTCGGCCTTGCCGCTGCGGCACCGGCCTTCGCCCAGCAAGGCGGGATTCCGCTGCCTGCGGCACTCAAGGCGGCCGGGCAGATCGTGGTCGGCATCGAGACCACCTATCCGCCGATGGCCTACAAGGATCCGAAGACGAACGAGCGCGCCGGCTTCAATGTCGAATTGGTCAATGCGATCGCCAAGGAACTCGGCGTCTCCGTCAAATGGGAGGAAATGAGCTTCGAGCAGCTGATGACCTCGCTGACGACCGGCCGCATCGACATGATCGGCACCGCGATCAGCGACCTGCCGTCCCGCCGCGACAAGCTCACCTTCGTCGACTATCTCGCGACCGGCGCCCAGCCCTTCGCCCTGTTGGCCAGGGCCGGCGAGCTGAAGAGCAATGCCGATCTGTGCGGGAAGACGGTCGGCGCACCACGCACCACGAGCTACATGCCGGTGACGGCGGCCTGGAGCGAGAAGAACTGCGCCGGCGCCGGCAAGCCGGCGATCACGGTCAACGGCACGGCCGGCGCCACCGCGACCCGGCTCGAACTCAAGCAGGGCCGGCTCGATGCCGCCGTGCTCGGCCCGGAATACGTCGCCTATCTGATGGCGGACGAGCCGAACACCTATGCCTTCGTCGGCGAGCCTCTGAACAAGACGCTGTTCGGCCTGGCCTTCGAGAAGAAGAACGGCGACCTGCGCGACGCCGTCGCCAAGGCGACCGCCATGGTCATGAAGAACGGCAGCTATCAGCAGGCCCTGAAGAAGTTCGGGCTGGAGCGGCAGAGCCTTCCTGAGCCGACGATCGACGCCGGCCAGTGATGCCGGCCCGGGAGGTGCAGCGAGCCTTTACCGCCCCACCGCCGTCCTTCAACGACCTCAAGCCACCGAGGCCAGATGATCGCTGAATCCGAGAACCTCGTCATCGTCCCCCGCCGGCATATCGGGCGGATCATCGGCGCCGCCATCGTCTGCCTCGCCTTGGCCGCGATCGTGCGCGCCTTCGCGGTCGGCCAGATCGAGTGGAACTACGTCGCCGAATTCCTGACGGTCGAAGCCATTCTGAAGGGCCTCGTCAACACCATCGTCATGGCGATCCTGGCGATGCTGCTCGGCATTGCGCTCGGCGTCGTCTTCGCTGTGATGCGGCTCTCGGCCAATCCCGTGCTCTCGATGACGGCGGTCGGCTATATCTGGTTCTTCCGGGCCGTGCCGGCGCTGCTGCAATTGCTGCTCTGGTTCAACCTCGCGCTGGTCTTCCCGACCATCGGCATCCCCGGCCTGTTCGCGTTCAAGACCGTCGACGTGATGACGCCCTTCGTCGCGGCACTGCTCGGCCTCGGCATCCAGCAGGGCGCCTTTACCGCCGAGGTAGTGCGCGCCGGCCTGCTCTCGGTCGACAACGGCCAGTACGAGGCGGCGCAGACGCTCGGCATGACCCGCCTGAAGTTGCTGCGCCGGATCATCATGCCGCAGGCCATGCGCGTGATCGTGCCGCCGATCGGCAACGAGTTCATCGGCATGGTGAAGCTGACCTCGCTGGCGAGCGTGATCCAGTTCGCCGAGATCCTGCACAGCGCGCAGAACATCTACTACGCCAATTCGCGCGTCATCGAGCTGCTGATCGTCGCCGCAATCTGGTACCTGGTCGTCGTTACCGTCCTCAGCCTGGTCCAGGGCCGGATCGAGGCCTACTACGCCCGCGGCGTCGCCGCTCCGGCGCGGCGCTGAGGAGGGGGCGATGAGCGAGATCCTCTCCCAGGCAACCCTCTCGACCGTCCGCACGGCCGATCCCGATCATCTCGCCGCCGGCGCGCCGCTCGTCCTCGCGCAGAAGGTCGAGAAACATTTCGGCCCGCTCAAGGTCCTGAAAGGCATCGATCTTGCGATCCCCAAGGGCGAGGTGTTGTGCATCATCGGCCCGTCAGGCTCGGGCAAGAGCACCTTCCTGCGCTGCATCAACCAGCTCGAGCGTATCGATGGCGGCGCGCTCTGGGTCTCCGGCGAGCGCGTCGGCTATCACCGCGCCGGCAACAAGCTCTACGAGCTCGACGATGCGGCCATCGCCCGCCAGCGGCGCTCGATCGGCATGGTGTTCCAGCGCTTCAACCTGTTCCCGCATCTGACCGCCCTGCAGAACATCGTCGAGGGGCCGGTGCAGGTGCTGGGCGAGCCGGCGGCGGAGGCGACGGCCCGGGCGCTCGCCCTGCTGGAACGCGTCGGGCTCGCCGAGAAGCGCGACGCCTACCCGTCGCAGCTCTCAGGCGGCCAGCAGCAGCGCGTCGCCATCGCACGGTCGCTCGCCATGCGTCCGGAGCTCCTGCTCTTCGACGAGCCGACCTCGGCGCTCGACCCGGAGCTGGTCTCCGAAGTGCTCAAGGTGATGCGCGACCTCGCCGAGACCGGCATGACCATGATCTGCGTCACCCACGAGCTCGGCTTCGCGCGCGATGTCGGCCACCGCGTCGCCTTCATGGACCAGGGCCAGATCGTCGAGCTCGGCGCTCCGCACTCGGTGCTGATCGATCCCAGGGAGGCGCGCACCCGCGCCTTCATCAACGCCGTCCGCCATTGATCAAGAAGGGGAAAGCCATGTCGAAATCCATCCTGCTCGGCCTCTCGGCCATCGTGCTCTGCGCCGCGGCCGGCGCCGCTCAGGCCCAGAGCCTGCCGGCGCGCATCCTGGAAAAGAAGACGCTCGTCGTCGCCAATGTCCCGAACTATCCGCCGCTCGAATTCAAGGATCCGAAGACTTCCAAGCTCACCGGCCTCGACATCGATCTCGGCGAGGCACTTGGCAAGAAGCTCGGCATCACCATCAAATGGGAGGAGATCAGCTTCGAGCAGATGGTCTCGGCGCTGACGACCGGCCGCGTCGACATGATCCTGTCGGGCATGAGCGACCTGCCCGGACGGCGCGAGAGCCTCGATTTCGTCGACTATCTCGCCTCGGGCGCGCAGTTCTACACCAATGCCGACCGCAAGGACGAGTTCAAGGAGCTCTCCGCCCTATGCGGCAAGAAGGTCGGCGCCAGCCGCCGCACCTCCTTCCCGAAGGAGATGGAAGGCTGGAGCAAGGAGAATTGCGAGGCCAAGGGCAAGCCGGCGCTGCAGATCATCGGCACCGAAGGCTCGGCCGATGCCCGCACGCAGCTCAGGCAGAAGCGCCTCGACGCCGCCGTGCAGGGCAGCGAGA
>Ga0102589_1006132_pt1 | contig 10060 bp, 9 predicted proteins | sample AraplaMF_Col_mLB_FD_76858 | JGI IMG/M metagenome (GOLD analysis project Ga0102589, IMG submission 76858) | Arabidopsis root microbial communities from the University of North Carolina, USA - plate scrape MF_Col_mLB | ecosystem: Host-associated > Plants > Roots > Endosphere | place: USA... | reverse complement strand
ATGGAGAATCCATTATTATCTCAGGCCAGCACCAACTGAAGGACAAACAACAGGTGCGGCTTGCGAAGTAGAGGAGTTGACAAGATTTGAAACAGAAAACAATTCAGGTCGTGGCTTTTGCCGCTCTGTGCGGAATAATTATTGGGACTCTTCCGACAGAGGCGCTTGCTGCTGCCACAGATGGGAGCAAGTCAGCTAATACTGCTAATCAAACTACGCATCCTGCCAGCGCAGCGAAAGCGAAGCCAGTTCAGAAGCAGATACCGAAGGCTCAGGACTACTGGAAGAATAGGTTTGGATTACAGATTGACCTAACCAATGTGATTAATAGCGTAACGGACAAAGGGAAACAAGTTGCTGCCACCATGAAAATCAAAAATAATTCTGGCAAAAAGCTCCGTCTCCCTGATTATGAATTATATGTACTGATGGATAACAAAAAGGAATATGCGATGATATCTAGCGAGAACAGTGCTCGTGTTCTGTCTCAGGGCGAAGTGGTGGAGTGGAGGTTAATGAGTCATGTCGTCGAAGATGACATGGCGGCTCCTGTACGATTTATTTGGAAGGAAGTTAATCGGGAGGTATATCCGAAAAAGGAAACAGTCGTTGCGGTGATGGATGTCGTGCAGCCTGCATGGGAAAATGACTATACTCCAATTACCGATCCCGCCTTGATTAAGGAATGGGGGCAATCCTTCCAACTGCAAGCATTGTCGGATTCATCAATGCTTACGTATACGCCTGTAAGCATCATGAAGAGTTCAGGCAAGCCAGCGCAAGTGGCCGAGCGGTTCAAACAAAAGCTGGAGACGGTTCATGTGGTCACTTTCCGTGTCGTAAACAGGAACAGTATACGCGAGAATGTCCCAGACATCAAATTGACGGCATGGTCGAACAACGATCTGTATCAGTCTACAAAACTGGGCAAGGCTCCTGAATCGCTCATGCCGGGTGAGGGCGCAACGCTGCGATACGCTGTAGAGACAGGTGCGAATACGGTGCTGACAGGATTGAAGCTATTAACCTCGGAATCGTTCCTGCCTCCTGGGGCTGCCGATCCGACCAAGGCTGCAACCTATCAAGTAGGGCGATTATATATTAACATTCCGAATCGAGGAACGAGTCAGGTTGTACCGACCGACTATAAGCTGCGGGATAAGCTGAATTTCAGCGATAGTACGGATTTATTTCCAGAGGGCTTGAATGTCTCAATGGAAGAAGAGACGCTGTTAGAGAACAAGGAAGCAGGATTCAGAGCACTTCTTCTCCGTTTCAAATTCGAGAATAAGAGCAGCTCCTCAATCACGATCCCATCCTATCAATTTGAACTGGAAGATAAGGATGGATCTCGATTTGGAGGGGAACGACTTGGTGCCAAGACGGATAAGAAATCACTGCTTCCAAGCGCTGCTGTAGTTGAATCTCACATGTTCGTGATCCCTGATGGCTCAAAGGAACCGGAGTTACTGCTGCATGTTGTCGACAACCGAGAAGAACAAACCTATCCTTTCATTGTGGATACGTTCCGTTTCAAGACGAGTTACGATAATACTGGAGACTTGCTGTTTGATATGTATCCATTCCAATTGAAAATTAATGATTGGGGAGGAAGTTGGTTGCGGGGTGGAGCTGACATGGTTCAATCGTCCTCGTACGCCTTAAGACTGAAACTGAATATTATTCGGGCGAAGCAGGTAATGAGTGAGCCGAACTTATCGAAAATCAAACTGGAGCTAACCGATCATAGCGGACGGATGCTTGGATCCAAGCTGTTCTCACTTGTTGAGGAGCCACTCTTGAGGGAAGGAGAACAGAACATCATTTTTGAGAACATTGATATGCTTGGCTTGAGTTATCCTGTCACGGTCAGCTTCTATGAAATGTTTGATACGCCATATGGACCGGTGAAGCGGTTCCTGGGTAGAGTGATAAGAAGTTAATTTTGACCAGAGATTAACTACTATGATAGAAGAGGGTTAGAGAATTATTTTCTCTAACCCTCTTTTCTTATTGTTACAGATCGAGTAAAGGCAACATCCATTTTTAACCCCCGAACTTGTCCACGTTTACGAATGCCAAATACAACCCTATTCACCAAATCGTTTTAAACTTTCTAGGAAATCACCAACAGACAGCTCGCTTATTTGATTAAGCAGGTTATCCATTTGGGTTTTCTTGCGAAGAGAGCCGACCAGCAATACCTCAACGGCTTGATCGCGATCGACAAGAACAGATTGAACCTGCAGAGAATTGGTTAATAATGCAGCAATAACTGCAATTTGGTCAATGCTTAGTTTAGGGCAGTTGGCTTTTTTCTTATTATTATTTTTAGAGTTTCCGTTTCCATTTCCACTTGATTTTTTATTATTATTTTTTGAAAAGGACACAGCCACTCACCCTCTTATCAGATTACTCTCCAATTGTCTCTGCTGGTGCTGCCCCCGTTCCTTGAATGATCCCAAACGCATAGGCAACGAACAGAACTATGACCACAATGAGAAGTATCAGTCGTTTATTGTCATCTTCATCGGTCATGCTCATTCTCCTTGGTGACACGGTATTTTATCATGATTATTGTAATCAGGATGAGGGGGAAAGGTTCCAACAGTTCGGCCTAATCTGGCAGTAAATCATCCAGAATACTGGCTTACAAAAATGTAATGTGGCAAATACAGTGTATTTCGTTGACTTTTGATCGTCTAATCGATAAAGTTACGAATGCGACTACAGTGATAAAGAGGGTTACAGATGAACGCGTATCTATTTCCAATTAAATTTGCTTTTCTTACGTTTCCGATAGCGGCATTACTCTTGACGATTCCTTTTTTAATCGTGCAATATCGCAAATACGGGTATGTCAATAAGGTTCGCGCTTTGGTGCTTTATTCCATGCTGCTCTATTTCATTTCTGCTTATTACTTGGTGATATTGCCGCTGCCGCAAAATGTGCACAATTGTGTGGATCGGGCAGGTGCAGTATTTGAGCAGCTGCGCCCATTCCAATTCGTTCGCGATATTATGAAGGAGTCTAGTGTTGAATGGTCGCATCCAACGACCTATGTACAGCTGCTGAAGGAAAGAGCCTTTTTCCAAGCCGCATTCAATGTGGTCTTGACGTTGCCGCTTGGCGTATATATGCGCTACTATTTCCAACGATCGTTCTTGCAGACGACGGTTATTGCATTTCTTGTCTCTTTATTTTTCGAGATTACGCAACGAACAGGCTTGTATGGGTTCTACGATTGTCCATATCGGCTGTTCGATGTAGATGACTTGATTTTGAATACAGCAGGGGGCTGTATCGGATTTTTACTGGCACCAGTATTTACATACTTCCTGCCGCGTTCACACCAGCTGGATGATCATGTAGATCTGAGCAAGAAGCCTGTTGGATTCATTCGCAGAGGAATCGCGGTGTGGCTGGATATGACATTGCTATCGATTATCATGGGTTGCATATACATTGTATATCGCACGATTGCATATGGAGACAACTATAGCAATTTCGAGCTGAGTGAATTCAATTTCTTGTATTTGGCAGCAGGTATTTTCGTTTACTTTATACTCATACCAACGTTTACGGATGGGAAAACCTTCGGCAAATGGGTAACACGTATCCATTTGGTTCAGGGCGATACAGAGGGTTCCCTTTGCAGAATTACATTTGTTGGTTTGCTGAAGCGATACGGTATATTGTATTTCGGTGTAGGTGGCATCAATTACGTACTTGGATATGTATTGAAGTTCAACGAGGCTATGGATTCGCTGGTTATGATATTGGTAGTGATTGCGTGGCTTGGTTTCAACGGTTTACTCTTCCTGCACCTCATGCTGCATCTGTTCAAGAAAGATAAGCGTCTATTTTACGAAAAAATAAGCCGAACTCGTAATGTGATCACCGTCCCAGAACGAATGAGGCGAGAGATGGCAGATGAACATTATGCTCCTTCTACGCAGGATGAATCAGTTGATAATGAGCCTGAAATCACTTCTAAACCAAACTATGATGACATCCTGAACACAGAGCTGGTTGTTGAAGACGTGACAACCTCAGTACCATCCAGACATGAAGTGCATTCAGATGAGAAACCTGAAAATCAGGTTATACAGGCTCCGCAGTCAACAGGGTCAGCACGTTCGAATAATGCTCGCGACTTGGTTGATCAAGAGCTGGCTCGTCTGAAGGAGAAACTGGCGAAGAAAGAAGAATAATTACAAATAATAAGGGCCTCTAATCATCACAACATTTGTGATCATAGAGGCCCTTCTTCTTGGAATTTCGTTCATCTAAATCGAGATGCGGGCGTAAATTGGTAATAAATGCAGTATAGAACAATATCATTCGTTGTTTGACCAGAGGTTACTCCTAATGCGCCAGCAACAATTCTTATCGTGGCTTACTCTTTGCCTTCTACTGGGCCATCCGCACTTGGACGGAAGGATGGTGGCTTGGGGCTTTTTTTTGCACGGAAACGTGCCGCTACGTAGTTGCGCTTGCGGTCGCGATAAAATATCCATCCCCCTATGAAGCCCACGCCAATAATGAACAGAAGCAGACCAGCAGTGAAGGGCAGCCATTGGAATGCGGGGGCAGACAGCTTATCATTGCCATGGTCGACCACATAATCGAACACAGCATTTTTCATAAGCAGAAATCCGCTTGTCGCGGTTACGCCTGGAATAACCAGAAGCAGAACCGCAATAAATCGAGTGATAACATGTGTTTGCTTCATTATGATCTTCACCTGCTCACGTCATGTAAGTTAGCTTCATATTACCTTGATTGCGCATACTTGTCTAATGTTTCCTCTCTTTAAGAACCAATAGAATGACAGTTGTCATGTTTGCTGCGCAAAGAAAAGGGAGTACAATAGAACCATCGGAAATGAACACGAAAGGGGAGTTGCTTGCATGACGAAACAAGTAGATGTTGCGATTCTGGGTGGAGGAACTGGAGGTTATATCGCTGCAATTGCAGCAGCCCAGGCTGGTAAGTCAGTCGCTGTCATTGAGCGTGAGAAGCTAGGGGGAACATGCTTGCATCGAGGATGCATCCCAAGCAAGGCTCTGCTTCGGAGTGCTGAAATATACCGTCAGACAGGAGAAGCCGCATCCTTCGGCATCGAGATTGAGGGACGGAAGCTGCGCTTTGATCGGGTTCAGGCTCGCAAGCAGAAGATTGTAGACCAGCTTCATAAAGGTGTGCAATTTCTGATGAAGAAGCACAAAATTGAAGTCATTCATGGAGTGGGACGGATTATGGGTCCTTCCATCTTTTCACCAAGAAGCGGCTCAGTCGCCGTAGAATGTGATGAGGGAGAAGCGATTACAATCGTACCGAACCATGTCATCATTGCAACAGGATCACGCCCGCGCATTTTGCCGGGACTTCCAGTAGATCACCCTTCTGTTGTTACGACGGATGAGGCGCTAGAATGGACAGAGCTGCCGAAGAGAGTGGCGATTCTAGGGGGCGGAGTCATTGGGGTAGAATGGGCTTCCATGCTGACAGACTTCGGTGTTGAAGTGAATGTCATTGAGTCTGCTGCTCATCTTGTTCCGCAGGAAGATAAGGACGTCTCAACCGAACTTCAGCGTCAATTGGCGAAGCGTGGTGCGCGAATACATACACAAGCAATTGTTGAACCAGAGAAGGTTCAGATAGATCCGGACACAGGAGAAGTGAAGCTCGAGATTGTCTCGAACGGACAAGCGATAGACATAAATGCAGACAAGCTGCTCGTATGTATTGGAAGACAGGCCAATATCGAGAACATTGGGCTGGAAAATGCGGGCATTGAATTCGGCAATGGTCGAATTATCGTTAACGAATTTATGCAAACAAATGAGTCTCATATATACGCGATTGGCGATGTTGTTGGGGGATTACAGCTTGCTCATGCAGCATCTGCAGAAGGAATACTTGCAGTTCGCCACATATGTGGCGAGGCAGATTCGGGGATCGATTCCCGTCGTATACCTCGCTGCATCTATACAGCGCCAGAAACGGCATCCATCGGTTGGACGGAGAAGGAAGCAGTTGAAGCGGGATATTCGATTAAGACGAGCAAAGTTCCGTTTCAAGCAATAGGCAAGGCAATTGTGCAGGGTGATACGACAGGATTCGTGAAAATAATTGCAAATGCGGATACCAATGATTTACTTGGAGTTCACATTGTCGGGCCTCATGCTACAGAACTGATAGGCGAGGCAGCAGTTGCACAATGGCTTGATGCAACACCATGGGAAGTAGGCGAAGTTATTCATCCGCATCCTTCACTAAGCGAGATTATGGGCGAGGCAATGCTTGCTGTTGATGGTCATGCGTTGAATCTATAAGGGGATGAGAATAGTCTGACGTTTTCTTTTGGGAATGTTCAGAGTATAATAGTTTTTAGACTCTAGTCTTAGTACCTGGTATTAGATTACTGACCACTGTTCATTGACTTGTGTGCAGGATAGCTATGGAGCTGCTCTGTACAAGGGTCAAAGAACGGACTTTGCGATAATAAAGGAGGATGACTCCATGACACCAGATATGACGACTCGTCAGCAGACGAGACATGAAGAGCTTGGCCTAACCCATAAGCAGGCACAGGAAATGTACCGCATGATGCTTCTTGCACGCATGTACGATGAACGTGCGCTGCTGCTGCAGCGTGCCGGTAAAATCAACTTTCACGTATCAGGCATAGGCCAAGAAGCAGCGCAAATTGGCGCGGCTTTTGCGCTCGATCATCAGAAAGATTACTTCCTGCCTTATTACCGAGATTATGGATTTGTCATGTCGGTTGGTATGACCGTACGTGAACTAATGCTCGCCTTGTTCGGCAAAGCGGGCGATCCGAACAGCGGTGGGCGCCAAATGCCAGGTCATTTCGGCTGCAAGCGGCTGCGTATCGTAACCGGCTCTAGTCCGGTAACGACACAGGTTCCACATGCGGTAGGCATAGCTCTGGCAGCGAAGATGCGCAATGAAGATTCTGTATCATTTGTGACGCTTGGAGAAGGTTCCAGCAACCAGGGAGATTTCCATGAAGGCTGCAACTTCGCAGGAGTTCATAAGCTGCCAACCATCATTATGGTAGAGAACAATCAATATGCCATCTCTGTTCCGATTGCGAAGCAAATTGCAGGTCGCGTATGTGATCGGGCTTTGGGTTATGGCTTCCCAGGGGTTCAGGTTGATGGCTGTGATGTGTTAGAAGTGTACCGGGTTATGAAGGAAGCACGTGAACGTGCTGTCCGAGGTGAGGGGCCTACGTTGGTAGAAGCAGTCATGTATCGCTTGTCTCCCCATTCAACTGCGGATAATGACATGGTATATCGTACGAAGGAAGAAGTGGAGGAGCACCGGAATAAGGACGGTCTTCCTCGATTCAAGGCCTACCTGATTGAATGCGGCATCTGGTCTGAAGATGAAGATGCTGCTCTGCGCGCTGAACTGAAAGCTGTGCTCGATGACGCAACCGCATATGGCGAACAGGCGCCGTTCCCGCAAGGGGAAGAAGCACTGAAGCATGTCTACGCGGAGGAGGGTCAGGGAACATGGCAGTAATAGAGTATATTGACGCAATTCGACTTGCAATGAAGGAAGAGATGGAACGAGACAGCAATGTATTCGTGCTCGGTGAGGATGTCGGGGTCAAAGGTGGCGTCTTCACAACAACCAAGGGGCTGTATGAACAATTTGGCGAAGCTAGATCGTTAGATACACCGCTTGCAGAGTCGGCCATTGCCGGCGTTGCAATTGGAGCCGCTATGGTAGGAATGAAGCCAATTGCTGAGATGCAGTATTCGGACTTCATGTTCCCAGCAACGAACCAAATCATTAGTGAGGCCGCTAAGATTAGATATCGTTCAAACAATGACTGGACCTGTCCACTTGTGATACGTGCCCCAATTGGCGGCGGTGTTGCAGGGGGGTTGTACCATTCACAATGCCCGGAATCTGTATTTTTCGGGACACCAGGTCTAAAGATAGTTGCTCCTGCAACGGCATACGATGCCAAGGGTCTGCTGAAGGCGGCAGTTCGTGATCCTGATCCGGTTATCTTCTTCGAGAATAAGAAGTGCTACCGAATGATCTCGGGAGAGGTTCCAGTTGAGGACTACGTAGTACCGATTGGTGAAGCGAATGTAGTTCGTGAAGGAACGGATATAACAGTTATTGCTTACAGTTTGCCAGTCCATTATGCATTACAAGCTGCGGAAGAATTGGCGAAGGAAGGCATCAGCGCACATGTACTGGACTTGCGTACGATTCAACCGCTTGATCGAACAGCGATACTTGAAGCTGTCTCGAAGACCGGCAAAGTGCTGATTATTCATGAGGACAACAAGACTGGCGGCGTCGGGGCAGAGGTAGCGGCAATCATTGCAGAAGAGCTGCTCTATGATCTCGATGCGCCGATTCAACGTCTGTGCGGACCGGATGTGCCTGCAATGCCTTATAGTCCTCCGATGGAGAAATTCTTCATGCTGAATAAGGACAAAGTGAAGGAAGCGATGCGCCAATTGGCGATCTTCTAATCGAATGGCAGACGGTATGAAGGAGGAGAGAGACATGGCACAGCTTATGACGGAACTTCTCCTTCGACCGTACAGAACGGGAGTGTGAAAAAGATGTCTTCAAATCAGGGAACAGAAGTATTGATGCCGCAGTTGGCAGAATCCCTTGTACAGGCGACTATCGGCAAATGGCTGAAACGTCCAGGGGAGACCTTTGATGCGTATGAACCGATTTGTGAAGTGATTACAGATAAGGTCGTAGCTGAATTGCCAGCAACAGAAGCAGGCATTATGCAAGAAATTGTGGCGCATGAAGGCGAAACCGTTGCGGTAGGCGCGGTGATCTGCCGTGTTCAGTCACAAGCTGCTGCATCTGTGCCATCGTCAGCTGCAGGTGCCTCTGAGCAGAATCAGGGCCATTCAGCGGATGCTTCAGTAAATCAAACGGGGCAGGATATGCGCAATCGGTATTCACCCGCCGTGCAGCGACTTGCGCAGGAGCACGGAATTGATTTGCAGCGAGTGGCTGGTTCTGGATTGGGCGGCCGCATTACACGCAAAGATGTAATGGCTGCAATTGAAGCTGGTGGAGAAACCGTAGTAACACCATCAAGTGCTGCTACAGCTGGCAATGCACCAGCCTCATCGACTGGTATAGAAATAGCTGGTGGAGCAAGTGCAGCCCCGCAACCAAGTGCGGTGCAGCATGCAAGCGGGCATGTGCGTAACACCGGACTTCATCTTACAGAAACGCCGCGCATACCTTCGATTGAAGTAGAAGGAAGAACACAAGCTGGCAATGGAGAGACCTTCATTGACGTCACACCGATTCGGCATACAATCGCAACGCGTATGCGCCAGAGCGTCTCTGAAATTCCGCATGCTTGGACGACAATTGAAGTCGACGTTACGAATCTTGTACAGCTTCGCAACAAGATTAAGGATGAATTCAAGCGCAAGGAAGGCATTAACCTGACTTATTTGGCATTCGTCCTGAAGGCGATCGTCAATGCGATCAAGGATTATCCGATTATGAACTCGGTGTGGGCTGTCGATAAGATTATCGTGAAGCGCGACATTAACTTGTCTTTGGCTGTAGGTACAGAAGATTCTGTATTAACGCCTGTCATTAAGAAGGCTGATCAGAAGAACATTGCAGGGTTGGCACGAGAGATCGATGAGCTGGCACGGAAGACAAGAGAGGGAACTTTGTCTCCGAATGATATGCAAGGTGGGACATTTACCGTGAATAATACGGGGTCGTTCGGCTCCATCCTGTCTTATCCGATCATTAATTATCCGCAGGCTGCCATTCTTACCTTTGAATCGATTGTGAAGAAGCCTGTTGTGATTAATGACATGATTGCCGTCCGCTCGATGGCGAATATGTGTCTGTCGTTGGATCACCGGATATTAGATGGCGTAATTTGCGGTAGATTTTTACAACGCGTGAAAGAAAATCTCGAAAGCTTCTCATTGGACACGAAAGTGTATTAAAATAGAATCAGCACGAATCGACGGAAGAAAGCGTGATGACAATGAATAA
>Ga0102589_1006130_pt1 | contig 10062 bp, 7 predicted proteins | sample AraplaMF_Col_mLB_FD_76858 | JGI IMG/M metagenome (GOLD analysis project Ga0102589, IMG submission 76858) | Arabidopsis root microbial communities from the University of North Carolina, USA - plate scrape MF_Col_mLB | ecosystem: Host-associated > Plants > Roots > Endosphere | place: USA... | reverse complement strand
AATTATGGAAACGGTATCAAGGAGCGGGATGCGAGCTGCTGTTTCAAGGACTTTATTTAGCTTCGGAACGAAAGACGATGAAAAGAAAGCGATTGAAGAAGCTGAGAAATATGTGAAGCGTTATTATAAAGAAAGTGGCATGTTAACTACGATGGTTGCACCACATAGTCCATATACATGTAGTACAGAATTGTTAGAAGAGTGTGCTCGTATTGCAGTAGAGAATCAAACAATGGTTCATATCCACCTTTCTGAAACAGAGCGTGAAGTACGTGATATTGAAGCACAGTACGGAAAACGTCCAGTAGAATATGCAGCGAGCTGCGGATTGTTTAAACGCCCAACAGTTATTGCACACGGTGTAGTATTAAATGATGATGAGCGTGCATTTTTAGCAGAACATGATGTTCGAGTAGCTCATAATCCGAATAGTAATTTAAAACTAGGTTCTGGTATAGCGAATGTAAAAGCGATGCTAGAAGCAGGAATAAAAGTAGGAATTGCAACAGATAGTGTTGCATCTAACAATAATTTAGACATGTTTGAAGAAATGCGCATAGCGACTTTATTACAAAAAGGTATTCACCAAGATGCAACAGCATTACCAGTTGAAACAGCTCTTTCTCTTGCGACAAAAGGAGCTGCGGAAGTAATCGGGATGAAACAAACAGGGTCACTAGAAGCTGGTAAGTGTGCTGATTTTATTACGATTGACCCGTCTAACAAGCCGCATCTACAACCAGCAGATGAAGTGTTATCACACCTTGTATATGCTGCGAGTGGTAAAGATATAAGCGATGTAATTATTAACGGAAAACGTGTCGTTTGGAATGGTGAATGTAAAACGTTAGATGAAGAGCGTATTATATTTGAAGCAAGTCGTTATAAACGAGGTTTACAAAGATAACTTTTTTAGGCTGTGGAGAGAATCTTCTCCACAGCCTATTTCTAATTTGTAAACCTCACTATATTTTTTAAAACTTTGCAACAGAAGTGATAATGCTAACACTACCCAAAAAATTAGATGTTGACGCTAGTTTTAGAGTACATTGATAGTTAGGACATGTATTTATTTTTGGTTTTTAATAAACTTATTGTATTATTGTGTATTAAATGAACTATTAAGGCGATTAAAGGTAAAGCAGCTCCAATGAGTAAAGTTACTTCACTATTAAATTTATAGTAAGTATAACTTCCAATCCATGAACCAAAGGCTCCTCCCAAAAAGAAAATAGTCATATATAATCCATTAAGTCTGTTTCTTATCTCGGGATTCAAACCAAAGATAATTTTTTGACCTAATAATAAATTTCCTGCTACACCAATATCAATGCAGATACCTGAGATAAGAATTAAAATTATGCTAAATAGTGAATGATCTTGAACAAAGAATAATAGTACGATCGATAATAGTACGAGTGCCATTGATACATTAGTCATTGTAAAAATATAACCTTTATCTGCTATTTTACCAATAGTAGGAGTTAATAAAGCTCCAGCAATTGCAACAAAGCCAAATAATGCAATTTCATTATTTGAAAAATGTAATGGCTCTGATCTTAATAAAATTGGAATAGCTGTCCAATAAAGGCTAAATGCAGCAAATAAACATGCGTGATAAAAAGCTCTTTGTTGTAAAGGAGAAGTATTTATTAGTAGCTTTACCATAGAAGTTATTAAATTTGGATATGTCATGTTACTAGTTGAGATAACTTCATAGTTGGGTAAAAATTTTAGAATTAACAGTAATACGGTAACTAGGGTTATTAATGAAAAAAGAAATACCATTCTCCAGCTAAACCACTCTGTTATTCCGATAGATAATGGGCGAGCAATCATAATCCCAATCAATAAACCACTCATCACTTTACCCACATATTTACCTGCCTCTTCAATTGGCACGATTCTCATTGTTAGTGGAACTAACATTTGAGCTGCACAGGCCCCAATGCCAATTATAGTTGTTAATAGTAAAAAAATAATTCCGTTTGTCGAAATTAGCGTACCAATTAATGAAAAAATAGTTAACCCGATAAGAATTCCTATTATTTTCTTACTTTTCAATAAATCAGCCATCGGTACGATAAAAAATAACCCCAATCCATACCCAATTTGTGTCAAAGTAGTGAGCAATCCAGATAAATCAGAAGAAATGTTCAGATCTTTTGCAATGAATTGTACAATTGGTTGTGCATAATAAATATTTGCAGCAAGTGAACCACAACTAATTGCTAAAATAAATATTAGAAAATTTGTCTTTTTAGTCAATTTTATCATTCCTTTCTTTTTGGAACGTTCATTCCGAAATCATTAAAAAAGAAAGACTATAGGTCTGCAATAGTCTTATCTACTAGATGATAGGCTGAATTTTTCTCTTTTTTATATTTAGACATTACATTCAAACTATGATTTAAACTTAATAAAGAATATGCAACTAATTCAGTATCAACCTCTTGTGAAATTTCTCCTTTCTTTTTTCCTTCTTCGATAACTTGCTTAAATACTTTTTCAAGTTCATTAAAATCATTTATGAGTATTTCTTCTATGGCAGGGTCAATTTGTCCAATAAGCAGTGAAGAATTAGTTATCATACAACCTTTTGGAATTTCACCTGAATAACATTTTTCAATATGTTGATAAAAAAAGGATTTAAGTGATGCTTTTGTGTTTATACCACTAAAAAGTAAATTTCTCTTTTGAGAGCCATAATTTTTATAATGTTCCAAAACTAGTTTAAATAGTGCATCCTTATCTCCAAAGCTATCGTAGAGAGTAGATCGACTTATACCCATCGTTTCAATAAGATCTGATATATATGTAGCATCATAACCTTTTTCCCAGAATAAATGCATAGCTTTATTTAAAGCGTGTTCTTTGTTAAAACTAATACTTCTACCCAATTTATAACACCTCCATTCATGTAACTTAGTATAAATATTCCGGAACGATAAGTCCAGAATATTCGTCTTAATTTCCGAAAGTTTCGTAAAATATCCGTAAATGTTAATTTGGTATTGTGGTATTTAGATGCTATAAAATAGAAAGTATGTATTGAAGCGACAATTAAATTCGATTTTATTGAGGAAAAGTTAAGCTCCTATTAGTTTATATGTTTTTTTCGTTAAAAATCGAAAAGATTCCAAGGTAATCCATATCCTTTTAAAAGGATAGTTTTTTTCTTGAACGAATAAATATTCAAAAGAATGTCGCATCTTTCTGTTAGTATTTCTGCTATAATATATTACGCTTTATAATATTTTATATTTAAGGAGAACAACTCATGAAGCGAAAAAAGAGCCATTTAATGGTAATGGCACTTGTTACATCTTTATTATTAACAGCTTGTAATAATAAAGCGGATAAAAGTGACATAGAGGTTAAAAAACAAGTGTTAAATGTAACAGTATCAGAAGAAATTCCTTCTCTGGACACTGTGAAAACAACAGATGGTACATCAGCACACATTATGCAGAATATATTTGAAGGGTTATATGTATTAAACGATCAAGATCAGCCTACTCCAGCCATAGCAAAATCGTTTAAAAGAAGTGAAGATGGTAAGAAATATACATTTGACTTGCGTAAAGATGCAAAATGGTCAAATGGGGATAATGTAACAGCAAATGATTTTATATTTGCTTGGAAACGTGCAATTAACCCTGAAACAGCCTCTCAATATGCGTCCATGCTCTTTTATGTAAAAAATGCGAAAGAGATCAATAAGGGAACAATGCCTCTTGATGCACTTGGGGTTAAAGCGATAAATAATTATACGTTAGAAGTTGAACTCGAACAGTCAATTCCGTATTTTTTACAGTTGTTAGCACTACCTATATACTTACCACAGCATGAATCATTTTTGAAAGAACAAGGAAACAATTATGCATTGGAACCTAGTAATCTCATATATAACGGTCCATTTGTATTAGAAAAATGGAAGCATGAACAAGAGTTTCAATTAAAGAAGAATGCTACATATTGGGATCAAAAGAAAGTGAAATTAGACGAAATAAACTTTCATATCGTAAAGGATACAATGACAGCTGTAAATTTATATGAAGCCGGAGATTTGGATCGAGTACCTATTAATTCGCAAATTGTAGACAAGTATAGAGGGAATAAGGAATTACATATGTCGAGTGATCCTGGAATTGCCATGCTTCGTTTTAATGAAAAAAATACCGCGTTAGCAAATAAAAAGGTGCGTCAATCTATTTCATTAGCGTTAAATAAAGATGATTTCGTTGCTCACTTTATTAATAACGGAGCAAAGCCTGCAAGTGGGCTTGTACCAGTTGGTCATGTAAATGAAGTGACCGGTAAAGATTTTAGAAAAGAAAACGGAGATCTTTCTTCATATGATTTGCAAAATGCGCAAAAGATTTGGAAAGAAGCGAAAAAAGAGCTTGAAGTAGAGCAAGTAAACCTCGAGTTTTTAACGTTTGAACAAGATAATGCAAAACGGATGGCAGAATATATAAAAGGTGATTTAGAAAAGAATTTGCAAGGACTCACGATACAAATTAAACAACAGCCATTTAAGCAAAAATTACAGTTAGAACAAGCAGGTGATTACGATATAACTATGGCAAATTGGGGACCTGACTATAAAGACCCAATTAGTTATTTAGAGTTATTTACGACAGGGAATCCGAATAATAAAATGAATTATTCTAATGTTCATTACGATGAATTAATAAAGAAAGCGAAAACGGATTTTGTACTAGATACGGAAAACCGATGGGAAGCGTTGCGAGAAGCCGAGCAGGTATTATTAGAAGATGCTGCGGTGGCGCCGCTTTATCATATTGGCTCAGCATATGTACAAAAAGATTATGTAAAAGGAATTGAAAAGCATCAATTTGGTGGTATTTATACTTATAAGAATGCTTATATTGCTAATGAATAAATATAAAAAACCTTACTTTTTAAAAGTAAGGTTTTTTACACATGAATTCTATTAAACCGATTTTAATAAAGCGTAAAAATTCGTATCATATGGGACATCATCTTGATACATATAATTTTTTAGAACGCCTTCTTTTTCAAAGCCTAATTTTAATAGTACTTTATTGGAAGCTTCATTTTCAAGAAATACAATTGCTCCAATCCGCTTTAAATGAATTGTATGGAAACCGTATGATATAACCTCAGAAACAGCTTCAGTCGCATATCCTTTTCCCCAGTGTTCAGGCAAAAAGGCATAACTTATATTGGCTCGTTTATGCTCAAAAGACCAATCGTGAAAACCGATGGTACCGATGAGTTCTTTCGTGTCTTTTAATTCGATTCCCCATTTTATACCGCTTCTTGCATTGTAACTCAACTTAAAGTTATGAATGATTTGTTTCACTTGATCAACATCTTGTAACGGTTTTTGGCCATAATAGCGCAGTACATTAGTATTAGAAAAGCATTGTAGTATACGCGGTGCATCTTCTTCGGTAAGTTCTCTTAAAATGAGTCGGTCTGTTTTCAATATAGGAAACATGCTTTCACTCCATTTCTTTTGAAACTAGAATGTGTTGTTATTATATAATCTAGTCTGAAAATAAAGATTATTCAAGAGGGGAGTATGGTTTTAATTTATGATAAAATTGATTGTGGAATATATTTCAAAAAGAGGTTTGTATATGGAGAAAAATTCAATTTTAATTGTAGATGATGATCAAGATATTGTTCAATTTATAAAAGTGAATCTCATGCAAGAAGGTTTTAAAGTTTTTAGTGCTCATAACGGAGAAGAGGCTTTAGAAATAATAAATAATGACAGTATTCAACTTGCTATTTTGGATATTATGATGCCACAAATGGATGGGATAGAATTGTGTAGAAGGATTAGAGAGAAACATAGTTTACCAATTATGTTTTTAAGCGCGAAATCATCGGATGTCGATAAGGTAATTGGATTTAGTACTGGGGCAGATGATTATATTGTGAAGCCGTTCAGTACAATTGAATTTATCGCAAGAGTGAAAGCTCAATTAAGAAGGTATACATATTTCAACCAAAATGCTGTCCAAGTAATGGAAAAGAAAATAAATATTAGAGGTTTAGAAATAGATGAAGTGTCGAGAACTGTAATGTTATATGGAGAAACAATGAATCTTACGAAAACTGAATATGATATTTTACACTTAATGGCAGCCGCAAGGAATCGTGTGTTTACAATTGAAGAAATATATGAGAGCGTTTGGAACGAAAGAGCCTATGAAAGTAATAATACAGTAATGGTTCATATTGCAAGATTGAGAAATAAAATTGAAGAGAATCCAAAAGAACCGAAGTTTATACAAAATGTTTGGGGAGTCGGATATAAAATTGAAGATTAGATCTTTACAGGGTATTAGGGCGAAATTTTTTTTAGCTTTCATATGTAGCATCTTGTTAGCGACTGTAAGTATAATAGTGCTTCAAATTTTAGTTGGAAATATATATAGTCATGTTAATGCGTTAGAGGAAAAATATTCATTTTTATACTTTATAGTTTTTTTGATTTTTACTACGACATACTTTGCATGTATGACAAAAACAATGATGAAAAGATTGTCTGAAATTAATAAGAACGTGAAGGAAATAAGTAATGGTAATTTTGAAGTACATATACCTATTTCAAAAAATGACGAGATTGGTGAATTAGCGACGAATGTAAATAGAATGGCCAAAAGTTTAAAAGAGTCTATCGAGAATGAAAAAAAATCACAGGAAATGAAAAATGAAATGATTAGTAATATTTCTCATGATTTACGAACGCCAGTAACATCTTTAATCGGTTATGCGGACCTGTTAGGAAATAAACTCCATTCGAATGGAGAAGAATGTGAACAGTATGTAAGTATATTAAAGCGAAAAAGTTATGAATTAAAACATCAAGTAGATGATTTATTAGAATACTGTCAAATAAATTATAGAGAGATTGAATTACATAAAGATGAAGTAGATATGAAAGCATTAATTGAACAAATCATGATTGGCTTTGTACCACAATTAGATGATGCTAATATGAGCTTTTATATTAAAAGTGATGAAGTGCTGTATGTAGAAGTTGATGTGGCACTTATAGTGAGACTATTTGAAAATATAATAGGTAATAGTATTATGTATGGAAAAGATGGAAAGGAAATTGCAATTGGAATTTCCAATAAAACAATGAATGTTGAAGTAGAAATTAAAAATTTTGGACAATGTATTCCGGAAGAGGACCTTCCTTACGTTTTTGAGAAATTTTATCGTAGTGAAAAATCACGTAGTTCTTATACTGGTGGGAAAGGAATGGGGCTTCCGATTTCAAAAAGTATAGCCGAGCTCCATCAAGGGGATATCACTGTACGTAGTAACGATAAAGAAACAGTTTTCACTGTGAAATTACCGCAGTATAAAAAAGTAAGAAAGTCGTAAGTATTTCTTTTATATGTCGTAATTTTTACTTTGTATCATTGAGAAAAAGGATATGAGAGTAGGGATGCGACATGTGGAAGAAATTTTTATTAGTGATTATAGTTTCTTTTTTAATTATAAGTTGGATCTTAGTTTATGTAGCTAATGGTGTTACATCAGTTTTTGTTTGGTGGAGTATTCAGGCTTTTAGTTTTATTTCAGTTTTCCTCTTGGTAGGATCAGTAATAATATTTTTTTGGAAAGGCATATTTAGAAAGCGGATAGATAGAACGCTATTTTTAATCATTCTGTTTTCTATCATTGGAGCTTGGCCTATCGGTTGGTTTGCTAATATAGGTAGAATTGCTTACCCAGCAGATATACAATCTATGAGTCCTAAAGCAGTAGTTCGTGTTCCTTTGAATGAACGAGCATTAATAGGCTGGGGCGGTGATCAGTTAGAAACGAACTATCATGTTATAAAGCCAAATGAAAGGTGGGCATATGATATCCTCATTCCACCTGCTGAAGTGAAAAGTAATAAGTTAGAGGATTACGGAATATATGGAGCGAAAGTAATGGCACCAGCTTCTGGGACGGTTGTATCAATCAATAATAATGAAAAAGATTTAATTCCCGGATTGGATGATTTTCAGTCAATGGCAGGGAATTACATATATTTACGGATAGATGAAACAGAGACATTTTTGATTCTTGCCCACTTAAAGAAAGGGTCCATTAAAGTTAGAGAAGGACAACGTGTAAATGAAGGAGAATTTCTTGCTCAAGTCGGTAACTCAGGAAGTTCAAGTGAGCCACATTTACATATTCATCATCAAAGGCAAGATCCGTCCAAGGTAAGTATGTTTTTTGCGGAAGGATTGCCACTTTACTTTCGAACTGAAAATGGTGTCATGATGCCGGAAAGAGGGACATACATAAGTGGTAACTAGAACAAAATCATTTCATCCAAAAAGGGTATTCCAAATTAAAATTGGAATACCCTTTTTCATTACCCTACAAATGTTTGATACAGCAAGAAGATATTTAAAATGATAACGAGTGCTGCAATTATCCAAGCGATAAATGTTGTTATACGGTGGTTAACGAGTGCACCCATTATCTTTTTGTTACTTGTAAACATAATAAGTGGTACTAGCGCAAATGCAATACCGAATGATAAGACGACTTGGCTCATGACTAGAGCGTAAGTTGGATTTACACCTAAAGCGATAATAACTAATGGTGGAATCATTGTAATAAATCGGCGTAAGTATAACGGAATATGCATGCGAATGAAACCTTGCATAATAATATCACCCGACATTGTACCGACAGAAGAGCTAGATAGTCCTGCTGATAAAAGTCCAATCCCAAATAATGCAGCCGATACAGGACCTACTAAATTGGTAAATTGAGTGTAAGCAACATCTAAATCTTCAACGTGCAAGCCGTTTTTAAAGAATAGTGCAGCAGCAACAATTAACATACTTGCATTAATTGCTCCAGCAATAACCATTGCAATAATAATATCGATAAATTCGAAACGAAAAATCTTTTTCTTTTGTTCGTCAGTTGTTCCGACTACGCGGCGTTGTGTTAATGCAGAATGCAAGTATATTGCATGTGGCATAACTGTTGCACCTAAAATCCCTGCTGCAAGTAATATACTGTCTACACCTTGGAATTTTGGAATAAATAGTCCTGAAAGAAGGGGACTTAATTCTGGTTTTGCATAAAAAACTTGAATCCCAAAAGCAATTACTACAATGAAAATCATTCCTGTAATAATAGCTTCTAGTGGACGAAATCCTCTACGTTGAAACTCAAGAATAATAAATGATCCGGCTGCAGTAATTAAAGCGGCAGGTAGCATCGGGATTCCAAATAGTAAGTAAAGCCCCAAAGCAGCTCCAATAAATTCCGCTAAATCTGTAGCCATAATAACTAGTTCACCTTGTATCCATAAGCCGATAGACACAGGCTTTGGAAAGTTTTCACGAGCTATTTCGGGTAAATTGTTTCCTGTAGCAATTCCTAATTTAGCTGATAAAGTTTGGATTAATACAGCCATTAAGTTAGAAGCGAGTATAACCCATAATAGTAAATATCCATATTGTGAACCAGCTGCGATATTTGTAGCAAAGTTGCCAGGATCAATATAAGCAACGGACGCGATAAAAGCGGGTCCTAAAAATGGTAACAGTCTTTTCCAGCCTTTTGTTTCTCCACTTAAAGCTAAGTGAGCTGATTGTACGGTTGTACTTTCAGAAGGGAGATGTTCATCTTTTGTTATATCTTTATTCATAGTAGTTTTCCCCTTTAAAATGTTAACTTGATGAAATTATTGTATTTATTCTTACTCATTATTTCAATACATTTAAATATGTTATATGATAATTTCATTTGAACACGAAAGTTTCCTTAATGCAAATTATATGCCTTTATGCAATGGATGGTGTGATAACGTAAAATAAATTGGGAGTTTATGGTGTGATGACGTGGGGAAACATAATAAATTAAAGGGTCAATTTTGAAATTTATGTGAACATAAAGCCGATAATACAGCATATTAATTGATGGAATTGCATTTGTATGATATATAATATATTGGGATTACAACATAACCATAGTGTTTTGATGTGTAATCTTGTTTTTTATTTTTGTTAACTGATAGAAAATAGT
>Ga0102589_1006129_pt1 | contig 10062 bp, 16 predicted proteins | sample AraplaMF_Col_mLB_FD_76858 | JGI IMG/M metagenome (GOLD analysis project Ga0102589, IMG submission 76858) | Arabidopsis root microbial communities from the University of North Carolina, USA - plate scrape MF_Col_mLB | ecosystem: Host-associated > Plants > Roots > Endosphere | place: USA... | reverse complement strand
CAAGTTTTTTCTTTTCTAATCGCACGAGGATGGTATAGACCGTCCCTTCCACGACTTCGGTGAACCCAAGCTCGTTCAGGCGGCGGGTAATCTCGTAGCCATAGGTTTCATGGCGGCTGATGATTTCCAGCACGCAGCCTTCCAGCGAACCCTTCAGCATTTCAGTTAAATTTTCCATGTTTAGATCCTCCTCTCCCTCCTCTATTTTGTCTGACTTATATTCAGTATAACAGAGTACTAAGGTGAATTTTTACTAAATAACTTTTGGGAAATCAATCTATTCAGTATTACTTATTACATGTATATTGTATCACCGAGTAGAAAGTGTCCACTATTTTTCTTAAATTTTTTTGCAACCTAACTATTCAGTGGTGTCAGTATCAAGTGTGACTTACTACAAGTATATCGTAACACGTAGTAGATATGCCATCAACTGGATTTTCTAAATATTTTTAAAACCAGCTATTCTCATTGTCATGTTAGGTTAGGTTAACATAACGTCTCATTATAGGCATATTAAAAGGATCTTCTGATTGAAGATCCTTTTAGCTTTAGCAGTTTGTTCAATTAAAGCGCCCGTTAGCTGAATAAGTTCCTTATTCAGAGGAAAATCATACCACCATTATGTAATAAACAGCGGCACCCTTTAAATGCTGCTTATCAAGGAGACCAGCTTATTCATAAAAAAACTTTTGAAAGTAAATGGATGAGAGATTTACATAAACAAATCGAAAGGAAAGATCAAGAAAACAAGGAGGAGCTTTCATTTAATATTGATAATAATGCACTAATTTTTGAATCTGTAATTAATAACATACTTTCTTTAGTAACTTCCATGAGAAATGACAGGAGCAATTCTAACTATTTATTAGTTTGCTTAGGAGTATTTTAGCTACCCTTAATGAAGAAGGCAAAAATGTGATATTAAACATAGTGAAAGAAGAACTAGCTAACTTCAATACAACTAACACGCAGGTATAAAAAATTCATAAATTGTAGGAACCGTTCCACAACTATTCATATTATGTAATTACTGTATGCCAAAATCCCCTTTATTGGTATGACCGAATAAGATATCTAAACTAAATTATATCAATCACTAATAATTGTCTTCTTTTTATCATACTCAATTTCAAACTTAATAATCTTCTCTATTATTAAGTTTAAAATACTCATTATCTTCTCTTTCCTCAATGTACCATCGTAATTCTCTTTTCAATGCTGGAGTCAATTGAATACGCTTCTGCTTTCCTGTTTTCTTTTCTCTCATTGAAATATGACTACCTTTTAAGTCTCCTACCTTCAATTTGAAAATATCGCTAATACGTAATCCTGTATTAATTCCCATTACCAAAAGAATATAATTACGCTCATTCTTTTCCTTGAGGTGCTCTTTAATTTGTTGTATTTGATCTGGATCACGAATAGGTTGAACAAAATTCATAGATCATCCCCTCCATACTGACTTTCTACCTCATACACTTCTAACCTAAGAGCAAAAGCTAGCTAGACTTATTACGTCTATCTGTATACTCACTCATGCCACTCTCGTTATAAACCATGTAGTCAAATACTTCTTCATCTTCTACATAACGCTTTATAATAATGTCTCTCTGATTCTTACTAAAACGACTTAACGTCTTATCAATCTGAAAAGATAGACGTTTTTATCTTTCCTCACGCTTACTCAATTCCAAATTGGCCAAAGCAACTTCTTCAGCTAGTTTACCTACCATTTTTGTTGGGCCATAATATCTTATTTCACAAGAAGCTGTAACCCTCATTTCTGATCATCCCAAACTGTCTATAAATACGAACGTCTTCAAGAATCTTTTCTAAGCGAGCATGCGTTGCTTTACGATCAATCTTTGGCAAGAAAGTTAATTGATTCATACATAAACACTCCTTGTCTATTTTATTAATAAAATATAAAAAAGCGAACACCAAACTACAGAGCAATATTGCTAACGCTCTTTATAGTTCAATGTCCGCCGGTTCTTCCAGTAGGACTAAATATTCGAGTTTCCTGCACTTCGACATCTATTATATCCTTCGATACATTTAAGATTCAAACATCTTACCATTAATATTTATATATAACTTCTATAGAAAATATCCACTAAATTTCAACTTACAAATAGTATATTGACCCTATTGTTCTTCATATAAATAATAATTTCTATCCTCTGGTAGATGCAAAATAATTATTTTTCTATTACCTTTTTGAAATTCTATAGTATGACCATTTTCACCAAGATATTTCCATCCCTTAGCTTCGTTTATAGGAATAATACTATAATATCTATAAACATTCGGTTTATCCTCTTTAATATAAATGGCTGACATCGGTACAGGAAAATCGTCAATCTTAGAATCTTTATTAGATGTAAAAAGAAATATTAAGCCACCTAACACCGATAGACATACCAAGATAATTATATTTTTTCTTTTAACCCCTTTCATAATAATCACTCCCTTACTTCAACTGTCGAGAATGCCGTGCCGTATTCCTCATTATTTAACATAACCATGATTAAGTTTGGTTAGCTTTTCATTGATGTCAAAAATTCTTACCCTAATATCTTTAACACCAAACGATTGAAGTCTGTTTCTATGCATTTCAGCATATTTTTCAGCATCTTGTTTTTCTTCAAATACATAGATACCTCCAGCTTCTTTTGTGTCTTGATTTTCTGTCCATATTTTCCAATGGAACCCTTCTTCTTCGTTAATACTATTTGCTAAATCCCAAAATGCTTTTGCCATCTCTTCACCAAAAGGACCTTCAAACGGAAAATCAACTTGTAATAGATATGCCATTTTCAATCACTCCCATTTTCAATATTTCTCAATGTAAAGTTCACCAAAAATTTTTTTAATTTGCTAGCTACCAGATAAAAGCTCCCTTTGTACAAAGGATTTTAATCCATTTTTCGGTGATGGATACATTTCTTCAATTTCTTTTGAGAACCGTCACGCTCCTTTTTCGAGAAACGTTGCTAGTGTAGAGGCTGGGTGCTCTTGGATATTTTTCACATTTAGTAAAACTTGTTTTAATCCTATAATATAATTTTCTAACGATACAGCATTTTTAAGACCTAAAGTTATTTTTTGATACACGGATTTTTCAGGTGCCTAGCAAAATAAAATTTCGAAAGTCTTCTCGGCCTTCAAAATCAATAGTAGTATCATATTATTCTCAACATAATCGCAACAAATTCGCAACATTTTTCATGGACAACAGCACACTTTCTCAACGCATTTAATATCATAATATTAAATATCAAAGCGAGGTGCTCAAAATGACTTGGTTAATCATCTTAGGGTTCATTCTATTATTAAATATAAGTGGTATAAAATCTTATGGTATTCATGTTATTTTTAAGGTAAATTCAGATACAAAAGCTAAGCCAGGTTGGTCTTTTTCAAATAAGATAGATTTTCAAACGTTAAAAGGTTTATTAAAAAAGAAAAATTTAAATAATCTCAAAAACATTACACTCGGTGAACTCTTTATTCCTGTAGATTTACTTAATAGATTATTAGGTAAAACACTAATTTTCCTCATTTTATTTTTTTACTCACAGTATTTTGGTTAAATACATTATCAGTTAGTTTAATATATCATTAGATACATGAAACTAACGAAACAAAAAACCGCCTATATAGGCGGTTCTCTTTTACGCTTCCAATTTTGCTACCATTTCATCCAATACATTTTCCTTCAGGTACAAAAACGCTGATTCCTCTTCACTCGTCATTCCTCGATGATTATGTATACCGTCCAGCAATAGCCACTCCGCATCCCCTACGATGTTTCTATAACGCATCTTGTCTTCCTCGTAAACTAACATCATCAGCATTTCTTCGGTACTAGCTATTGCCAGTTGTCTTTCGAACTGATCTACATAAAACACCGAAATGGTATCACTCACTCGGTAGATTTCGAATTCGTATGTATGCTTACCTTGTTTGACCTCCACGTTATACCACATTAACTCCTGTCCGCCTGACATTGATATTTCGTATAAGTTCGAATGTGTTTGCACCATTATTAAGCCCCCCTTTTGCGTTTGTTTTTCGCCTTACATATAAAATTTTAACAGATGGATATTAACGGAGTGTAAAGTGGGTGTGAAGTGGGTCTGAAGTCTCGATTAAACAAAAAACACCTCCCTTTACGAGGTACTCTATCGCACATAGCATGTACGGTAGGTAAATATACAAGCGAAATGAAATAAATTTCCATCTATTGTATTATGCGTAATTCATAAGTAAAGGAATGTGATTATTCGTGAGCTTAAATAACGGAAGAAATTGTAACCATACTGCGATTTCTTGTTCAGTTCCTGGTTCCGTTTCCGTTCCGGAAAATGCGAGCAATATCACGATTATGGAGCTACGAGTTCCCACCGAAGCAGTAGCAGGACAAAGAGCACGCGTTCAACTAGATGCAACAATCGGTACAGAAATTTTTGCCGTTCCAGGAGATGAAGTTACTTTTAGTGTCGATGCCATTACGTATCAGCTATTCCGTAATGATGTACCACTTACAGATATACTTGTATCCGGAAACTATAGAACTAATACGGGTGACGAGACGCTCTATACCTTTAATTCTACGTTTTCGTGGGTGGATTTACCGGGAGACACGGTATTTCCGCCAGACCCGATACATTACCGAATTGTAGCGAATGTAGGGGGTTATTTTCATGTAGCAAGAGCTCAAGTTAGAAATCGTGAGTTTGTTGGTGTGGTTCATCCTGTAGATCCTATACTTTCGTCTGATTCTATTTAAAACGGACTAGGCGCGCTATGTAATAAATAAAATCGACTCCGATTACTGAACTGCACCCCAATTGTTAGACACAATTAACAATTGGGATGCAGTTCAGTACAAATCCGGTTTCTTTTTCGTTATAATAGACCCAACATTTTAAATTATAAACACAAGACCTCTACAGTCGGAATATCCGCTTGGGCCCACTTTAGCTCTAATAAATTATTAACATTAACCCATTTGAGTTCTGCATGTTCAAGTGCTTTAGGCACACCGGACTCTATGTATGCTTTATATGTAGTTAGATGAACAATAATATTCTCATACTCATGCTCAACTTCTTCTATTTTTTCACCTACAGTAATAAAACAACCTAGCTCTTCTTTAATCTCACGTAATAGTGCTTCTTCCGGCGCTTCTCCTTCATCAATTTTCCCACCAGGAAATTCCCAATAGTTAGGTAATGACATTGTAGGAGAACGTAATGCACATAGTATTTCATTTTGTTCATTGAATATTACTGCTCCAACAACCGATACTTTTTTCTTCATCGCTAATCACTTCCTTGATATCGTTTCATTCTTTTGCGTTATCTCATCTTCCCGTTTTATTCTGCTCTAGCTTTTTCTTTAATTTCGCAACATCTTCATTTTTATTTAACACATGTAACTTGCGATGACAATTTGCCTTATTTATCTTTGAAAGGAGCATGCTGTTCGCACAATTCACATATACCCTGTGCACGCCTCTTAGCCAACTCAGCTACATATTCATTACGCTGATATGTTTTCGTTTTTTGTAAATCGTTTGTTACTAATAGATATTACCTTTGTAGCACGGTCCTTTAGTTCTTCATAATTTAATCCTCTTGCTTTTTTCATTTCTTGCTCTTGTCGAATCTGAACAATATTCTGAGGAAGTACTACATTCTTAGCCAATAACTGGATTGGAAAAACCCATACTTTTCTATTGATTCCTTGCGTATCCTCCTGAATCTCTTGAAAAGGTTGCTCTATAAGCTTTACTTGCCCCATAAAGATATGTTTATCTGTTTCAAACGCTTCAAATAAATAAACGCCTACTCCATTTTCATTAGAATCATGTAGAGTCTTGTTTTGATTTCCTTCTAGAACTTAATCCCCTTCTTTCCCCATTCCCGTGTAATATAGTGTATCTTCATTCCAACGATCATCGTAAATACCTTTTGTATGACCAGAAAATAATACTAATGTATTTGCTCTTTTAGATTTCCTCATTCCCCCCATATTTCCACATTTGAATCTCTTAGAAATTTCGTTATTATTCTAGATTTGACCGATTACAGATGTTCCGAACGAGAAAGTTCACTACGGTGCGACAGCGCTCCCACTTTTAGGAGGGGCGTGTCAATAAACACAACTTTTGGTTATTTGTTGCTTTAAAAATAAAACTGTTAGACAAATGTTGAGAAATATAGAAACTTAATTTCTATTACATTGTATTCCTGCTATCATTATTTATAAGAATATTTGAAAAAGGAGGGGTTTTCATGAATGTCAAAGTTAAGGGGAATGAACAAATTAAAGAACTATTAAATAATTGGTATCAAGAAATACGTTCACGTAATATAAATAATGCCCATTGTTTAAAAGAAGAAATTGATACTCTTATTCCCAATAAAAAGGCAGACTCAAGCTTATTACTCTACTATTACCTGCTAGATTTCGGATATAACTATTTAGTAGATAATTTGAGTATTTCAAAAAATAGTTTTGATAAAATTGAATCCTTTGATATGCCAACTGATAATTCCCTAGCTTACTACTATCATTTTTATAAAGCTATTCATTCTAACGCAATCGGTAATTATAATCTTGCTAAAGAGCACTATGATAAAGCTGAAGTATTACTTAATCACATCTCTGATGAACTTGAACAAGCTGAATTTTACTATAATTTAGCAACATATCATTATCATATTTACCAAGCACTCTTAGCCATAAAGTATGGGACGAAAGCTAGAGATATATTTTCTGAACACACTGGTTATGAACTCAAAACAGCTTATTGCGATAATTTATTAGGTTTAGCTTGTACACATTTAAGAGAATTTGAACTTGCTGAAGAATATTTTATTACGGCAATGGGGACATTCCAAAAGCAAGAAAATGAAAAAGCAATCTTATTAGTTCGTCATAATTTGGGTTTAATGTATGCCAGTCAAAATATTTCTAGTTCAGCAATTCGATATTTATCAGAAGTTGTTGAGAAGAAGCCTCATCATTACAAAGCAATTTTTGTTAAAGCAAAAGAACATGTCAAACTAAAAGAAGAAGAAATTGCATCCCAACTCATTGAAAAAGGGTTAACCATCTGCAATGACTTAGGTAACAAAGAGTATCAATATCGCTTTACAATCCTAAGAGAAATGAACAAAAAATCTCCTGCTGAAAAACTAGAAAAAGGAGTACTAGCAGGAATGGACTACTTTAAAACAGAAAGATTATGGGAGTACGTTCAAGAATATACCGAGGCATTAGCAGTTCAGTTTCATAACGAAGGAAATTTTGAACAAGGAAGCAAATATTTCTATTTAAGTTATGAAGCTAAAAAAGAAATTTTTAAAAAGGAGGCGTTAAAGTGAAAAAAGTATTATTAGGAATGCTGTTGATTACATTTCTAGCAGTAAGCACACATACTTCAGTTGGAACTCAAACAGTTACTAATCTTATACAAAGTTTAGCCGACGGTGATACAGGTTGAATTATTAACAAAAAAGAACGCAATCCCAAAAGTGGGATTGCGTTCTTTTTTATAATCCCGTACCACCCTTTTTAACTTTAATGACATTTTTACTTCTTGTGAGATTGCAAATCATTTTTCAATACATCCCAAAGTGGATTCTCTTGACGTATTGGCTTACCTTCTTCGTCCCATTTTATCTTTCCTGTTCCGAGTTCATAATTCATTCCTGTCCAAGTATCTTCACGAAATGCGTAGAACGATTGATGCCAACCTTTTTGATTGAATATAGAAATAAGGTCTTTCATATATTGAGTGGCTCCTGGAACAGTACGATTAATTCCAAATTCCTCAGCAATAATTCGATTAGATGGTACATGATTTTTCTTAGACCACTGGTGAATAGGATGCGAAAATTTTTCTAATCCCTTTTTATTCCACATAACAGGTTTCTCTAAATCTCCTACTTTTACAATCCCAGGATATTGATACTCTTTATTTTGATTTTCTCGTTGACTTGTTAATTCATACGGCTCATACATATGAAATGCGTACAGCGTTTTATTATCCTTGACGGGTTTCAGATATTTAAAAGCCCAAGGAGTGGCGTATAGACCTGAATCTAATATAATGGGTGTTTCTTTGTCTACTTCACGAATGGAGGTAACGACCTTTTGATAGAATTTATTTAAATCTGCTGTAGTACCTTCCACTTTTGCATTACTCTATTGATTTTATGAGAATATATCTTTCAAAGGACTTTAAAGCATTTTATATTACATACGGTGATCCTTCTGAAAATTAAGATAAAAAAACATTCACCTCTCTAATCAATGTGAGCCATTTCCAAACGTTGAAAATTTGTTATACACTAGGAAAATAGCAAGCAAACTATTCAATAGCAGGTGAAAAAATATGTATGATGTTACAATCATCGGTGCTGGAGTAAGCGCTGTTTTTATGGCTTATGCATTAGCCCAAAGCAACAAAAATATCTTAATTCTTGATAAAGGTAAGCCATTAGAATATCGAAATTGTCCTTTAGAACAAGGGGAATTATGTAACTGTAATGCATGTGACAAATATTTTGGTTTTGGTGGTCTAGGAAAATCTGAAGGGAAATTTAATTACACAAACGGGTTTGGAGGAGAACTTGAGAAAAAAATAGGTAAAGAAGTTTTTATAAAACTAATGGATGAAGTAGATAAGATCCTATGTCGTTTTGGTGGAAATTCAATTCTAAAATACTCCACATACAATCCAAATATCACCAAAAAAGCCGAAGCATGTGGTTTACAAATGCTAACAACACAAGTAAGGCATCTAGGCACTACACTTTCGATCGACATTTTTCAGCAACTCTACAAATATTTACGTGACAAGATAGATATCCAGTTTCGCATAAATGTACAACATATTGTTAAACAGAAACAATATTTTAAAATTACTACAAATCAAGGAATAGTTCATTCTAAGCAATTAGTATTTGCAACTGGACGCTCCGGGGCGGATTGGTTAAAAGAAATGTGCTCTTCCCTTGAAATTGCTCAGGAGCAGACCCGTGTAGACCTAGGTATTCGAGTAGAGATGAAAGAACATCAATTACGCTCAATATTAAAAGACACATTTGAAACAAAACTCTCTTATCAAGATGACAATTTCACAGCAACTACCTATTGTATGAACCCCAAAGGGCGTATTGTTCGTAAGTATGAAGAAGGTTTAGTTATGCCTGATGGACAAAATTTTCGAGAACAAAAAACCGGCACTTCTAACTTAAATTTCACGTTATTTATCCCACGTTATTTCCCTACTCTGACAGAAGCAAATTTATACGCGAGTACAATTATAAAAGGAATTAACCAAGGACGAGATCGAATTGTTGTACAGCGTTTGGAGGATTTATTGAAGGGACAACCTACCTTGGAAAAGATGATGAAATATAATCATATACAACCTACACTACAGGGGGATTATGGAGATCTTAATAAAGAAATCCCTCAATTATACATTGAAGGACTCAAAGAATTTTTGCTACGTTTAGAACAATTTATCGGAGAACCTATCGATAAGGATACTTTACTATATGGAATTGATGGGAAATTTTATGCTCCTACGATTAAAATCAATGAAAGGTTTGAAACAACTATTACTGGATTGTATTTAATTGGAGATTGTTCAGGTATTACTCATTCATTATCTCAAGCAGCAGCAAGTGGCCTATATGTAGGAAAGTGTTTATCTAATAGCTCTGCACTATAATTATAAAGAATAGTTAATTCTTCATATACAACAAATAACATCATTACTTGACACTCCCCCCTAAAGGGAATAGTAGGAAAACCTTATGGTCTTATATCATATTCCCATTTATGAGTGCATTCTGTTAATATGTATCCTACTTTTCCTATTAAAAAGCCTAATTTCTCAATTGATTGTAGAGAAATTAGGCTTTTTTCATCACTCCATTAAAGCGCCCTATAGTTTAATGACTTGATTTACTGATTATATCTTCAATCACTCACTTTGAACTATATAGATATAGTTTTTGTTGCAACTGT
>Ga0102589_1006128_pt1 | contig 10066 bp, 10 predicted proteins | sample AraplaMF_Col_mLB_FD_76858 | JGI IMG/M metagenome (GOLD analysis project Ga0102589, IMG submission 76858) | Arabidopsis root microbial communities from the University of North Carolina, USA - plate scrape MF_Col_mLB | ecosystem: Host-associated > Plants > Roots > Endosphere | place: USA... | reverse complement strand
ATGGTGGCCGTGACCTCGGCGCACCGCGGCGAAAGCTTCAAGGCCTGCGAGTTCCTGATGGACTACCTCAAGACCCAGGCGCCGTTCTGGAAAAAAGAACAAACGCCCGAGGGTGCGCGCTGGGTTGATGCGCGCGTTGCCGACGACGCTGCGCTGGCCAAATGGGGCATCACGGCATCCAACGCCTGATGTTCAGTAGCTGACCGGGTCCCGGTACGGCGCTTCGTCGTGAATCGCCCAGTAGGCCTCATACAGCCGCGTCGTGATGGGGCCGGGAAACTGCGGCAGGGGTACGCCATCAAGCTTTGCAATCGGCAAAATGCCGCCACCGGTCGAAGTTAAAAACACTTCGTCGGCACTGCGCAGCAGCGCGGCGGGTACCGGCGCTGCCCTCAGCGGGATGTCCAGGCGCCCGCACAGCTCCATCGCGGTGCGCCGCGAAATCCCTTCAAGCACGCCCTGGTCGGCCGTGTACACGATGCCATCCTTGGCCATGAACACGTTGAAGCCCGGGCCTTCGGTGATGTTGCCGGCAGCGTCCACCACGCAACTGGTATCGCGCCCACGGTCGTAGGCGTCGAACATGGACTGCACCATGTCCATCCAGTGGTAGTTCTTGACGGTCGGGTCCACCGAGGCCGCCGGAATGCGTTGGCGGTCGCTGATGTGCAGGTCCAGCCCGGCCAGTTGCTTTTCTCGCGAGGCGATCCAGACATAGGGCAGGGCATAGGCGTAAAACCGGTTCTGCGCCAGGCGCGGGTCGCGCGCGCCGCGCGGCGGCACACCGCGGGTGCAGACCATGGCAACGTAGGCGTCCTGCAGGCCGCCGGCGCGCACGCAGGCGTGCAGGATGTCCCGCAGCTCACTGCGGCTGTAGGGGATGGCCAGGTGCATCTTTTCCATGCTGGCGAAAAAGCGCTCGATATGGTCGCCGAGCCGGAAAAAAGCGCCTTGCCAGGTGCTGGCCACGTCGTAGGTCACGTCCGAACGGGTGAAACCCCAGTCAAACAGGGAAATCTTGGCTTCCGACAGCGGCACAAATTCGCCTTCGACAAAGGCGCAGCCGCCCTCGAATTCACCGGTTTTGACCTTACGCATGGCGATTTTCCTTGAGTTGACTTGGGGTGGGAGAGGGAATCGAGAATTAATTGTACGAAGTTCAATATTAATTGAACACTTTTCAATAAGCCATAAAATGGCGCATTATTTCTGCTTCTGGAAACCGCCTTGCCCACCAAACCGCCTCCACCCCGCCGCGCCGGGCGCCCGCGCAAAACCGGGGACGCGGCGGGCGGCGCGGCACTGAGCCGCGAATCCATCCTGCAGGCCGCGCTGGCCCTGATAGACCGCCAGGGCCCGCAGGCCTTCAACATCCGCGAGCTGGCCCAGGCGCTCAAGGTGTTTCCGTCGGCGATTTACTGGCACGTGCCCAGCCGCAATGAACTGATTTCCGGGGCGGTGGCGCTGGCCATGAACGGCGTGGCCGACGACCTGGTCACGGGCCGCTGGCAGGCGCGCCTGGCCGCCTTGCTGCGGCGCTACCGCGAGGTGCTCAGGCGCCACCCCAGGCTGGCCCCCCTGGTGGCCAGTGAACTGATCTACAACGCGACCTTCGACGCCACGATGCTGGACCACCTGGTGCAGTTGCTTGAAGACGCCGGTTTTGTCGGCGCCGACCTGGTCGATGCCTACAACGTGGTGTTTGCCGCCATGTGCGGTTTCGCGACCATGGAGCTGTCCACCGCGCCGGCCGAAGACGCCCAGGCCTGGGAAAGCGCCTGCCGCGCCCAGATCGCCCGCGTCGACGCGGCTCGCCAGCCCGCGCTTGCGCGGCATCTGGACGCAATGCAGAACCGGGCGTTTGTGCTGCGCTGGTCCAGCGGCGACGGTCAGCCGCTGGACAGCGGCTTTGAGGCCTGGGTCGATGTGATCGTGCGCGGCGTCGAGTCGCGGGCCAGAGCCTTGCGCACCGCGGCGAAGGCTTCAAGGCCCGCGAGTTCCTGATGGACTACCTCAAGACCCAGGCGCCGTTTTGGAAAAAAGAACAAACGCCCGAGGGTGCGCGCTGGGTCGATGCGCGCGTTGCCGGCGACGCGGCGCTGGCCAGATGGGGAATTTTGACCAATAACGCGTAAGCTACGCGGTCTTTTAATTGCGAAGGGGAGGCACTCGATGTTTCGTTGTTACAGCGCTTTTTCACTGTTTATCTGCTTTATCGGCTTGACCGGTTGTGCAAGCAACATCACACGACAAACGTCCGATGTACAGACCAGGCGGGTTAGCAGCGCCGAGGTCGTCTGGGTTAATCCCGGCGCTATACCCATGGCCGTCACCACCTCTTCTTATGGCTTCTACTCCTCACCGCCCGCTCCAAATATTGGATACGCCACGAAGGAGGTCGGAGAATTGTTGACTGAAATCCGGTCGCAAATGAGTACCCAAATTGAAACAGCCCTGAAAGAAGGCGGTGCAATACGTGGCGACGATGCGCAAATTCGCATCCGGGTCACTGGGACACACCACACCATCACGGGTCCAGGAGCCGTTTTGGTTGTTTCTGTTCATTTCAAGGAATCACCGCCAGGCGCAAAGCCATGGTCCGTTGAAATTAAGGGCGGCACACCCATCGGCAGTGACAACAAAAGCGTAGCAAGCAAGTTTGCGAGAACGGCTGTTGAGGAGTTGGCCGCAGCAGGAATTATTAAGGCAAAGCCGCAATAATTTCGGCCGCTTGGCTTGTCAATTCAGGTAGCGGGGCTTTTCCGCCTGTTCCAACGGCTCCTCGGCATCGGTTGCCGCTTCAAGGCTTGCCGTCTGAGGTGACTTGAGCCACTGGGATTTTTTGAGGCACTTGTTCAGGAGCTGCAACAAACCTTGAGCAAGCTGGGTGCTGATGGCGATCCGCACATGGCGCCCCGGCTCCGGCCCTTTTTCGGTGAAGTCCAGCTGCAGCTTGCCGGATTTCAGCAAGGCCATCTTGACTTCCGTCACCAGCAGCGGTTCCTTGCCCAGCGGCAGCGCGGCATCCTTGGCCTGGTAGGGCGTCTTGAAATCGCCGGCATAGGTCTGGGCTTCTTTTTTGAAGTTCTCCACCATGCGCTGGCGCTGGACGTCCTGCGGCGCCGCCGGGTCAATACCCTCAGCCTGCCGGGCCAGTTGGTCGGCGGCGGTCCGGGTCAGGACCGGCATCAGGGAGAGTGTCATGCGGCGGGTCAGCCACAGGCGCAATTCCTCGCTGTCATGGCTGCTGATGCGCACCAGGAGCCTGTCCTGCTCCTGGTGGTAGGTCACTGAGACCTGGTGGATGTTCATGGGGCGATTTTAGGGGCGGCGGGAAAATGCTTGAAAACCGGCCCCGGCTCCCCAGATACTGTGCAACACCCATCCGGATGGGCTTGGAGCCAGGCCTGCCGGAATCCACGGAGCCCTATTCATGCGACAAGACAAACTCACGACCAAATTCCAGGAAGCCCTGAGCGACGCGCAATCCCTCGCGCTGGGCAATGACAACGGCTACATCGAGCCGGTTCACCTGCTGGCTGCCATGCTGCGCCAGGACGACGGCCCGCGCGCGCTGCTGGAAAGGGCCGGCGTCAACGTGGGCGGCCTCACGCAGGCCGCCGACGCCGCCGTCAAAAAACTGCCCCAGGTGCAGGGCCAGGACCAGATCCAGGTCGGCTCCGAGCTCGCCAAGCTGCTGCAGGCCACTGAAAAAGAAGCCATCAAACGCAATGACCAGTTCATCGCCGGTGAACTCTTTTTGCTGGCCGTGGCCGACAGCAAGAGCGACGTCGGCCGCCTGGCCAAAGAGAACGGCCTGACCCGCAAGGCACTCGAAGCGGCGATTGACGCGGTGCGCGGCGGCCAGGGCGTGAACAGCGCCGACGCCGAAGGCCAGCGCGAAGCCCTCAAGAAATACTGCATGGACCTGACCGAGCGCGCCCGCCTGGGCAAGCTGGACCCGGTCATAGGCCGCGATGATGAAATCCGCCGCGCCATCCAGGTGCTGCAGCGCCGCACCAAAAACAACCCCGTGCTGATCGGCGAGCCCGGCGTCGGCAAGACCGCCATCGTCGAAGGCCTGGCCCAGCGCATCGTGGCCGGCGAAGTGCCCGACTCCCTCAAGGGCAAGCGTGTGCTCTCGCTTGACATGGCCGCGCTGCTGGCCGGCGCCAAGTTTCGCGGCGAGTTTGAAGAGCGCCTGAAATCCGTGCTCAATGAACTGGCCAAGGACGAAGGCCAGACCATCGTCTTTATCGACGAGCTGCACACCATGGTGGGCGCCGGCAAGGCCGAGGGCGCGATGGACGCGGGCAATATGCTCAAGCCGGCGCTCGCGCGCGGCGAACTGCACTGCGTGGGCGCCACCACACTCGACGAATACCGCAAGTACATTGAAAAAGACGCCGCGCTGGAGCGCCGCTTCCAGAAAATCCTGGTGGGCGAGCCCACGGTGGAGGCCACCATCGCCATCCTGCGCGGCCTGCAGGAAAAATACGAGGCGCACCACGGCGTGCAGATCACCGACCCGGCCATCGTGGCCGCGGCCGAACTGAGCCACCGTTACATCACCGACCGCTTCCTGCCCGACAAGGCCATCGACCTGATCGACGAAGCCGCCGCCAAGATCAAGATCGAGATGGACTCCAAGCCCGAGGTCATGGACAGGCTGGACCGCCGCCTGATCCAGCTGCAGATCGAGCGCGAAGCCGTGCGCCGCGAAAAAGACGAAGCCTCGCAAAAACGCTTCGAGCTCATCGAAGAGGAAATCGCCAAGCTGCAAAAAGAGATCTCCGACCTCGACGAAATCTGGCAGGCCGAAAAAGCCCAGGCACTGGGCTCCAAGGACGTCATGGAGGAAATCGACCGGATCCGCTTCCAGATCGAGGAGTTCACCCGCAAGGGCGACTTCAACAAGGTCGCCGAGCTGCAATACGGCAAGCTGCCCGAGCTTGAAAAGCGCCTCAAGGAAGCGCAGGACAGCGAAGCCAGCAAGGGCAAGTCCAATGCGCCCACGCTGCTGCGCACCCAGGTCGGCGCCGAAGAGATCGCCGAGGTCGTGGCGCGCGCCACCGGCATCCCGGTCAGCAAACTGATGCAGGGCGAGCGCGACAAGCTGCTGCAGATGGAAGGCAAGCTGCATGAGCGCGTGGTCGGCCAGGACGAGGCCATCAGCGCGGTGGCCAACGCCATACGCCGCTCGCGCTCGGGCCTGAGCGACCCGAACCGTCCGACCGGCTCCTTCCTGTTCCTGGGCCCCACGGGCGTGGGCAAGACCGAGCTGTGCAAGGCGCTGGCCGGCTTCTTGTTCGACAGCGAAGACCATCTGGTGCGCGTCGACATGAGCGAATTCATGGAAAAACATTCGGTGGCCCGCCTGATAGGCGCGCCTCCGGGCTATGTGGGCTATGAGGAAGGCGGCTACCTGACCGAGGCCGTGCGCCGCAAGCCCTACAGCGTGCTGCTGCTCGACGAGGTCGAAAAAGCCCACCCCGACGTGTTCAATGTGCTGCTGCAGGTGCTGGACGACGGGCGTCTCACGGACGGGCAGGGCCGCACGGTGGACTTCAAGAACACCGTGATCGTCATGACCAGCAACATTGGCTCGCCCATCATCCAGTCCATGGTCGGCAAGCCGACGGAAGAGATCAAGGAGGCGGTGACCGATGAGCTCAAGAACTATTTCCGGCCCGAGTTCCTGAACCGGATTGACGAGACCGTGGTGTTCCACGCGCTGGATGCGAAGAACATCGAGTCCATCGCCCGCATACAGCTCAAGGTGCTCATCGCCCGGCTGCAGAAGATGGACCTCACGCTGGACGTGTCGGAAGCGGCCATCGCCGAGCTTGCCAAGGTCGGCTTCGATCCGGTGTTCGGCGCCAGGCCGCTCAAGCGCGCCATCCAGCAGCGCATCGAGAACCCGCTCAGCAAGCTGCTGCTTGAAGGGCGCTTCTCGCCCAAGAGCACGATACCGGTGGACGTGGACCCTATCCGCGAGCCGGGCGTGTTCAGGTTTGAATCGACGGTTCACTAGAGGCCTGTTGACAGGCTCCGGGCCACCGTTTTCATGGTGAGCCTCACAGCCCGCTCCGGCTCTCGTCGGGGCGGGTTTTTTTACGGCTGTGCCATGGGGAAATGCTGGAATCGTCCTACAGCTGCACTGCCGCGCGCGTCCTACCATGGGCTTCTGCCCATCGGATACGCCATGCCCAATCGCCTTGCCCGCGCCGCGCTGCGCACCGCCTGCCTGGCGGCAGGCATGGCTGTTGCCCCGCAGGCCGGTGCCCAGGCCCCTGGCACCCCGGACCCGGGCGTGCGCACCCTGCGGCCGGTGACCATCAGTGCCAAGGCCAACAGCGACCCGGTCGAGAAGTCCTACCGGAAAATGATTCGCGGCATGGACCTCTTTGAGCGTGAAAAAAGCCTGGCGCCCAATGCCTCGCTACGCTTCAAGCTGCTGCCGCGGCGGCGCGAGACCGACATGAATGCGATTGCCATGGAGGTCATTGGCACGACCATGGACTTTCCCGTGGCCATCGCGCCCGACCAGACTTTCAGCCTGCCGCGGGACGCCAAGGCTTTTGCCGAGGATGCGCAGGTCATTCCCAACCGCAAGGCGCAAAGCATGACCTGGCGCACAGAGATCCGCACGCCGGGCCTGCCGCCGGGCACGCGGCGCCTGGGTGATTTACGGCTGGAGTGCAGGGTGGGCATGGAGGCCGGCCTGGTCTCGCGCAGCGGCGGTGTGGTGGATCGGATTGCCGGCGCCGTGTTCGACACGCCGGCCTATTGCGACAAGAAGGTGCCGCTCTACCTGTTCTTTTCCGAGCGGCCGCTGTTCAGCGTCACGCTGACGGCCGGCGCGCGCCGGGAAGTCTTGCCCCTGGTCATGCTGTACGCCGCCGCGAGCGACGACCCCAAGCTGGACAAGGACCTGCCCGACTGCGACTGCGAAGTGCTGGTGGACCGCACCTATTTCCTGCCGCTGGGCGACCGCAGCTGGCCCGACGACACGCTGGTCGAGTTTGACTACATGGAGGGCGGGTGATGGCACCGGGCAAGCTGCTGGCCTGCATCAGCCTGGTGCTGGCGGGCTGTGCGACCACGCCTGAGGAAACGCGTCCTCCTTTTCGCGACAGCCAGCTGTCCATGCAAGGGGCGCAGGCCCTGCTGGTCCCGGGAACCAGCACCAAGGCCGACGTCGCCGCCGCACTGGGCCCCGCCACCGTGGTCCGCTTTGACAGCGGCTATGAGGTCTGGGCCTACCGGGAGAAGCCCCCCAAAAGCGAAACGCCGGGTGCCGAGTTCGTGGTCCTGTTCACGCCGGCAGGCGTCGTGCAGAAAACCCGGATACGGCCCCGCTACGAGGTGCCAGCCAAGTAGCCGGCTCAGTCGCCCAGGCCCACAAAGATGTTCTGCACGTCATCGTTGGCATCGACGGCCGCCAGGAAGGCCTCGACCTCTTCGAGTTCGGCGGCGCTCAGGCTGGCTGGGCTGATGGGGTTTTTGGCCTTGTAGCCCAGCTTGGCCGACAGCACGGTAAAGCCTTGCGCAGGCAGGGCGCGGCTCACGATGTCCAGGTCGGCGTGGTCGGTCAGGAAGGTCGTCGTGCCTTCTTCATGGCCCGGCTCAAAGTCCTGGGCGCCCGCTTCAATCGCGGCGAGTTCGGGGTCGGCGCCGGCGACTTGCGGCTCGGCTTCAATCATGCCGACGTGGTCGAAGTCCCAGGAGACCGAGCCCGAGGTGCCCAGGTGCCCCTTGCGGAACAACACGCGGATTTCCGAGGCCGTGCGGTTAAGGTTGTCGGTCAGGCATTCGACCATGAGGGGCACGCGGTGCGGCGCAAAGCCCTCATAAATTACGTGCTCGAAATGCACGGTATCACCGGTCAGCCCGGCGCCTTTCTTGATGGCCCGCTCCAGGGTGTCCTTGGGCATGGAGACCTTGCGGGCCTGCTCCACCACCAGGCGCAGGCGCGCGTTCGAGGCCGGGTCCGCGCCGTTGCGCGCCGCCACCATGATTTCCTTGGCCAGTTTGCCGAACAAGCGGCCCCTGGCGTTCGCGGCCAGTTCCTTGCCTTTTGCTTTCCACTGCGCGCCCATGTCTGTTCTTCCTTGCTGTTGTTGTATCCGGGGGGGCCTGCGGCAAAGCGTCAATCACGCGCCGCGCGACCCGGGGGTCTCCGGTTATACACCCATACGGCGCGACCGGGACAGTAGGACGGCACCGACGCGAATTTCAGTCGCTTTCCGCCTGAACGCCGGCGGCGCGGCGCCTAAGTTGGACCCCTGTCAACATGGAAAGGAGCTGACATGCCAAGAGGTGACAAATCGGCCTATACCGACAAACAACAGCGCAAGGCGGAACACATCGAGGAAGGCTACAGGGACCGCGGCGTCGGCAAGGAAGAGGCCGAGCGGCGCGCCTGGGCCACGGTGAACAAGGAAACTGGCGGCGGCAAAAAATCCGGCTCGGGCCGCGGCAAGGCGGAAAACCATGCGTCCTCGCGCAAGGGCGGGCGGCTAGGCGGCGCGGCGGCTGCGTCACGCCCCGCGGCCGAGCGCTCGGCCTCTGCCAAAAAGGCCGCGGCGACGCGCAAGCGGAACGCCGCTTCGAAATAAGGCTAGCTGGTTTACTTGACCGGGATCACCGTCCCGGCAGGCACCGGCACGGCCGTGACGCTGTTTTGCGGCGAGCCTTCAATGACGCGGTCCGAATAGGTCAGGTAGACCAGCGTGTTGCGTTTGGTGTCTATCATGCGCACCACGCGCAGCCGCTTGAAGACCAGTGAAATGCGCTCGCTGAACATCTCTTCCTGCTTGTCCAGCGGCTTGTCGCCAAAGCTGATGACGCCGGTCTGCCGGCAGGCGATGGAGGCCTCGGCCTTGTCCTCGGCCAGGCCGAACGCGCCCTTGAGGCCGCCGGTCTTGGCGCGCGACACATAGCAGGTGACGCCGGCGACCTTGGGATCGTCATAGGCGTCGACCACGATCTTGTGGTCCGGGCCTATGAACTTGAACACGGTGTCCACCGCGCCGATTTCCTCGCCGCCCGCGCCGCCGCAGGCGGACAGGAGCAGCAGCAGGCCCAGCGTGCTGAAGGCGGGGCGCAGGCGCCGTAGGTATTGGGTGCTCATGGAATATCCCTCCTGGTATGTGTTGGATGCCGTGGGCTCGCGCGGCCCGGGTTTCTAATGTACAAAACCCGCGCGCCGTGCAAACCGCCCCTGTGCAAGAAGGGCAAGCAAATGTCAGCTCAAGGCTTTAAAAGCTCAAAAAAGCCGCTGGCCAGGCGCTCGCCATTGACCATGATGTCCACCTCATGGCGGCCCGCATGGTGCACGCGGGTCGTGAAGTCGCGCACCACCTGGCTGCGTGAAAGCTGCACGCTTTGGCCCGGCGCCAGGTCCAGTTCCTTGAGCTTGAAGACCTTGGCCGAACTGCTGCCGGCCTTTTTGACGTAGTGGATGGTGTAGTCCACCACCAGGCGCTGGCTCTGGCGCGAGGTGGACTGCAGCGTGAACGACAGCTCCAGGCGCTCGCCCAGGCTGAGTTTTTTTGGGCTGACGGAAAAGCCGCTGATGCTGACGGCCGCTTTTTTGCCGGCGCCTATCACGCCCAGCGCCTGTTTGTCGCCCTGTTTGATCAACGTGCGCAACGCATGCCGCGCGATCCACGCGGTGTGCGGGTTCTCCAGCGGCCAGCCTTTCAGGCGCCCCAGCACCCACGCCGGGTGCAGCTTGGTGATGTCGTTGAGGTGGTTGGCCACCGACTTGCGCACATAGAGGCTGCCGTCGGCCTTGAGCGCTTCCAGGATGGGCGCGGCCAGCTCAGGGTCGGCCATCAAGGCATCCAGCCGGAAAGACCAGGGCAGGCGAGGGCGGCTGCCTTCGCTGGCCAGGCGCCGCACATGCTCGCTCTTGTCCTTGGCCCAGGTCTTCATCACGGCCAGCGTGCGCCCAGGGTCCTGGCGGATGAATTCGCGAATCGCGAACTCCGAGCTGCCGAAGGCGGTGAAAAATTTGAGCGCCTCCATGGAGGTGTCAAAGTCCTCGCGCCCGTACAGG
>Ga0102589_1006125_pt1 | contig 10072 bp, 11 predicted proteins | sample AraplaMF_Col_mLB_FD_76858 | JGI IMG/M metagenome (GOLD analysis project Ga0102589, IMG submission 76858) | Arabidopsis root microbial communities from the University of North Carolina, USA - plate scrape MF_Col_mLB | ecosystem: Host-associated > Plants > Roots > Endosphere | place: USA... | reverse complement strand
GGGTTAAGTTGCTCGACTTGGACTAGCAATTGTACCAGCCGAACCACCAGTTCTATCGTTCTAAGTAAAATCCTTACTCCATATTTAGTTACGTTAAGATCCAGGGGGCTAGCCCCCAAACCCCCAGCCAGCACTCACACCCAAAAACAAGGGGGAATCAAAAGACAAAAACATTCTAAGTAAAAAAATAAGCCACCCCTATGGACAGCTCATTTACATAATTCCCGATATCGGAAGTAAAGCAAACCCCTCCCGTTTTGAAGAGGGAAACGCTTCTTACTTCTGTTTGTTCTCTTCTAAAAGTTTGATAATCTGTTCATTTTGCTTGATCTGTTGCTCGGAGTTATTTCTAATCAGCCGAAGATTGTCCCAAATCAGAATGAGAAAAACGAGTGGAACCATTGTAAACAATACAGACAGCATAATATCTCTCCCTTTTTCCTAATTGTACCATTTGGGAAGAATAATAAGGTGCTGAAAGTTGGATGTATATTTTATACATGTGAGGTTAACATAACGTATCATTATCGGTAGCAAGATTTTTATAGAATCCTTGTATTGGCAGGGATTCTTCTTTTTTTGTCTGGTTATCTCGTATACAGGATTTTATACATCGTTGATGTAACGGGGATTCTAGGGATCCTGGCTCTTCTTTTTTTGCATAAAATCTTGTATATAGAAAAAAAGATTTTGATGTTAGTATCGAGAAGTAATACATATCGGTGGTAAAATCGGAATGTATTTCGGAAATTAAATCGTTTTTAAAATCGGTTTTCATATCGGTTGTAAGTACATTCCGATTTTGATTGGAATGTTGTTTTAATAGTATTTTTTAAGTGAAAAACGTATTCCGTTTTTTGGGGAGGAATAAAAATTGGAACTAAAATCGGAAATGCACACACCGAAAATTGTTGCAGATCTTTTAGGAATCACACCCGATTTGTTAAAAGTATGGTCAAATGAATTTAATATACAAACGGAGCGAAGTCAGGGAGGACATCGTAGATACTCGAAGGAAAATATAGAAGAATTAAAAGCAATAAAAGAAAAAATACAGGCCCAAAAATGGTCTTATGATCAAGTTCGGTCATGGCGAAACGGAGAACTTGATTCGTTTGTTTCAAAAGAAGAAAAATCAGAATTAGAAAAGAAACTGAATGAAGTATTAGAAAATCAACAGTTACAAAATCAATTTAATCAAGCACTCGTTCAGAAACTACAAGAAATTACGAATGAATTGGTTACGACAAAAGAACATTTAGCGAATACGGAGAAAAAGTTAACTGAAGTAGAAGGGAAAAACAGTGAATTAGAAGTTTTTATAGAGAAGAAGTTAGAGAAACGAGATCAGTTATTGCTTGAAAATATTAGAGATATGCAGGCACAAAATCAGAAACAAAAACGGAAAGGTTTTTTCGGTTTGTTTAAAAAGTAAATTTGGCTGGTATTTTATGTAGGGTTCTAATGTCGGAAAAAGAAGAATAGAAATATAGCATACATACAATAAGGGAATGCAGTATAGATCAGTCTACAAGCATTCCCTTGCTATAAGTATGCTATATTAATTCTAAAATTTTCAAGAAATATCCTTTGTATATAAACCAAGATATTTCACCTAATATTGTTATAATTATCATAATTAAATATCTTTTTTTCTTTTCTTTTAAGTATACCTCAATCCAAAAAGATACTATTATTATTGCAAAGACTAGACTGATTATAATTTCTAACATTAAAATTCTCCTTTCTTATGTATAAAATAATGGTGTAATATATGCTTCAATAATAGATGCAATTAAGAAAAAGAATAAACTTAATAAAAATAAATTTATACTTTTACTTAGTATAAATTTAAGATTATTTTTTTGCCCGTTCATAAACTGATAGATTATAACTAGCGGTTGTAATCCTAAAGCTGAAGCACAGAGAATACCTAATATTTCAATAGAAGCATGTGGAACTATTAAAATAAATGTGTTGTATATTCCAAAAGAATGAATAGAATTTGATATAATACTTCCTATTGTTAATCCATTAAAAATTAGTGTGAATAAAGTTGAAATTCCAAATGTAATCCAACCTAATAATATCCAAATACATACTTTTAAATTATGAATAAGTAAAGTGATAAAATCTATCGATTTGTCGATTTCTGGTTTTTTTTGCGTTATATTTTGGATATCAGAATTTAGATATCCTATAACAATCGAAGTTGTTAAAAACATTGAAATGATTAAAAATTCCCATTTCGATTGTTTGAAAATGTGAATTATACTTTTAAACAAAAACATTTATTATTCACTCTATTCTTTATGTGTTTTTTATTTATTAAATAATTCTTCGATATTATTTATATCTTTATTTGTGAGTAAATCATTTAAATAATTAAAATATACAATTTTACCTTTATTAATCAAAATAATTTTATCGCATAATTTCTCTACCATTTCTAAAATATGAGAACTAAATATCACGATATTACCTTTTTGGGCGTATTCTTTTAAATAATTTTTTATTATTCTTGAACTTATTGGATCCACCCCAGTTAAAGGTTCATCTAATATTAAGATTGTAGGAGAATGGATTAAAGCTGAAATAATTGATAACTTTTGTTTCATACCCTTTGAATAAGATGAGATGAAAGAATTCATTTTATCAACTAAATCAAATTGCTTTGCATAATCAGCAATTAATATTTTGCTATCAGATGATTTAATATTTCTCATTCTACAAATAAATAATAAATATTCTTCTCCAGTTAGGTGTTCGTATAATGGTATGTCTTCTGAAACAAATCCAATTTTCTCTTTTATTTCCTCTGTATTTTTAAATAAAGAAATGTTATCTAATGTAATTTCTCCATGATTTGCTTTTGTTAAACCTACTAGTATTTCTAGAGTAGTAGTTTTACCAGCTCCATTAGGTCCTAATAGACCTAATATTTCTCCTTTATTTGCAAAGAAAGATAAGTCATCAATTACTTTTATATCATCATATGTCTTAGATAAATTTTTTATTTCTAACAAATTTTTATCCTCCTTTTTGGATGTTTTTAACTGTTAAAATGCTTAAACTTTCTTTCTATGATAAAAATATAGGTTAGAATAATTGATATACTAATAAATATAATTATAAAGATTTTAATAAATTTAATTTTTACGTAATAGTAGATTAAAGATACAAATAATATATAAATAATTGATAGAATGCTTAATAGTATTCTTGCATTAAATGATGGTAAATGAAATATGCTTTCTCTTTTGAAATCTGGAAATGTGATTGATGCTAATAAGCCACTAAAAATAAAAGTAATAATTGATAGATTTGTAATTATAAATAGTTCTATAAGATTTATTGGATAAACAAAATATGCGACAAGAGACATAAATAATAGAAAGGGAAAACAAATTAAAAAGAAATTTAAAAACTTTGCTAATGTAATATTAATAAACGAAGTAGGAAGTAATAAAATATTTTTAAATGATTTTCCCTCACTATCGAAACCAAATCTATTAATTAAAGTAGAAACAACAAACATATTTCCATAAATAACCATAGAAAGTCCCATGTATTCGTTATTTAAATTTAATTTATCAGTTTTTATGTCGATATAATAAAAAGAAATGATTGTAATGATATAGAAAGATATTATTGTTATGAAAATAAACAACCATTCACGCCCATTTGATCTTATTATGAATAACATATCTTTAATAAATAAAGTACGTATTTTTATGTTTAAAAAGCTTAAAGTTTTATTTGTTGTTTTATTTGTAAATAAATTATTGGTTACTACAATCCTTTTTTGAGGAGAATTGTAATGATTTATTAGTTCAAGAGTGTCTTGAATTGATAAATTGTTTATTATTTTTATAAACAATTTATTTAGAATAAAATATAGAGATAAACTTATTAGTATTATAAAAGTTATTGATAGAAAAATAGACTTTGTAAAAGATAAATTAACAAATAGATATATTGGATTCAAATAAGTTTCAATAAAATTAGAATTTATAATTTTATGTAGTGATGATATTGAATTAAAATAGTCTCCAAATATTGAAGTTTTTAAAGCAATTGGTATTAATAAAAATATAAGTATTATAATATTGAACAATGAGATAACAAATAATAGTGATCTTAAGATTATTAGTTTTAATTTCTTTGTGTTTATCTTTAATGAAAATATATAGCTAATTATTATAAGTTTTATTTTAACTGCAAAAATTAAAATTAAGATTAATAGCGATAGAGCAATAAATAAACTTGATAATTTAAAGTTGAAAATATAATATGAACTAACTATTATAGGAATTGATAAAAATAAAAATTTAAAGTACTCTTTAAAATTAAACTCTAATATCTTAGATAAAAAGAAATTATCAAGAGTAATAGGATAGATCATAATCTTTTTATTATCATTCGATTTAATAATACGATAAAATATTTCATCAATATTTGAAATTGAAAAGTTCAAAACGAAGTATAAAATGAATAAACTAATTGTTCCTAAATAATTAGCAATAGACCAATTATTGAAATTTAAATAAACCCATTTCATCCCAATAAATGAAAGGAAGCTATATATTGATAATATTACGAAGAATAAGAAACCAAGAATAATTGATAATATAAATAATTCTAGTTTTTTATACTTTTTTTCAGATTTATTCATAAAAAAAATTTTGTTTAAAAATATTAGAAATTTAATATACAATAATTCTTTTACGTATTTCATATTTTAATACCTCTAATTTATTATTTATTAATTGATAAAAGGAAGGCCAGATTTGCCTTCCTTTTATCAATTAATATAAATTAACGAATTAGTACCATACTAATTTTTTCTTACCCCAACTTTTTGCACCATTTTTAATTAACCATGCAAAAACACCTACGATAGATCCTACACCTGTTACAATAGATGCAATTGCATATGCATCCATACCAGATAAAATTGCATTAGCAATTTTATTAGCTTGATATCCTGTTACACCCACATGTTTAACTAACATAAATAATAACTCTTCCATATCAAATATTCACCTCCTTTCAAAGCATCACTTTTAATATGTATATAATTAAACAAATTACTATTATGATAATTTTATTGATTTTTGTTAATGTGTATATGATGATCCCCCAAAGAATAGAAGATAGTATGTGTATAAAGGATTGTATTAAAAAGAATGTTATATTTTCTTCATTAACAATGAATGAAACATTGTGTGTAAAAAGAATATATATAGTGGTAAAAAATGTAAGTAAACCATTTGGAATATGTACTAGTACAATCATAGAAGAAACAGAACGAATATTTATATCTTGTACAAATAAAGAAGCTATGAAATAAAAAAGAATGCTTAATATAATTATGGAAAATAAGAATGAAAGAGCACTACTAATCATTCCAACATAAATAATTATATTTTTATTATCTTCATAAAAAGAGTTGTATTCTTTTATATTTCCAATCTCTTCTATTAAGCCTGTATCAATTAACGTAGAAGATATTACAAATGAATTTAAAACATTTATCATCATCAATACAATAAATGGTAAAAGGAATATAGGTTTCTTTTTAAATTCTTCAAAAAAATTAAATATACGATCTATAAAATGTTTATTTAATTTTTCTTCATTTGATATGTTTGCCAATGTCCCTCTCCTTAACGATTATTTAAATTCAATAAATTTACATTTAAACCAACAATATATTTTTTTTCAATATATTACATACAACTGCATTTTAATATACATTTTTGTAAATATCCATATAATATGCAAAAATGCATATTTTTATTTCATTATATATAAATAATATAATTTATTATTGTGATAACTAAATAGTTAGTAGTGAAAATTAAAGAGTTAATATATTTATTTGTTTTAATCTTTATTATTGATAGGCAAACTTAATGTCTTTTAAATATTAAATGTATCTAGTATGTTACTTTTTTCTTCTTTGTTAATACCTATGTATTTTAGTGTAATTTGTGAAGTGCTGTGATTTAATATTTCTTGTAACATAGCGATATCTTTTGTTTGTTTATAAAAACCAATAACCGAAAGTTTTGCGCATAGTATGAGTTCCGAGAGATTTTACACCGGTAAAATCTCTGGCTTTTCGCAATCGTTGATAAATAAGGGGTTTAAATAATATATAAAGCTTTTTGACATATTAAAATTAGCTTTTATAAAGATATTTGCTACCATAAATAATTACCTTGAACTATTTTGATTGTAGAAGGAGCGGGCGAAATGAATCTTAGTAAACAAATTAAAAAATATCGAGATAGGGAAGGGTTTTCTCAGGAAGATTTAGCTGAAAAAATTTATGTTTCTCGTCAAACCATTTCAAATTGGGAAAATGAAAGAAGTTATCCGGATATTCATAATTTATTGCTTCTAAGTGTTCTTTTCGATGTTTCTTTAGATGATTTAGTTAAAGGGGACATGGAAATGATGAAAAATAATCTTCAGCAAGTTAAATTTAATAAGCTAGGACAGGTAATGGCTATATTTTTGATTTTAGCTGTAGGATCAATAGGGTTAGCAATTAAATTTTTTGGTAATGTGGGTTTAGTTATTCCATTTGTATTTTGGGTAATTGCTATGACAGCAGCTATAAAAATTGACATAATCAAGAAACGTGAAAATATAAAAACATATGCTGAAATTGTTGCTTTCATGGAAAATAAAGATGTGAATGCAGAAAGAGACAAGCGAGATAAGAAAAAATACATCATTCAAAAAACATTGATTGTTGTAGGGGTTGCGTTGGTCTCAGGAATTATTGCTCTTTTGAGTTTTTCGATATTTTTATAGAGTAAAGATGTTCAATGTTATTGTGTAAATATAAGACATGATTAGAAATAGAGAATATTATGTTGGTCAATCAAAACGGACCTAGTGAAACGAAGGGAGTATTTGACTTGACCAACTGAACGAAACCAAGACCCTCTTGGCATTGAACAAACTATTGTTTGTTCCTGCCAACCGGCGAGGGAGCCCCTCAAGGATTGAGGGGTTGGGGAGTTCGATTGATGGGGTCAAGGGGAAAAGTTCCCCTTGTAGGTTCGGACAAAGTCCGAGGTCTTTTAGCCATGCTAGGCATGGTTCGGCGAAGCAGACAAGCGTCGCAGACCCCTATTGATTTTGATGCGTTAGCGTCAAAATACGTATAGGGTTACGTTAATTGACATCATTTCGTCGCTTTGCTAGACTGATGGTATCAATTAATCTAGGGAAAGTGGTGGCACTTTATGTTGGGTTCTATCTCATTTAATCAATCTCATCAAAGTTCATTAAGCCATAATAATAGAGAAAATATTTATGGGAATCCTGGCATTGATCCAGCTAGGTTACATGAGAATATTTATTTTGTTCAAAAGGACATCCGAAGTGTATACAAGGATGTTTTTCAAGAAGCCGTGGACAAGTATAACGAGAAACAAAAACGAAATGATCGTAAAATTGATGACTACTATAACAAAGTACATAAAGATGATAAGACACATGAGCAACGAGAACTCGTTGTAGCGATAGGAGAAGGTAAAGACGACCCAAAGTATAGGGAAGCTAAAAAAGAAGCTTTAAAGCGCTATGCTGAGGCTTTTCAAGAGAGAAATCCAAACCTAGCGGTTTATAACATGGTTTTACATGATGATGAAGCCAATCCACATCTACATATTAACTATGTACCCAATTTTGAAAGCAGTCGAGGATTAACGAGGCGTGTCGGAATGGATAGAGCTTTGCAGCAACAAGGTGTCGAAGGAAAGGGAAGACAGTTAATTGCGCATTGGAGAGAAGCGGAAACAGCTTATATTGAGCAATTAGCGAAAGAACACATTCCAAATTTTGAACGTGCTAATGTAGGTTCCCATAAATACATGAAAGTCCGTCAATATAAAGAATATGCAGAAGCAAAATCAACTATTGAAAATCAAGTACAAGAAAAAGAAACACAATTACAAACGATTGATTATGATTTAAAAAATGTTAAAGAGAAAACAAACGAATTAGAATTAGCTAAAAAGAGTTTGGAAAGTGATGTTGTTGATACGTACAAAGAATTAGAGGTAGTAAAACAACAAGTAGAGAATGAAAGTGAAAAGCTGCAGTTAATTGGCCAGCGTCATTTAGAGTTAGAAAAAAGAGTAGAACAAATACAAAAAGAATTAGATAGTGCTACAGATCAAGTACCAAATGAACCTGTTAAAATTCCATTTTTACGTAAAGAAGTAGTAGTAGAAGTACAGGATAAAATGTTTGGAAAAGCTGAAATCACGAAGAAACAGACAAGAAATTATGTGTTATCACCTGAACAATATCAAGAATTAACAAAACAAGTGAATGCAGCGGTTATTATTAAAAAAGATTATGAGCGTTTAAGAGAAACAGATTTTGTGAAAGAGAATGAGAGTTTAAAAGCACATGCAGAGGGCTGGATGAAAGAAAATCGAACGTTGAAACAAGAAAAAAGTAAGTTACAAAAAGAAGTTGGTGTATTAAATAGAGAAATAAGCTCGTTAAAAGCTCATATAAGGGGTTTGCAGACGAATATAAGAGTTTTATATGTACAAACGAAAAAAGTTTTTAAAGAGCAATTTAAGGCGTTTAGAGAGATTGTTAAAAATGAATTGGGTAGCAAGGGAGTTGATAATCAATTTGAACGTGAACATAAGAAGGAAATGAATAAACATCGAGGGTTTGATATGGAAAGATAGATGTAATAATGGTGAAAAAGAGAATTGATTTCTAATAGATGGAAACCTTTAACAACATATTTCATGTTATTATATAAAAAGAGATACAAACGAGAAAAACCGCCCAAGCTTTGGTCGGCGAGGCGGTTTTTCATAATAAGGTTGGAATCAACCAATATATTTTCTATATACATTCTAACATATAAAAGTTGATTCCTTCCACTAAGGGAGAGAATTATTTTATGACAAAAGTTGTAGATTTTGGACAAGCTGAAAAAAAAGCGAAATTAAGAGATAGTAAGATTGATAGTATTTATGACCAATTGCAAACTGGTGGATATTCAGAAGAAGAAAGAGCTATGCTTTTACAGATGTTAAGTAAAATGTCTGGTGGCGAAGAATATTTCATAGGCAAAAAGAAAAAACCTACAGATCGGGTGAGATTTGTGCAAATTATAATGGATAATATAGATTATCTGATTGAAATAGGTTATTTGAGTAGTAAAGAAGAAGCTTTTTTATTCAAATTAACTTCATCTGTAGAGTTTAAAACTAATGTTCTCGTAGAACGTGAGACAAATAATCCGGCATCACCTACATATCTAGCTGAAAAGTTTAAAATGACTCGTCAAAGTATTTCTAGTGTTATGAATGGTTTATTAAAAAAGGGAATATTAGCAGTTGCACAATCAGGTGTTACAACTGAAGATGGGCGAGTTTGTACTAGCCGTACATGGTTTGTAAATCCAAATGTTATGTGTTGTTCTCCTAAAGATGGAATAGATAAAGCAACTCAACATATTTTTAGGGATTCATTAAGAAATTTTAAAGTTGAAGACCAAGGAAAGAAAAAACATAAATTACCTATTTATTTATTTTAAAAGAACGCAAAAATTTTCTTGCGTTCTTTTTTTTGTTATCATTTACCTTTTTTTAGGTGTCACTTTTTTTTGACACCTGTGTCGCTTTTTTTTGACACCCTACCTTTTATAAACCCTTGATATTATTGACTTTCTTCACTTTGCTCTTCTCACTCTTATATATAGGGCTAAAAGTTCCGCAAGGAACGGGTTGTATTTTTGAGAAAATCACTCAAAAATCTCCACCCTCAATATCAAAAAGTCGGTTCGTTAATCCTCACCTTAAGGCTACCGCCTTTTCTTTTTGATATTGTCCTTGCAAAACTTTTTTCGGCTGTTTTTTAGCTTTCGCCAAGCCGAACAGACCAAAAACAGGGTTAAGTTGCTCGACTTGGACTAGCAATTGTACCAGCCGAACCACCAGTTCTATCGTTCTAAGTAAAATCCTTACTCCATATTTAGTTACGTTAAGATCCAGGGGGCTAGCCCCCAAACCCCCAG
>Ga0102589_1006123_pt1 | contig 10073 bp, 7 predicted proteins | sample AraplaMF_Col_mLB_FD_76858 | JGI IMG/M metagenome (GOLD analysis project Ga0102589, IMG submission 76858) | Arabidopsis root microbial communities from the University of North Carolina, USA - plate scrape MF_Col_mLB | ecosystem: Host-associated > Plants > Roots > Endosphere | place: USA... | reverse complement strand
CGAACAATCGAAAAAGATTTACAAATCCTTCAAGAGGAGGGGGAGTAAGTTTTATGTCAATTCATCGCATTATAAATGAAGCAATTAGTCCTTGGATGAAGCAAGAAGGTCCTGATAATGACATTGTACTAAGTAGTCGTATAAGGCTTGCTAGAAATTTTAGCGCATATTTATATCCAACTTTATTAAGCCAAGACAAGGCAAAAGAAATTTGTCACTTAGTAAAACATTATTTTGAAGGAAGTACAGCTTTACCAAATGCACCTTTTGAATATATTGAAATTAATAAGTTAGAACCAGTCGAAAAACGTGTACTGATTGAAAAGCATTTGATTAGTCCAAATTTAGTTGAATCTGTACATGGTGCATGTATTCTTTCGCAAAATGAACAGATTAGCATAATGATTAATGAGGAAGATCATTTACGTATTCAAGCCTTGTACCCTGGGTTACAACTTAGAGAAGCATTAACAGAGGCGAATAATATTGATAATTATATTGAAAGTCAACTAGAATACGCTTTTGATGAAACGATTGGTTATCTAACAAGCTGTCCAACAAATGTAGGAACTGGTTTAAGAGCATCCGTAATGATGCATTTACCAGCACTTGTTATAACTAAGCAATTTAATCGTTTAATCCCAACAATTAATCAACTTGGTTTAGTTGTAAGAGGAATTTATGGTGAAGGTAGCGAAGCTTTAGGTAATATCTTTCAGATTTCAAATCAAATTACATTGGGGAAATCGGAAGAAGAGATTATTGAAGATTTAATTACAATCGTCCAACAGTTGATCAAACATGAAAAGTCAGCTAGAGATGCTCTTGTAAAAACTTCACTAATCAGACTAGAGGACCGTATCTATCGTTCTCTAGGGATACTAAAATACGGTAGAATTATTGAAACAAAAGAAAGTGCTGTTTGTTTATCAGATGTACAATTAGGTATCGATTTAGGTTTAATAACCGGTCTATCTAAAAACTTTTTAAATGAATTAATGATTCTAACCCAACCAGGTATATTACAACAATTTGTTGGTGATCAACTTACACCTGAGGAAAGGGATATCAGAAGAGCATCATTAATTCGAGAAAAACTATCTAGTAAAAAATAACTAATTATATGGGAGGAACCAATTATGATGTTTGGTCGATTTACAGAACGTGCTCAAAAAGTATTAGCTCTTTCTCAAGAAGAGGCAATCCGAATTGGACACTCAAATATAGGAACAGAACATATATTATTAGGACTTGTACGTGAAGGAGAAGGAATTGCAGCAAAAGCATTACTTGCTCTTGGACTAAGTCCTGAAAAAGTACAACAAGAAGTAGAAACATTAATAGGTCGAGGTCAAGGTGTAGCACAAACAGTACATTATACACCTAGAGCTAAAAAGGTAATTGAATTATCTATGGATGAAGCTCGAAAACTAGGTCACTCTTATGTAGGGACAGAACATATATTACTAGGCTTAATTCGCGAAGGTGAAGGTGTTGCAGCCAGAGTATTAAATAATCTTGGTGTTAGCTTAAATAAGGCTCGTCAACAAGTACTTCAATTATTAGGTAGCAATGAAAGCTCATCTAATCATCAAAATGGATCAGCTAACCAAGCGAATACACCTACGCTAGATAGCTTAGCTCGTGATTTAACTGTATCTGCTAGAGAAGGTCGATTAGATCCGGTTATTGGCCGTAGCAAAGAGATTCAACGTGTTATTGAAGTACTAAGTCGTCGTACGAAAAATAACCCTGTTCTAATTGGTGAGCCAGGTGTTGGTAAAACAGCAATTGCTGAAGGATTAGCCCAACAAATTGTAAATAATGAAGTACCAGAAATTCTTCGAGATAAACGAGTAATGACGCTTGATATGGGGACAGTTGTAGCTGGAACTAAATATCGTGGTGAATTTGAGGATCGTTTGAAAAAGGTAATGGACGAAATCCGCCAGGCAGGAAATATTATTTTATTCATCGACGAACTTCATACTTTAATCGGTGCAGGTGGTGCTGAGGGTGCAATTGATGCATCTAATATCTTAAAACCATCACTTGCACGTGGTGAATTACAATGTATCGGTGCTACAACAATAGATGAATACCGAAAATATATTGAAAAGGATGCAGCTTTAGAGCGTCGTTTCCAACCAATTACAGTCGATCAGCCAAGTGTAGATGAGTCTATTCAAATTCTACAAGGATTACGTGATCGTTATGAAGCACATCATAGAGTATCAATTTCTGATGAAGCGATTATTGAAGCTGTAAAATTATCTGACCGCTATATTACAGATCGTTTCTTACCAGATAAAGCGATTGATGTAATTGATGAAGCTGGTTCAAAGGTTCGTTTACGTAGCTTCACGACGCCACCAAACTTAAAAGAATTAGAAGTAAAATTAGAAGAAGTGCGTAAAGAAAAAGATGCAGCAGTTCAAAGCCAAGAATTTGAAAAAGCAGCATCATTAAGAGATTCGGAGCAAAGATTACGTGAACAATTAGAAGATACGAAACGTCAGTGGAAAGAAAAGCAAGGTAAGGAAAATTCTGAGGTGACTATAGAGGATATTGCGAATGTTGTATCTTCATGGACGAATATCCCAGTTACTAAGCTTGCACAAACTGAAGCTGATAAACTGTTAAATATGGAAAGTGTCTTACACAAACGTGTAATTGGTCAAGAAGAAGCTGTTGTTGCTGTTTCTAAAGCGGTAAGACGTGCAAGAGCTGGCTTAAAGGATCCTAAACGTCCAATTGGTTCATTTATCTTCTTAGGGCCAACTGGTGTCGGTAAAACTGAATTAGCGCGAGCTTTAGCAGAAACAATCTTTGGTGACGAGGATGCAATGATTCGTATTGATATGTCCGAGTACATGGAGAAACATGCAACTTCAAGACTAGTTGGTGCACCTCCAGGATATGTTGGATATGATGAAGGTGGACAATTAACTGAAAAAGTTAGACGTAAACCATATTCTGTTATTCTTTTAGATGAAATTGAAAAAGCTCATCCAGATGTATTTAATATCTTACTTCAAGTATTAGAAGATGGTAGATTAACTGATTCTAAAGGTCGAACTGTTGACTTTAGAAATACGCTAGTTATCATGACTTCTAACGTAGGAGCAAGTGCATTAAAAACAAATAAATATGTTGGATTTAATATTAATGATGGAGCAAAGGACTATCAAGATATGAAAGGGAAAGTAATGGAGGAATTAAAGAAAGCATTCCGACCAGAATTCCTTAACCGTATTGATGAAACAATTGTGTTCCATTCATTAGAGAAAAAACATATTAAAGAGATTGTTCATTTAATGGTAAATAGTTTAACAAAACGATTAAAAGAGCAAGAAATCGAGTTAGAATTATCTGATGCAGCAATTGATAAAATTGCAGATGAAGGATTTGATCCTGAATACGGAGCTCGTCCATTAAGAAGAGCAATCCAAAAACAAATTGAAGATAGATTATCAGAAGAGCTATTAAAAGGTGCTGTTGAAAAAGGACAAAAAGTTGTTCTTGATGTTCAAGAAAATGAATATGTCATTAAATCAGCAGCCGAAATTGTAAATCAATAATGAATATATGTTTCCTAGCCTTTTAAAATAGGATTATTGCATACGGAAACGATGAATTAACTAATTTTTGAAAAAGGGCGTTAAGCCCTTTTTCTTATATCATAAAAAAGGTAGGATAGACTTAGGATACATATACTAAATTAAGTAATCATGTTGCATGAGAGGTACAATACGTATGGCTAAAAAGAAAACTAAATTTGTCTGTCAATCTTGTGGTTATGAATCTGTTAAATGGGTAGGAAAATGTCCAGCATGTAATGAATGGAATACAATGGTTGAGTTCGTTGAACAACCACCAAGTTCTAGAAGGCTAACATTTAATACAAACTCATCAACTGAAGGTTCTAAGCCAATCTCAATAATGGAAGTTGAAATTGGGTCTGAAACGCGTATTGAAACGACTTTTCAAGAATTTAATCGTGTATTAGGCGGAGGAATTGTTTCAGGTTCTTTAGTATTAATTGGCGGGGACCCTGGTATCGGGAAGTCGACGATGCTTTTGCAGGTTTCTTCACAATTAGCAAAAAAGGATCATAAAGTACTATACGTTTCTGGAGAGGAATCACAGAAACAAATAAAGCTTAGAGCAGAACGTCTAGGCATTGCTACAAAAAACTTATTTGTGTTATCAGAAACTGATCTTTCTTACATTGCTAGATTTATGGATGAAATGGCACCTGATTTTGTTGTAATAGACTCGATTCAAACAATTTATTTGAATGAAGTAACCTCAGCTCCTGGAAGTGTTTCACAAGTAAGGGAATGTACATCTGAATTAATGAAAATTGCTAAAACAAAAGGTATACCTATATTCATAGTAGGTCATGTTACGAAGGAAGGGGCAATTGCAGGTCCTCGTTTATTAGAACATATGGTAGACGCAGTATTATACTTTGAAGGTGAAAGACACCATACATATCGCATACTAAGAGCAGTAAAAAATCGCTTCGGTTCAACAAATGAAACTGGCATTTTTGAAATGAAGGAATTAGGACTGGTCGAAGTATTAAATCCTTCTGAAATTTTCTTGGAAGAGCGTCCATTTGGCGTAGCTGGTTCTACTGTTGTATCTTCAATGGAGGGGACAAGACCTGTTTTAGTCGAGTTACAAGCGCTTGTATCACCTACTAGTTTTGGTAATGCAAGAAGAATGGCAACGGGAGTCGACCACAACCGAGTATCTTTAATTATGGCTGTTCTCGAAAAAAGAGTGGGTCTATTATTACAGAACCAAGATGCATATTTAAAGGTTGCAGGAGGCTTAAAGTTAGATGAACCTGCTGTAGATTTAGCAGTTGCGGTCAGTATTGCTTCAAGTTTTCAAGACAAGCCTACAAAACCAACAGATGTCGTAATTGGTGAAATTGGTCTAACGGGTGAAGTTCGTAGAGTATCTAGAATTGAGCAAAGAGTGCAAGAAGCGGCAAAACTTGGTTTTAAACGAGCAATTATTCCTGCAAAAAATATTGGAGGGTGGAGTTTTCCTGAAGGAATGGAAATAATAGGGATAAACTCAGTTCAAGAGGCATTAAAACATTTGTTAAGTTAGGAGGGTATAGATGGAAGATCAAAAACAAAAGACCAAAACGATGCTGCCGGTACTAGAGATGATTTCACCGGGTACGCCATTACGTGATGGGATTGATAATGTTTTACGAGCACAGACAGGCGGTTTAATTGTACTGGGCTTCAATGATGAAACAAAACAAATGGTAGACGGGGGCTTTCATATTAATGATCCTTTTTCTCCAGCAAGCTTGTATGAATTAGCGAAAATGGATGGTGCAATTATTTTAAATGAGAATGGCTCGAAAATTCTTTTAGCAAATGCACAATTAATCCCTGATCAATCTATTTTTACAAAAGAAACTGGTATGCGTCATCGTACTGCTGAGCGTGTATCAAGACAAACTGGAAATTTAGTAATTGCAATCTCACAAAGAAGAAATGTAATTACTTTGTACAAAGGTAACCTTCGATATACTTTAAAAGATATAGGGGTTATTTTAACAAAAGCAAACCAAGCAATTCAAACACTTGAGAAATATAAAAGCGTATGGAATCAAGGGATTACTTCACTTAGTATTTTAGAATTCGAGGAGTTAGTCACTTTATTTGAAGTTGTCAATGTTCTACATAGTGTTGAAATGGTATTGCGTATTAAAAATGAAATTAATAATTATGTAATAGAACTCGGTGATGAAGGAAGATTGATTGAATTACAATTAATTGAAATTATTTCTGACCTTGAGGAGGAGGCATTATTATTAATTAAAGATTATCATTATAATAAAGAGCAAAATCCTAAATATATTTTGCAAAAACTTCAAGAGTTAGCAAATGAAGAGTTATTAGAGGACCATGTCATTATCAAACTACTTGGTTTCCCTAATAATACGAATTTAGAAGAGATGGTTGAGCCTAGAGGTTATAGAATGTTAATGAAAATTTCTAGATTACCACCTTTAGTCATTGAGAATTTAACAGAGCGTTTCAGACACTTAAAAGGGATATTTAGAGCGTCACTTGATGAACTTGATGATGTGGATGGAATAGGCGAAATCCGTGCAAAAAAAATAAAAGAAGGATTAAAACGTATTCAAGAGCAATTGTATATCAATAGACATAATTGAGTTGTTTCGTCTAAGATAGAATTAATTACAATATAAATAACCATAGTTGTAATTATATTATTGATAGGAGGTGGCGAAGTGATAAAAAGGATAGTACAAGTAATTTATATCTTTGTGGGGAGTACATTATGTTTAGTATTGTTTCCACTCTTAGATAAGTTGTTAAAAACAGAAATGCCTTCAATATTACTTAATTCATACGTACAAGCATTAAGTGGGGCAGTAATATTTTTCATTTTATCGCTTTGGTTAGTAGATCCAACAGTAATGTTTATTAGGTATATAGAGGAGAAATTGTTAAAGGCTCCTATTTCAATGATTTTGTTTGGAAGTTTGGGACTAGTTTTTGGACTTATTCTGGCATTTCTTATTTCATTGCCAATTGACTCGATTAGATTACAGTATGTTTCATCGATTATTCAGATTGTCGTTACAATTTTGTTAGGTTATTTAGGTTTCCAAGTTGGAATTAAGAAAAGAGAAGAATTACTTGGGTTATTTACTTTATCAAAAGCTTCTAAGCGCAAAGCTACAGATGAGCAAGATACAGTAGAGACGCCGGTTAAAATTTTAGATACAAGTGTCATTATTGATGGACGTATCGCTGACATTTGTCAAACTGGGTTTATAGAAGGTACGATTGTAATTCCGCAATTTGTATTAGCCGAGTTACAGTACATAGCAGATTCTTCTGATACGTTAAAGAGGAACAGAGGTCGAAGAGGATTAGATATTCTAAATCGAATTCAAAAAGAACTTGCTATGAAAGTAGAAATTTATGAAGGTGACTTTGAAGATGTTCCGGAAGTTGATGCAAAGTTAGTTAAACTTGCAAAATTAAAGAACGGCATTCTAGTGACAAATGATTTTAATTTAAACAAAGTAAGTGAACTACAACAAATAAAAGTATGGAATATAAATGATTTAGCAAATGCAATCAAACCTGTTGTATTACCAGGAGAAGTAATAACAGCATTTGTGGTAAAAGAGGGTAAAGAAAAACTGCAAGGTGTTGCATACCTTGATGATGGAACGATGATTGTTGTTGAAGATGGAAAAGAATCGATTGGAAAACGAATAGATACAATCGTTACAAGTGTACTGCAAACATCTGCAGGCCGTATGATTTTCGCAAAAGTAAAGTAAGGTAAAGTAAAGGGGTAACGGAGGCATGCAATATAAAGTGATTATCCCAGCGGCGGGTTCAGGCTCTCGAATGGGCGCAGGCTTCAATAAATTATTTCTTAAGATAAAGAATTCACCTATTATCGAACTAACCATTAAAATATTTGGTGAAGATCCAAGATGTAATGAGATTATATTACCAATCAAAGAAGCTGAGAAACATCTATTTGATTCATTAAACCTATCTAAATCGATTAAACATAAAATCACTTATGTACAAGGTGGGTCTGAAAGACAAGAAAGTGTATATAATGGTTTACTATCGATTAAAGACGCAGCGGGTTATGTGCTTGTACACGACGGAGCTAGACCTTTTGTATCAAAAGAAGTGATTGAACGAATTATTGAAAGACTGAATAGACATCAAGCAGTTATTTGTGCAGTTCCTATGAAAGATACTATTAAAAAAGTAATTGATGATAAAGTAGTTGAAACAATTGATCGATCTACACTTTGGGGAGTACAAACTCCCCAAGCATTTACTTATGACAGCCTAATACAAGCTCATCAAAAAGCGATACAAAGTGGCTTTCTAGGAACTGATGATGCAAGTTTAGTTGAATGGAATGGTCAAGTGGTTTCAGTAGTGAATGGTGACTATAATAATATTAAAGTTACAACGAAAGAGGATTTGTTTTTTGCTGAAACAATCTATGAACAATATCAAGATTAGAAGGTGTTTACATGTTTAGAATCGGACAAGGGTTTGATGTTCATGCTTTTGCAGAAAATCGCCCATTAATTATTGGTGGCATTGAAATTCCGTATGAGCTAGGCTTACTTGGACATTCAGATGCTGATGTGCTTCTTCATACAATTTCAGATGCTTTATTAGGTGCGATAGGGGAAGGTGACATCGGAAAACATTTCCCAGACACAGACCCAGCTTTTAAAGATGCTGATTCGGCAAAGCTCTTAATTCATGTTTATCAGCTTGTAAAAGATAAAGGATATGAAGTAGTGAATGCTGATTGTACAATTATTGCACAAGCACCGAAAATGGCACCATATATACAATCAATGAGAAGCAGAATTGCAGAATTACTAGAAACGTCTTCTGATTGTATTAATGTAAAAGCAACGACAACTGAAAAGTTAGGTTTTACTGGAAGAAAAGAAGGAATTGCTTCACAAGCGGTTGTATTGTTACAGAAGAAGGCTTAAACTAGTAAAGTATAATTATAAATCAGTGGAGAGTGTCTATAAATGTCAAATAGAGTAAGAGTTCGTTATGCACCTAGTCCAACGGGGCATTTACATATTGGTAACGCGCGTACTGCATTATATGTTTATTTATTTGCGAAACACTTTAATGGTGATATGGTATTACGTATTGAGGATACAGATATCGAGCGTAACGTTGAGGGTGGCGAAGAAAGCCAAGCAAAATATTTACACTGGATAGGAATCGATTGGAATGAAGGCCCAGATAAGGGTGGAGAATTTGGTCCTTACCGTCAATTAGAAAGATTAGATTTATATAAACAATACGCTAACGAGTTAATTGAAAAAGGACACGCTTATAAGTGTTATTGTACAGAAGAAGAACTTGCAGCTGAACGTGAAGCTCAAATTGCTTCTGGACTTCCAACAACGCGTTATAGCGGTAAATGTCGTCATTTAACAGCGGAAGAAAGAACAGCAAAAGAATCAGAAGGTGCAGAATTTACGATTCGTTTTGCAGTACCAACATCTGATACGTACGAGTGGGAAGATATTGTACGTGGAAATATCAAATTCGAATCAAAAGATATCGGTGACTGGGTTCTTGTGAAAAAGAATGGAATCGCTACGTATAACTATGCAGTAGTAGTAGATGATGCGTTAATGAAAATTAGCCATGTATTACGTGGAGAAGAGCATATTTCGAATACACCGAAACAATTAATGGTCTATCGTGCATTAAATTGGGATGCACCTGAATTTGGGCACATGGCTGTAATTGTTAATGAAAACCGTAAAAAGCTCTCAAAACGTGACGAATCTGTATTACAATTTATTGAGCAATATCAAAACCTTGGTTATTTACCAGAAGCTTTATTTAACTTTATTGCACTTCTTGGATGGTCACCAGTTGGTGAGGAAGAAATTTTCAGTAAAGAAGAATTTATTAAAATTTTCGATCCTAGCCGTTTAAGCTCGGCACCAGCAATGTTTGATAAGCAAAAGTTAACTTGGATTAACAACCGCTATATAAAAGAGCAACCATTAGAGAAGGTTGTAGAAATTTCATTACCACATTTAATCGAAGCTGGTTATGTAAAAGAAGAGCGTACTGCAGATGAAAATCTTTGGGTAACGAATCTTGTTGCACTTTACCAAGATCAAATGAGTTTTGGTGCAGAAATCGTAGAACTATCTAGCTTATTCTTTAAAGATGAGTTAACATTTGGTGAAGAAGAGCAAGCAGTTATTTCTGAAGACCAAGTAAAAGAAGTTCTAGCTGCATTAGTTGAAGAATTAAATGCTGCTGATGAGTTCACTGTAGATTCAATTAAAGCTTCTATGAAAAATGTTCAAAAAGCTACAGGACATAAAGGTAAAAAGTTATTTATGCCAATTCGTGTTGCGACAACTGGACAATGTCACGGACCTGAATTACCAGCTGCAATGACGTTATTAGGAAAAGAAAAAGTTATTGCTCGTTTACAACAAATTATTGGTTAACAATTTT
>Ga0102589_1006122_pt1 | contig 10073 bp, 9 predicted proteins | sample AraplaMF_Col_mLB_FD_76858 | JGI IMG/M metagenome (GOLD analysis project Ga0102589, IMG submission 76858) | Arabidopsis root microbial communities from the University of North Carolina, USA - plate scrape MF_Col_mLB | ecosystem: Host-associated > Plants > Roots > Endosphere | place: USA... | reverse complement strand
CTTCATCGAAATTGGTTTCTGGAATTGGCTTGGTGTCTACCGTCCGGCCGTCACGCATAACCGTGATCCGGTCGCAAATTTCGAAGATCTCCTCCATCCGGTGTGAAATGTAAACAATCGATACCCCTTCTTTTTTCAAGGACTGAATGACTTCAAATAGTTTCTGAATTTCTCTTTCCGTCAGCGCAGAGGTTGGTTCGTCCATGATAATGACCTTGGTGTCCGTCAACAGTGCCTTGGCGATTTCAATCATCTGCTGCTGTCCTACCGAGCATTGTCCTGCTTCTATATTCAACGGTATATCAACGGAGAGTCTTTTGAACTGCTCTATTGCAAGCGCCTTCATTTCCTTGGATTTTAGAAGTCCCCAAGTCGAGGACATCTCCTTCCCGATGAACAGGTTGTCCACCACGGTCATGTCAGGCCATATATTCAGCTCCTGATGGATAAAAGCGATACCTTGCCGCTCCGCTTCTTTCGGATTGGCAAAATACGTTTCCTTGCCGTCGATAAGGATGGTTCCTTTATCTCTTGCATGCAGGCCCGTCAGAATGTTCATTAGGGTGGACTTGCCCGCACCGTTTTCACCCATGAGGGCGTGAACCTCGCCTTCGCGCAGGTCAAAATCGACGCCAGATAATACCTGATTGCTGCCGAAGGCTTTGTGGATTCCTTTCATTTGAATCTGCATAATGGCTCCTCCTTAAAAGTTTTGCGAACGTTGCTTCTCTGGATGTTCTTTGCAGCAAAACTGGCTTCGAAAACACTTCCTAGCTAACCGAAATAGACACCTGCTTGTAAAATGATATTGGCGAACGGTTTAGCCTCGCCCGTGCGAATCACAGCTTTGGCCTTGCGAGTTAGTTCCTTGAATTCTTCGTGAGGACAATCCTCGATATCACAATCAGCGAATTTATGCTGAATATAAGCATTTGCTTCACTATTTTGCGTTTTGATTTCTCTCGCAATCACCACTTTTTCGATTTCCATATCGGCAGCAATGGCATTGACGGTTTCCTCGAAGCTTGGCGTACCTAAAGTCAGCGCCAAATCAATTTTCTTGACCCCTTCCGGTATGGGAAGACCGACGTCGCAGACGACGATTGTATCCGTGTGGCCCAAATCGGCCAGAATTTTCGAAATATGACTGTTCAAGATGCCTTGTTTTTTCATGTTACATCTGCGCCTCCACTTCTTGACGATATGGCATGCCGCCCTGCGCACCAAACTTCGTTACAGACAAGGAAGCTGCACGGTTAGCAAAACGGACGCTATCGTAAATCGCTGTTCTCTCAGCCAGTGCGACCGCAAAAGCGGCGTTAAAGGTATCTCCCGCGCCTGTCGTATCTACCACTTCCACTTTATAAGATGGTACGAGCACTTCATTAGATCCATCGAAATAACGCACTCCCTTACTGCCTTCGGTAATAAACAGCTTGTTCGGATATTTGCGCAGCGCCTCAGAAACAGTTAGAGATGAAAACAGGATTTCCGCTTCATGCTCATTTGGTGTAATATAAGCGGCGTTTTCGATTACTTCATCATCAAGCGGACGTGCTGGCGCCGGGTTGAGCAACAGCGGAATCCCAAGGTTCTTACAGATCCGGCTGACATGAGTAACGGTTTCCACCGGAATCTCTTGCTGGATCATCACCATATCGGCTCCTGCAAAAGCTTCCCTCATATGGTCGATATATTCCGGGGTAACTTCATTATTGGCCGCTTTCACGACAACAATACTGTTATCACCTTCTGCCAAAATGATATGCGCTGTTCCACTTTCCATATGTGGAACCGGTTCCACATTGTCGACACAAACGTTGTTTTGCTTAAAGTTGTTCAAAATTTGCGCTGCGAATGCATCGTCTCCTACGCGCCCAATCATGGTTACGTCGGCTCCGAGCCGCGCTGCGGCAACGGCCTGGTTCGCACCTTTGCCTCCAGGAACGGTTTTGAAGCTTTCCCCGAGAACCGTTTCACCGGCCCCCGGGCGCTTGGATGATGTAACGACCAAATCAATGGATGAGCTTCCTACTACAATAATTTTAGCCATGTTGCCCCACCTTCCTCATTGTTTCCCGCTCTGTAAATGTCACGGGCATTTGTATGATTTTCTGATCTACGTTTTCATTTTCTAATAATTGGATTAAAAGGTCTGCCGAGGCTCTGCCCATATCATAAGCTGGCTGCCTGATCGTCGTTAGTGCCGGAGTTAAGAGACTGCTGAGCGGAATATCGTCAAAGCCGATAATTTGCACGTCATCCGGCACATTCTTGCCAAGCCGAAGCGCTTCATGAAGCACAGCCGTAGCAACAATGTCGTTGCTGGCAATGATGCCATCCGTGTCTGGATAACGTTCGAACAATTCCTTTGCCCATTTTCCTGCTTCCGTGAACGAAAACGATGTAGTCCGGATTACGTTGTAATCCATCCCATGACTGTTCAGCACATCAATCGCGCCCTGATAACGATCCTGTGCCGGCCGAATGGAAGCCGGACCCTGCATGACCGTAATTCGCTTACTGCCGCGGGCAATCATTTCACGGGCGGCTATCTTTCCGCCTTCATGTCCGTCCGCAAATACCGACGGGCGATTGTCCACCGTACGGTCGAGAAACACTACTGGAATCTTCAGCTTCCGATAGATATCTGCATCCGGATGATTCGTGGAGACAATCACGCCAACCACGTTATTTTGTACGAAGGTCTGGATATATTCCTTTTCTTTCTTTATATCTTCATCGCTATTGCCAAAAATGATCCGAAAATCATTCTCCTGCATCTTATCCTCTACCCCACGCGCCAACTCAGGAAAAAAGGGGTTGGTGATATCGGGGAGAAGAAAACCAATCAGTCTGGATTTTCGCTTATATAAGGATCTTGCTACTTCATTCGGTGTATAATGGAGTTCTTTGATTGCGCTTTCAATCTTTCTTCGGGTATCATCATGCACATATCCAGTGTCGTTGATTACCCGTGATACGGTTGCCGCGGATACGCCCGCATGTTTCGCTACGTCTCTAATCGTTGCCATCGTTGTTACTCACCTCTAAATATGAAACCGGTTACACATATAAAATAACACAATCATTTACCTTTGACAAGGTTTATGGCTGTTCCATTATCTAGGTAGGATGGCTGCAGCATCTTTTTGGTCGTCGTGGCAGGCTGCGGTTCTGATCAAGTAGAATCTGAGGAGTATTTGTGTTGAAAATCTACGACACAAACATTAGTCCTTGACCTTGGATTTTCACCCATTTAGAAAAGATGTCTTGAACCAATGTTTGTGCCGTTCTGCAATAATCTTGTAATGCAACAAAATGGAGAGCGGAAAGCCTTCCTTCAAAATGAAGGAAATTTTGCATATAGGAGACCTATCTATCTCATGAAATCTTGAAGACTAATTTTTTGGACAACCTCATACCCATTCCCCGGCCCTTTGGGCTTAATCACGACAGTACCCATATTAGGGATCTCACCGACAGCAACATCGGTAGGAAAAGCGTGCCCGATGATTACTTTGTTCGTTCCGGGGGGAGGTACCACCTCGAGCATTTTCTCTACCTGTGTCACGATGTTCTGTTTCTCTGCAGCTGAAATTGAGCTGTCGCTAAGCTTAGTGACATCAGCTAGAGAAGGATCAACAACTACATTACCCGAACCAAAAGCAAGTTCAGCCGTTTCTCGGGTGCGGCAATATGGACTCGCAACAACTGGATATTGAACGGGAATATTGAGTTTGCGCATAGACTCCCCAAGCAATTTAGCCTGCTCTCCTCCGGTATCGCTCAAATTGCGCTGCGTCGAGCAATCATGAAACTCCACGACTGGTCGATCCTGCCCGACCGTAGCTTCGCCATGCCTCATATACAAAATATATCCGCCTTTTTGTAGGGCATGAACCATAGAGGCCAATTCATTTTCCGGCACATCCACTTGCACAATACTTTCGCTTTGGAAACCGGACACGAACATCATAATCGCAAGGCATATTGGCAGAAGAGCAAACTTATTCATTTTCATATAGCTTGATACCCTCTCATTTACGGATGTACTTCTATGGTTCGCTAGTTTATGCTATTTATGCCTAGATTGATCCAACTGCTTCTTTCTGTGGAGCCACAATCGGTATTCCTCATCTAGCGCCGCATACTTGTTATCTCCTTGTTTACACAGTGATAGCTCGGCTAAAATGTGGGATAACTTATGTTCTACCATTAACCGATCATACACCTCATCTGAGGAGGCCATCTGATCCGAACCATGTCCGTCATCGCCAACTTGCACTGCCTGGCTTAATGAACGTTGTGACATTGTCACTTTACCGTCATGGAAGACCAGCCATTTTTGACATACTCGTTCGAGGAAATACCGATCATGGGAAGCGATCAACATCGTTCCAGAATACGAAGTTAACGTTTCCTCCAATTGCGTCCTACTCTGTAAATCCAAATGGTTCGTTGGTTCGTCCAAAACAAGCACGTCTGAATGATTGACGATCAAGTTCGCAATTTTGAGACGCATCCGTTCTCCTAAGCTCAACTGCTTCATTGGTTTCATCAACATTGTTGACTCGATCCCCATCTGAGCGAGTACCGTACGTACTTCGGCAAGACTTTCGGAGTCGTACCATTCCACTGCGCATTGCTCCGAATCCAGATCGTCCAGCTCCTGAGATAAGTAGGCGGGTTTGATGCTTGGACTTAGCCAGATCTCTCCACGATCAGGTTGAAGCTGCCCTATTAACATCCGAATAAGCGTTGATTTGCCGCACCCATTTGGTCCTAGAAGTCCGATTCTATCTCCACGCTGAACGGTAAATGAACTATCTTGGAACAACAGCTTATTCCCTACTGACTTGCTTAACCGATTTGCTTCCAGCATTCGTCTACCCCGTTTGTCTGGATGATCAAATTCGAAGTAGATTTGCTGCTCCTGTCGCGGCTTCTGAATTCCTTCACATTCGATTCGACGAAGCCTTTTTATCCTCGATTTCACCTGTCGATCCATTTTCTTGGCCTTGGTACGATAGAACTCCTTGATCCCAGTACGCATCTCGGCCATTTTGCCAACTTTGCCTGCTTCTCGGTGCGCCTTGGAAGACCACTGTTCCAAGCGGTGGATTTCAATTTCTATTTTTGCTTTATACTTTTGCTCCGTCTCATATTGATGCAGCTGATTCTGATATCTTCGAGCTTTTTCATCGCGATACGCGCTGTAGTTCCCCATGTATTCATGAGCAACTCCATCCTCTAGCTCAATAATGCGCTGAACCGTCCGATCAAGAAAATATCGATCATGCGAGATGACAAGCATCGAACCATCGTATGAATTCAGTTCTCGAATCAACCATTCCACACCATCCAAGTCAAGATGGTTCGTAGGCTCATCTAAAAGTAATAAATGAGGGCGAGTTGACCAGATATGAGCTAGCGCCAACTTCGTGCGCTCCCCTCCGCTCAGATGACGAGCTCTCTCCATTTCCCACGACTGCACCTGTCTTACGCCCATCATGCTTGTTGCAGTCATGAATGAGGAAGCTCCATCCTTCTCCAGCATGCATTCCGACATCTCACTGAACATTTGAACTGAATACGAAGTCGATTGCCTTAAATATCCAATATCAATCGAATCGCCGAAGCAAGTGATCACACCTGTGTCCGGCCTGACTGTTCCATATAGTAACTGGGCGAGTGTCGTTTTGCCTGCACCATTGCATCCGACCAGTCCAATGCGATCCCCCTTGGCAATATCGAGCTGAACATTTCGTAGCACCTGCAAATCTCCAAAGGCTTTCGCTAATTTTTTGCAGCTTAACAACAACGTCATACGTTAAAACCTCCTTTATCTGCGCAACTAAGCGCAACAAAAAAACCCACCGGCCTCTGCCGATGAGTCACGATTAGATTGTGCGATAAAGAAACCCTAACGTAAACAAATAGCATACCCTTCATAAGCACTCTGTAGCTTACGCATAGGTACAAGTCACGACAAAACAAAACAGGAGCAAGCATATTCAGCCTGCACTGCTTCCTCTGTCCAACTATTACGATAAGGAGTATCTGTATATAGGCACACGTGTTTTCTAACCGTTCCACCATTGCGGCAGAGCACCTGGATCGTTATATCCAATTTCTTAACGAGTCCAATTAGTTAGTCCACATGTCCTAAAAATAGATACCTCCTCTAATATATTCGCTGCTATCTTATCATAATATGATGAAAAGGTACACAAATAATGAACACTAATTCGGGTAGCGTATCGTTAGTGTACCCTTATCCAATAAGGTTAGCAATCTCCGTCATGGTTACCTAGTCAAAATAAATTGTTGTATCCTTCGAATATATACTAATGTCCCTATTAATAATAGGTTCGAAATTGTCATTATATATCATAAGACTATAATTCAAGTTATTACGTAACAGTTCAATCTCTTCATCTGTTAATTCATTGTCTATAATCAGTGGTATTTCTACAGCGTACTTTCTCTTCCCGTTAGGCTCGATAGGTTCAAGTTGAAAATAATCGGATTGTTCAACTTTAAGAATGTTTGAGACTTCTTTTGGAAAAAGTAATCTGTAATATATTTTTGGCTTTGTGATTAATAATTTTTGATAAAATTTCTCGTGAAATGTAAATGTCCAAGTATACACGAATTTATGATTCTCATACTTTATATCAAATAAACTGACACTGAAGTTGGCAGGCACAAACCAAAGATTATTCTCAGTTCCAGCTGCTTCATCCAATTGACGATTTATATCTTCAAACGTCATATTTTGATTATTGCTACAAGCAGCAAGAAACAAACATAGAAAGATAACAAATAATCGTAATTTAGGCATGTATATTCACATCCGCCTTATAGAAATTATTGATACGTAAAAGATTGAGTAAAGAGCATAACACCTTGTAAATACTCCAAGATTGTTATGCTCTTCGAAAAAGTTATTAAAGTCTACCTGGTTCAGCTACAACAATCATAGGGATAAAATGTATTTTCTGACCCTTAATACCTGTAACTTGAAGCTCATTTATAAACGATTGACGTGGTTGATAAACAGGATCAAGATAGGAAGCCACTGCCTGTGAGCCATCCCGATGTTTTTTTGCTTTATATGCAAATTCTTTTGGCACATTGATAGATTTTGAACTAGTACCAGCACCATTAGGACCATAATAAAATTTAGGAATAAGTGCAGATGTGCTACCATAAACTTCATTAGTTACAAAAGATAGAACTTGAGTATTGTCATTTTTTGATTTTTCCTTAACGTACATATAATCAATAGATTGCATTTGAGTTGTTTGATAGGTGATTTGAACGTTGTCAACTGTTGTAGTAGCATTGAAATTTGCATCACTAATAAAAGATTTCACTGCATCATAAAATGATATTGCAATACCCAGTCCATCTGATATTGTTGATGCCCCTGCTTTAGCTATAGTGAACATTAAGTTTTCGGCTGCAACTCTAAATGAGCTTGTTGTTTGTATAACGGCAACATTTGTTCCTTGTAATGGTGAAGATGAAGAACTGCTTGGTTTTGCAGTTAGATGTTGAACTTCGTATACAATCCCATTCTTAGTGAAATCATTTCGAAAACTTTCCCACACAATACCACTTTTTTGAGGAGGGTTAACGGAAGGAGAAACAGAGTTCGATTCATAGGCTTTGATTGCATTTAAGAGATCTGCTACTGGAGCATCATCACCGAATCTTTGCTGAACCTCATTAGTAGAAAGAAACTCCACGCCGAGATCCTCTAATTTCTTTTGATTTTCAGCAAGTTTTTCTCCTTGGTCGTCTGATTGTAATAACTTAGATCTCTCGTCATTCAATTTTTCAATTTCAGCAGTTCTTTCAGGATTAACTTCAGTAATTTCATCGTTGTGAACATTGGACAAATTCGTGGTGTAAGAAGCAGCACTTGCAGGAATTGAAACAGCCAATGTCAGTAAGGCTGTCATGATGAAAATAGCAAGTTTCTTTTTCATTAAACTACCCCCTTGAATATGTAATAGATCACATTAAGAATAATAATATACTATATTGGAAACGTCAAGAAATTTATGTAATTTTGTGTAATTGAAATGCCTTCTCTAGTAGAAATAGTGTTAATCCTTGGTGATGAACAAGGCTTGGAGTTCAGCAAGTGCCTGATCAAGACCAATGTGACAGCGGCTAGCAAATCGTTGTTGTACCATTCAAACTGCGATACCAGAAACTTTCCTAGTGATTCTTCAAGCGGAAACTGCTCTTTACCTTTTGTTTACTTATTATTTGAATGATTCAATGAGATTCGTTGAATAGATGCTTCTCGAGATCGAACTAGGAAAGCTATAAAACATGAATGTGAAGCGTACATACATAGCCTCCATTTCGAGAATTACCGATGAGGTCAGACTTCTCTTAAACTAAAAATGCTGTTTATTCGGTTTCTAATAAGTGATTCATTTTACGCTATCAATTTACGCAATCACACATATAGTCTTATTTATGTATAAAATAAAAATGAAAATCCGAGTTATATCAATCAACATATCGAGGAGATCACGAACTAAATATAACAACACCAAACAAAAACAAGAGAGCAGATGCCCTCTTGTTTCTTCAAGTAGTTTACTGAAGTGAGTTTGTTAAATGCAATTTTCATTAAATCATTAACTAATTTGTTTGTACGTTCTTCAGTACTCTCCGCTCTACAATTGCAAGCCGTGTGAACAGCGCAACAGCTCCAGCTGCTAGACCGCTAATCAGTCCGATCCAATAGCCATACGCTTGCAGCTCTGTCCAATTCGCCAGTACATAGCCTAACGGTAGACCAATAATCCAATACGAGGCGAATGCGATCATGAACACGGCATTGACATCTTTATAGCCGCGAAGCGTTCCTTGCACCGGTGCCGCAACTGCATCAGACAGCTGGAAGAATATCGCGTACATCAGAAACGTCGATGTAATCTCACGCACACCCGCTTCCTTCGTGTACATGCCTGCCACTTCATTATGGAACAAGAACAGAAATACCGCACAGAGCGAGGATAAGCCCACCGCTGTAAATATACCAAGTCTTGCATAGGTCTTCGCATCCTTGAATCGCTTAGCGCCTACCTCGAATCCAACGAGAATCGTTAATGACATCGCGATGCTCATCGGAAGCATGTATAATAATGAAGCAAAATTGAGTGCCGATTGATGTGCTGCAATTGTTGCCGTGTCATATTCACTCATGAATATAGTTACCATGGAGAAAATACTTACTTCAAAGAAAATCGATAATCCGATTGGCATCCCAATGCGAAGAATCTCTTTCCAATGGGAAAGAGATATCCCTTTCCAAGAACGAAACATGCCCATTTCCCGCATGCGATCGTTACGACGCAAAAATGCAAATGCAATGCATGTAATAATGAAATACGTAATTGCCGTAGCTATTCCAGCCCCTGCACCACCGAACTGAGGAAGCCCCATTTTCCCGAAAATAAACAAGTAATTCAACAGCACATTAATTGGGAAGGACAGCAGGGTAATGATCATCGTAACCCGAGTTAAGCCAAGCCCATCAATGCTGGCGCGCATTACGGTATAAAGGAAGGATGGAATGACTCCGAATCCGATTGCAGTCAAATATTCTCTTGCCACCCGGTGAACATCCGCATCCAGCTTCATAATAGTAAGAATCGGATCAACCGCAAATATACCGATTCCAATAACAGCCGCTCCGAAGATAACGGCTAAATATGCTGCCTGGGTCACACTTGGAGCAATTAACTGCTTGCGTTCTGCTCCCATATGCTGCGCCACAATTGGCGTCACCGCAAGGAAAATCCCACTTAGCCCTGTGTATACGGGCACCCAAATACTCGTAGCGATCGCTACACCTGCTAAGTCAGAAGTTCGGTAGTTGCCTGACATGACCGTATCAAAGAATGTCATAAGCTGCATCGCCACTTGCGTTACGAATATGGGCAATAAAATATGTAGCATTTGAATCAATTTTTGCTTTAATGAGTAAGTCTGTTTCATGTCTTCTTATCTCCTTGTATGCACAACTTTAACCATTGTAG
>Ga0102589_1006121_pt1 | contig 10079 bp, 8 predicted proteins | sample AraplaMF_Col_mLB_FD_76858 | JGI IMG/M metagenome (GOLD analysis project Ga0102589, IMG submission 76858) | Arabidopsis root microbial communities from the University of North Carolina, USA - plate scrape MF_Col_mLB | ecosystem: Host-associated > Plants > Roots > Endosphere | place: USA... | reverse complement strand
CGAGACCACGCGGGTTGCTGTTCGGTAGCATGCGCTGGCCAATCCCATGGCTTGCCGCGCCTTGCCGGGCCAGCGCAGCAACTGCACCGCAAAGCCCGCGACGGCCCGCAAGCCGGCCTGCTCGGCAATGCGCAGCACCCGCGCACCGGCTTGGCGCGCGGTGGCGGCGGCTACCAGCAGCAGCGGGCCGCTGCCGGCAATCACGATGCGTTCGCCCTCCACCGGCAGGCCGGACTTCACCAGGGCCTGCAAGCCGCCGGCACCGGTGACGCCGGGCAGCGTCCAGCCCGGGAAGGGCAGCAGCAGTTCGCGTGCACCTGTGCAGAGAATCAATTTGTCGTAGCGCTGCACCCAGCCCTGTTTGCTGTCTTCCAGCAGCAGCGCGCCAGCGCCCGCCAGGCTCACCACGCGCGTGCCGCACAGCAGCCGCACATTGGCGCAGCGAGCGAGTGCCTCGCGCATGCGCAGCGCCTGCGGCGGCAGGTGGGCGCCCGGGCCGTCGCGCCATATCTGGCCGCCGGGCGCCGGATTGTCGTCGATGATCACGATGCGGGCGCCGCTAGCGGCCGCGGCCAGCGCTGCCGCCATGCCGGCCGGTCCCGCACCGATGATCAATACGTCGCAATGCTCGACGGCCGTCGTTGGGCTTTCGATGGTCACGCAGCCGCCTCCACCACCATACCGTCTTCGCAGTGTGTCTGGCAGGCCAGCCGGCGCCGGCCGTCGATGTCGACACGGCATTCCTGGCAGATGCCCATGCCGCAGAATGGCGCGCGGGCTTCACCCTGCACAGAGCGGCGTGCCATGCCCATGCGCGGGGCGTCCGCGATGCGCAGCGCCGCGGCCACGGACGTCCCGGCCTTGACCGACAGTGGCCGGCCGTTGACATGGAGCGTCACGATGTCTGGGGTTTTCATGCTTGTGGGGTGTCTGCGGGCTGCCGGCCAGCATACCGCGCGGAATCGAAGGCGGGGCTTGCGCCGCTCATGGCGTTGCCCGTACTCCGCCGTGTCCCGCGGGTACCTGGTGGCGGCCGTGTTCAATAACTCGCCAGCGCCGTGGGCTGGGCATTCCTGAACGTGAACACCGTGACGGGCGCCTGGGTCATGTTGCCCTTATCGTCATAGCTGTAGGTGCCCGCGACGCCCTTGTAGCTGCCCTTGTAGATTTCGGCGGCGACCTTGGCCACGTCGATGGAGTCGGCCTTGCGCATGGCCTCGCCGATCAGCATGGTCTGGTCATAGAAGGATGCGCCGTAGGCGTCGGTGTCGAGGTTGAAGCGCTTTTTGTATTTGGCCTTGAACGCCGGTCCACCCGCGGCCTTTTCCAGCATTGAGCCGCCTTGCGCGCAGAAAACCGTGTCGTTCACCGCTTCGCCGCCGAGCTTGCCCATTTCGGGGCTGCAGAGCGTGTCGCCGCCCAGGAGCTTGGCGGTCAGGCCCAGTTGCTTCATCTGGCGCACCATGGGTGCGGCTTGCGGCGCATAGCCGCCGAAGAAGATGGCCTCCGGCTTCTGTGCCTTGAGATTGGTCAGGATGGAGAGGAAATCCACGGCCTTGTCGGTCGTGAACTCCTGCCCGACCACGGTGAGGCCCTGCTTTTTGGCTTCCTTGACGAATTCTTCCGCAACGCCCTGGCCGAACGCCGTGCGGTCGTCGATCACGCCGACCTTGCTGACCTTCAGGACCTTGGCGGCGTACACCGCCATGCTGGAGCCGATCTGCGAGTCGCTGGCAACGATCCGGAACAGGTTCTTGTAGCCGCCCTGGGTGACCTTGGGGTTGGTGCCGACGGTCGACAGCATGGCGCCGCCTTCGCTGTAGACCCGCGATGCGGGAATCGCAACGCCCGAGCAATAGGGGCCCATGACGTACTTCACCTTGCTGTCAACGAGTTTTTGCGCCGCGGCCACGCCGGTCTTGGCGTCGCACTGGTCATCCTCCGACTGCAGCTCGAACTTGAGTGTCTTGCCGCCCACCACCATTTTTTTGGCGTTGAGTTCCTCGATGGCCAGGCGGACACCGTTTTCGTTGTCCTTGCCGGCGAACGCGTTCGACCCCGAAAGCGGGCCGGTGTGGCCGATGGCCACGACCTGTTCCTGGGCCTGCGCCGCTGAAGCCAGCGCGATGGCGGCGATGACTATCAATGAACCGATGCTCTTGCGATGTGCCATGGGTGTCTCCTCGATGGTGGGGTGGTTGCGGGATTGGAAAAATTACGCGACGGACTGGTACTTGGCGGGACGGGTGGCCAGGGCCTTTTTGACAATGCCTTCGACAAACTCGCGCTCGGCCCCTATCAGGGGGAGGCGCGGGCGGCGCATGTGCTCGGTGCCCACGCCGACGATGGCGTCGATGAGCTTGAGGTTTTGCACCAGCTTGGTGGAGACGTCCAGGTGCAGCATGGGCGTCATCCACTGGTAGAGCTTGAGCGCCTCGGCGAATTGGCCGGCCTTCATGAGGTCATACAGCGCCACGGTCTCGCGCGGGAAGGCGCAGCCCACGCCGGCCAGCAGGCCGTCGCAGCCCAGCGCCAGGCCTTCATAGGCCAGGTCGTCCACACCGAGGAAGAGCTGGTAGCGGTCGCCCACCGTGTTGCGCAGGTCGGTGATGCGGCGGATGTTGTCGGTGCTCTCCTTGATGGCGACCAGCCATTCGCAGTCGGCCAGTTCGGCCATGTGCTCGGGCTTCAGGTCCACCTTGTAGGCGACCGGGTTGTTGTAGATCATGAGCGGCTTGCGCGCGGCTTCGGCCATGGTCCGCACATTGAGCATGGCTTCACGCGGGTCGGCCGCGTAAATCACCGAGGGCATGACCATGAAGCCGTCCACGCCAAGCTGGTTGGCGCCGGCGATGTAGCGCAGCGCCTCGCGGGTGCTGGTTTCAGAGACATTGGCCAGCACCGGGATGCGGCCCTTGCTGGTGTCGAGGGCGATCTTGGCGACCTGCAGCTTTTCCTCCAGCGTCAGCGTGCTGGCCTCGCCCAGCGAGCCGCAGGTCACCAGGCCGTGGATGCCGTTGCGGATCTGGAAGTCGATATGCCGGGCCGTGCCTTCGGCGTCAATGCTTTCGTCGGCGTGGAATTTGGTGGTGACGGCGGGAAAAATGCCTTGCCAGCGGGGGTTGTTCAAGGGAGTACTCCTGAGGGCGGGTGGTTGAAGTTTGTCCAGTATAAATATATTTATAAAATATCAAAGAGATTTTTTCCGGGCGACGGCCTGACGCATGCGGCCTTGGTAGCGGCGCGGAAGGAAGCCGGGGGCCGGCAGGAGGGCTTGTCCCGGACGCGGCGCGGCGCGGGAGGCCCCACGCCTATAATCGAATGTTCAAGTAAATCAAGCGCTTAGGTGGGTTCGACGCAGTGGGTACGACCTGACGCCGGCGGCCGGCCCCCTTGCCAGACCACAAATTCAAGATGAGCCAGCCCACTTTCACCGTCGCCGACATTCGCAAGACCTTCCTCGATTTCTTCGCGTCCAAGGGCCACACCGTGGTGCCCTCCAGTTCGCTGGTGCCGGGCAACGACCCGACGCTGATGTTCACCAACTCCGGCATGGTGCAGTTCAAGGACGTGTTCCTGGGCACCGACAAGCGCCCCTATGTGCGCGCAGCCTCCGTCCAGGCCTGCCTGCGCGCCGGCGGCAAGCACAACGACCTCGAAAATGTGGGCTACACCGCGCGGCACCACACCTTCTTCGAGATGCTGGGCAACTGGAGCTTTGGCGACTACTTCAAGCGCGAGTCGCTCAAGTGGGCCTGGGAACTGCTGACCGAGGTCTACAAGCTGCCGGCCGAGCGCCTGATGGCCACGGTCTACCTGGAGGACGACGAGGCCTACGACATCTGGACCAAGGAAATCGGCCTGCCGCCCGAGCGCGTCATCCGCATCGGCGACAACAAGGGCGGCCGCTACAAGTCCGACAACTTCTGGATGATGGCCGACACCGGCCCCTGCGGCCCGTGCAGCGAAATCTTTTACGACCACGGCGAGCACATCCCCGGCGGCCCGCCCGGCAGCCCCGATGAAGACGGCGACCGCTTCATCGAAATCTGGAACAACGTGTTCATGCAATTCGACATGGCGGCCGACGGCAGCGTCACCAAGCTGCCCGCGCCCTGCGTGGACACCGGCATGGGCCTGGAGCGCCTGGCCGCCATCCTGCAGCACGTGCACAGCAACTACGAAATCGACATCTTCGAGGCCTTGATCAAGGCCGCCAGCCGCGAAACCGGCGAGAAGGACCTGGGCAACAAGTCGCTGCGCGTGATCGCCGACCACATCCGTGCCACCGCGTTTCTGGTGAGCGACGGCGTCAACCCGTCCAACGAAGGCCGCGGCTATGTGCAGCGCCGCATCATCCGCCGCGCGATCCGCCACGGCTACAAGCTGGGCAAGAAGACGCCGTTTTTCCACAAGCTGGTGGCCGACCTGGCCGGGCTGATGGGCGATGCCTATCCCAAGCTCAGGACCGATGAAGCCCGCATCACGGCCGTGCTCAAGGCCGAGGAAGAGCGCTTCTTTGAAACGCTGGAAATCGGCATGGGCATCCTGGACGCAGCCCTCGCTGGCGGCGCCAAGGTGCTGCCGGGCGAGGTGGTCTTCAAGCTGCACGACACCTACGGTTTCCCGCTGGACCTGACCAACGACGTATGCCGCGAACGCGACGTGACCGTTGACGACGCAGGCTTTCATGCCGCGATGGAAAAGCAGAAGGCCGCGGGCCGCGCCGCCGGCAAGTTCAAGATGGACAAGGCACTGGAATACACCGGCGCTGGCAACACCTTCACCGGCTATGAGCTGCTGGAGGAATCCGCCAAGGTGGTGGCGCTCTACGCCGACGGCGTGGCCGTGCAGGCGCTGAGCCCCGGGCAAACCGGTGTGGTCGTGCTGAACACCACGCCCTTCTATGCCGAAAGCGGCGGCCAGGTGGGCGACCAGGGTCGCCTGACGGCCGGCCCTTCGACAGGCTCAGGACGCACGGAATTTGTGGTGGACGACACGCTGAAGATCAAGGCCGATGTGTTCGGCCACCACGGCACGCAGGAGACGGGCACGCTCAAGGTCGGCGATGCGGTGACGGCGCAGGTCAATACCGCCGTGCGTGCCGCCACCGTGCGCAACCACAGCGCCACCCACTTGATGCACAAGGCCTTGCGCGAAGTGCTGGGCAGCCATGTGCAGCAAAAGGGCAGCCTGGTGAATGCCGAGCGCACGCGCTTTGACTTCACGCACAACGCACCGGTCACCGACGCTCAGATCCGTGAGGTTGAGGCCCGTGTCAATGCCGAAATCCTCTCCAACGTGGCGACGGATGCCAGCGTGATGGCGATGGAAGACGCACAGAAGACCGGCGCCATGATGCTGTTCGGTGAAAAGTACGGCGACAAGGTGCGGGTGCTGACCATTGGCTCCAGCAGGGAACTCTGCGGCGGCACGCACGTCGCGCGCACCGGCGACATCGGCCTGTTCAAGATCGTCGCTGAAGGTGGCGTGGCTGCCGGCGTGCGCCGTGTGGAAGCCGTGACCGGCGAAAACGCGTTGGCCTATTTGCAATCGCTCGAATCCACGGTGGAAGCCGCAGCCGGTTCGCTCAAGGCCAGCCCTGCGGAACTGCAGGGCCGTATCGGCCAGGTGCTGGACCAGGTCAAGACCCTCGAAAAGGAAATCGCCGCGCTCAAGGGCAAGCTGGCGTCTTCGCAAGGTGACGAGCTGGCTACGCAGGTGATCGACGTCAAGGGCCTCAAGGTGCTGGCAGCCAAACTCGAAGGCGCCGATGCCAAGACCCTGCGCGACACCATGGACAAGCTCAAGGACAAGCTCAAGACAGCCGTCATTGTGCTGGCCGCGGTCGACGGCGACAAGGTGCAAATCGCCGCAGGCGTGACGGCCGACAGCGTGGGCAAGGTCAAGGCCGGCGAGCTGGTGAACTTCGTGGCCCAGCAGGTCGGCGGCAAGGGCGGCGGCAAGGCCGACATGGCCATGGCCGGCGGCACCGATGCGTCCAAACTCGGTGATGCGCTGAAGTCGGTGCAGGGCTGGGTGGCTGAGCGGGCCTGACAGCCTTTGCTATCAAGCAGGCCAAAGTACAAAGGCCGGTTTCCTTTTGGAGACCGGCCTTTTTCTTTGGTGTGTCACATGGCTCGCGTGGCTCAAACGCCGGCCCAGAACACAGCGAACCACTTGTTCGGGTCGGTCCAGCACTTGATATGCCGGAAGCCGACCTGCCGCAGCAGTGCGGCCATGCCTTCTTCCGTGTATTTGTAGGAGCATTCGGTGTGGATGCGTTCGCCAACCTGGAAGTGCCGCTCATGGCCGGGCCAGCACACCACTTGTTCGCTCGTGGCTTCCAGGTGCATTTCGATGCGCGATTGTGCCGTATTGAACAGCGCCACGTGGCGCCATCGCCGCAGGTCGAAATCCGAACCCAGCAACTCGTTGATGTTGAGCAGCAGGTTTTTGTTGAAGGCGGCGGTTACGCCCAGCGCGTCGTCATAGGCGGCCTCCAGGCGTGCCGTGTCCTTGACGAGGTCTATGCCCAGCAACAGCCCGCGGGCCTTGCCCTGCGCCGGATCGGTGATGTGCTGCAGGAACTGCAGGGCCTGCTCGGGATGGAAATTGCCCAGGCTGGAGCCGGGGTAAAAAAACACGCGGTCATGCGCCTGCACTTCATCCGGCAGCTTCAGCCCGGCCGAGAAATCCATGCCCAGGCCGATGATGTCGAGCGCCGGAAAATTGTTTTGCACCTGCTCGGCCGCATCACGCAAAAAATCGACCGAGATATCGACCGGCACGTACTGGCGCGGCTGCAGGTGAGGGATCAGCGCCATGGCCTTGGCGCAGTTGCCCGCGCCCAGGTCGATCAGGCAGGGCTTGCGGATACCCGCGCCAACCAGGGTTGCCGTGATATTCGCATGCGATGCTTCAAAGATGCCGGCTTCGGTGCGCGTGGGGTAGTACTCGTCCAGGCCGGTGATGGCCTCGAAGAGTTTGGAACCCAGTTCGTTGTAAAAGAACTTGGGGGACACGGTGGCCGCTGCGGCAAGCAGCCCCTCCGTCAACTCCCGTGCCGTTGCCTGGCCTGCTCCGGCACTGTTGCCAGGACGGTAAAGGTCAATGAATTGCGGTGAAGCCGGAGGGAGCTGAAGGGAAAGCGCCGAGATGTTGAGTGGGAGGTTCAAGATCGCCTTTAGCTAAGGTTATTTGGTGATGACGTTAGATTTAAAAGCCGTTTGGAAAGAGCGTTTGTAGGACTGAACCGCTTTGGGCGCAAGCGCCACCGGCCAAATGCTGTCCTATATAGGGTTTGGGCCGACGGGCGGCAATGCGCCGCGCGGCTTTCAGGTGCGAAAGCCGCCTCTGGTGCTTGGTCGTCAGCCACTGCCGTTTCTTACAAAAAGGCGGATCTTGGCCTGGCGCATGAGGATGAGCCGGCTGCGCGCACCGGCATGCCGCGGGGCTGCTCAGGTCGTGGGCAGGGCTTGGCTTGTGTTGTCGGTCCCTAGTGCAAAGTGCTTCAGGGTGTCGCCTGCCATGCGGTAGCGCACCCACTCCGATTGCGGTTTTGCCCCCAGCGACTGGTAAAACTGGATGGCCGGCTCGTTCCAGTCCAGCACACTCCATTCAAACCGGCCGCAGCCGCTGTCAAACGCCAGGCGGGCCAGGTGGCGCAGCAGCCGCTTGCCGGCGCCGCTGCCCCGGTGTTGGGGCGATACGTACAAGTCCTCCAGGTACAGGCCCTTGCGGCCCAGCCAGGTGGAATAGCTGAGGAAGTACACCGCGAAGCCCGCAGGCTGGCCGTCCAGTTCGCAAATGAGGCCGCGGGCGGGCGAACCTGGCTCAAACAGGCTGCGCTCGATGTCCGCGACGCTTGCGATGACCTCATGCTCCGCTTTTTCATAAATGGCCAGTTCGACGATGAAGGCGTGAATCTGCGCGGCGTCGCTCGCCTGCGCGTCCCGGATAGTGATGTTCATGAAGTTTCCTGATCGATTTGAAGACGCCCTGCATGCCGCATGCCCGGGGCGCTCGGTTACCCTATCAGCATCCTACCAACGCCAGGCCATGCCGAATCCGCTCTCTTCCCGCCGCCATTTTTTGCAACAGGCGGTCGCCATCAGCTCCGGCGCCGCCGTGCTTCCCGTGTGGCCGCAAGGCTTGACGGGCCCCGCGTATGCAGTGAGTCCCTGGGCCGGGCCGGTGACCCCCTTCGGGTTGGTGGACACCACCGGCAAGACCTGGCGGCCCGCCGATCTGCGCGGCCGTGCCGTGCTGCTGAATTTCTGGGCCAGCTGGTGTGAACCCTGCCGCGCCGAGATGCCCACGCTGCAGCAGGTGGCGGATTTTTACGGACCCGAGAAGCTGCTGGTGCTGGCCGTCAACTTCAAGGAGCCGGCGGCGCGCGCCCTGCAGTTCGCCAAAACGACAGGCGTCACGTTGCCGGTGCTGCTGGACCTGGATGGCAAGGCGGCGAAGGCCTGGGGCGTGAAAGTTTTCCCGACAACGTTGTCGATGGATGTGGCCGGCCGGCCGCGCCTGCGTATCAAGGGTGAAGTCGACTGGACCAGTCCCGCGGCTGAAAAACTGATCGCCGGCCTGCTCAAGCCCTGAGAGTGCCTGGGTCGCCCACGCGGAGCGGGCGAGGGTCGGGAGCGATAATGGCAAGCTGACATCCCGGGGCATCTTGACCTGCCGCGGTGCACGTCACCCTCACCCTACTCCGGAGATCCTTCATGACCCCCGTACGCCGAGCCTTTTTGAAAAACACCGCAGTTGCGGCTGTGGCGGCCTCGCTACCAGCCTTCAGTTTTGCCCAGACTTCCCCCGCGCCCAGCCGCAAACATTTCGCGCCCCAGAGCGGCGCCTGGCGCACGTTTGACGTGACCACGCGCGTGGACATCCTCAAGCCGCAGGGCGTGACCAAGGTCTGGCTGCCGATTCCTTCGGTTAACAGCGACTACCAGCATTCGCTGGGCAACAGCTTCTCGAGCAACGGCAACACGCAGCTGGCGCAGGACGGCCGCGACGGCGCGAAGATGCTGTACGTGGAGTTTCCTGCCACTGAAGCCAAACCCTATGTGGAGCTGACCAGCCGCGTGCAGACCCAGGGCCGCGCCATCGACTGGTCGCAGAAAACCGCCGCCGCTGAAAGCGCCGACACGCTGCGCTACTTCACGCGCCCGACCACCTTGATCCCCACCGACGGCATCGTGCGCAAGACCGCGCTGGCGGCCACCCAGGGTGCGAAGACCGATGTGGAGAAGGCACAAAAAATCTATGACTGGATCGTCGCCAACACCTACCGCGAACCCAAGGTGCGCGGTTGCGGCGAGGGCGACATCAAGACCATGCTGGAAACCGGCAACCTGGGCGGCAAGTGCGCCGACCTGAACGCGTTGTTCGTCGGCCTGTGCCGTTCGGTGGGGCTGCCTGCACGCGACGTGTACGGCATCCGCCTGGTGCCCTCGGCTTTCGGCTACAAGGAGCTGTCAGGCAACCCGGCCAGCCTCAAGGGCGCGCAGCATTGCCGCTCTGAGGTCTACCTCAAGGGCCACGGCTGGGTGGCCATGGACCCGGCCGACGTGGCCAAGGTCATGCGCCTGGAAACGGCCGACTGGATCAAGACCACCACCAACCCTGTGGTGGCGCCCGTGAACAAGGCGCTGTTCGGCGGGTGGGAAGGTAACTGGATGGCCTACAACACGGCGCACGACCTGGCCCTGCCGAAGTCGGCCGGCGAGAAGCTGGGTTTCTTCATGTACCCGATTGGCGAGAACGCCGCGGGCCGTTTTGATTCCTATGCGCCCGATGATTTCAAATACCAGATCACAGCCAGGGAAGTTGCCTGAGGCGTGATGGTTCCTCCTCCGCAAAATGCCCTCCTCGCGAGGGCATTTTTCATGGGAGTAGCGATGCCGGCATTGAACCTGCGAGCAGGTTTAAACGGGTGTGGAAAACCCGTTGCTCTCCCGTCACCGGATCTCTGAAACTTATGGATTTCGCAAGGAGCTGGAGAGGGCGGCTGTAGTCGTCATCCGGGGTCGGGTATACGGATGGGTAGATCCTGTCGTTGAAGATGGGAA
>Ga0102589_1006120_pt1 | contig 10080 bp, 10 predicted proteins | sample AraplaMF_Col_mLB_FD_76858 | JGI IMG/M metagenome (GOLD analysis project Ga0102589, IMG submission 76858) | Arabidopsis root microbial communities from the University of North Carolina, USA - plate scrape MF_Col_mLB | ecosystem: Host-associated > Plants > Roots > Endosphere | place: USA... | reverse complement strand
ACCTGGAAAAGCTTCGTGACGAAGTGGGCAAGGTCACGGTCGAGGGTGACCTGCGTCGTGAAACCACGATGAACATCAAGCGTCTGATGGACCTTGGTTGCTATCGTGGCATGCGTCACCGCAAGGGTCTGCCGATGCGCGGTCAGCGTACCCGCACCAATGCACGCACTCGCAAGGGTCCGCGCAAGGCCGGCGTGGCACTGAAGAAGTAAAGCCGAAGGCATAGGAAGAATCGAATGGCAAAAGGTCCGAATAACGCCGCTCAGCGCGCGCGTAAGAAGGTCAAGAAGAACGTTGCCGACGGCATCGCACACGTCCACGCTTCGTTCAACAACACCATCATCACGATCACCGATCGCCAGGGCAATGCCCTGTCGTGGGCAACTGCCGGTGGCCAAGGCTTCAAGGGTTCGCGTAAATCGACCCCGTTCGCAGCCCAGGTCGCAGCAGAAAATGCCGGTCGCGTGGCGCAAGACCAGGGTATCAAGAACCTGGAAGTGCGCATCAAGGGCCCGGGTCCGGGTCGCGAATCGGCTGTCCGCGCGCTGAACGCGCTCGGCATCAAGATCGCTATCATCGAAGACGTGACGCCAGTGCCGCACAACGGCTGCCGTCCGCCGAAACGCCGCCGTATCTAAGCGTCGAGGCTAACCGGAGGTGAGGTTGGGGGTTTTCCCCCTAACTCCGGTACTGTGGTAGTATCGCGCGTTGACCTGCTGCAAGTTCATTGCGGCAGGTTTTCGTTTTGCGCTCGCACAACGAAAGCGTAGCTTTCCTGCGGGCGATATCGTCATGCTTTTGCGTTGCCTCCGCTTGCCTTGGTGCTGGCGGATGAAGAACCATAAGCCCACCGTCTGTCACACAAGTGACGGACTCGCGGCGCGTCCTGATGGCGTCGCGATCGATCAAAGGAAGATAAAGTGGCACGTTATACCGGCCCGAAGGCCAAACTTTCCCGCCGCGAAGGCACTGACCTGTTCCTGAAGAGCGCACGCCGCTCGCTGGCTGACAAGTGCAAGCTGGACAGCAAGCCGGGTCAGCATGGCCGCACCTCGGGCGCCCGTACGTCGGACTATGGCAACCAACTGCGCGAAAAGCAGAAGGTCAAGCGCATCTATGGTGTGCTCGAGCGTCAGTTCCGCCGCTACTTTGCCGAAGCCGATCGCCGCAAGGGCAACACGGGTGAGAACCTGCTGCAACTGCTGGAATCGCGTCTGGACAACGTCGTGTATCGCATGGGCTTCGGCTCGACCCGCGCTGAAGCGCGTCAGCTGGTGTCGCACAAGGCGATTCTGGTGAACGGTCAGACCCTGAATGTCCCGTCGGCCCAGATCAAGTCGGGCGATGTCGTGACGATCCGCGAACAATCGAAGAAGCAAGTCCGCATCGCCGAGTCGCTGTCGCTGGCCGAGCAATCGGGCTTCCCGACCTGGGTGAATGTCGATTCGAAGAAGTTCGAAGGCACGTTCAAGCAAGTCCCGGATCGCGCCGATATCTCTGGCGATATCAACGAAAGCCTGATCGTCGAACTGTATTCGCGTTAATCGCGGACCGGTACTCGCACGGTTTAGCGCTTGCCTTTCGTACAAGGCTTCGCTTTCAGCCCGACGCGCTCTGTGGCGCGTCGGGCTTATTGCCCATCATGCGATGGGCTTTTTCAGGTTCCAAACGTCAGCCTTATCGGTGTAACGAGCCGAGGGTATTGAAAAGGACAACCTAATGCAAACAGCACTCCTCAAACCTAAAATCATCGCCGTCGAACCGCTGGGCGACCACCACGCCAAAGTCGTGATGGAGCCGTTTGAGCGCGGTTATGGGCATACGCTTGGTAACGCCCTGCGTCGCGTCCTGCTGTCGTCGATGGTCGGCTATGCCCCGACTGAGGTCACGATCGCTGGGGTGGTCCACGAGTACTCCACTATTGATGGCGTGCAGGAAGACGTTGTCAATCTGCTCCTCAATCTGAAGGGCGTGGTATTCAAGCTCCACAACCGCGACGAAGTCACGGTCTCGCTGCGCAAGGACGGTGAAGGCATTGTTACGGCAGCCGACATCGAGCTGCCGCACGACGTCGAAATCATCAACCCGGGTCATGTCATTGCCCACCTGTCCGCAGGCGGGAAGCTGGACATGCAGATCAAGGTCGAGCAAGGCCGCGGCTATGTGCCGGGCAACGTGCGCAAGTTCGGTGACGAATCCGGCAAGGTTATTGGCCGCATCGTCCTGGACGCATCGTTTTCGCCGGTTCGCCGTGTGTCGTACGCCGTGGAATCGGCGCGTGTGGAACAGCGTACCGACCTGGACAAGCTCGTGATGAACATCGAAACCGACGGCGTCATCTCGCCGGAGGAAGCGATTCGTCAATCGGCACGTATCCTGGTCGACCAACTGTCGGTGTTTGCCGCGCTGGAAGGCACGGAATCGGCTGCCGAGGCTGCTTCGAGCCGCGCACCGCAGATCGATCCGATCCTGCTGCGCCCGGTGGACGATCTCGAGCTGACGGTGCGCTCGGCCAACTGCCTGAAGGCCGAAAACATCTACTACATCGGCGACCTGATCCAACGTACCGAGAACGAACTGCTCAAGACCCCGAACCTGGGTCGCAAGTCGCTCAACGAGATCAAGGAAGTCCTGGCTTCGCGTGGTCTGACACTCGGCATGAAGCTCGAGAACTGGCCGCCCGCAGGTCTGGAGAAGTAATTGACGGTGCGGAACGGCCGCGAGGCGGTTCCGCATGTCATTCGCGTCCCGTGCAATGTCGTACGGGGCTTGGAAGCACTACCGGCCCGCGCCGTAGCTGCGTTGTGCATGCGGCGGCGATAGAAGAGCTGGTCAAACACTGTAATCGAAAGGAATCATCATGCGTCACCGTCATGGTTTGCGGAAACTGAACCGCACCTCGTCGCACCGTCTCGCGATGCTGCGCAACATGTCCAACTCGCTGTTCCAGCACGAGCTGATCAAGACCACGCTGCCGAAGGCCAAGGAACTGCGCAAGGTTGTCGAGCCGCTCATCACGCTGGCCAAGAAGGACACCGTTGCAAACCGCCGTCTGGCATTTGCCCGTCTGCGCGACCGCGACATGGTCACGAAGCTGTTCAACGAACTGGGCCCGCGTTACAACGCTCGCCCGGGCGGCTACACCCGTATCCTGAAGTTCGGCTTCCGTCAGGGCGACAATGCGCCGATGGCACTGGTCGAATTGGTGGATCGTCCGGAAATCACGGAAGCTCCGGCTGACGAAGCCGCAGAGTAAGTGAACGCCGCAGCCCGTCGCTGACGGGTTATCGGACACCGCACTACAATCGAGCCAGGCAATTGCCTGGCTCGATTGTTTTGTGCGCACCACACGACCCACTCGTCATGAAAGATTCAGAATCTGCTCATGTTGCATCGGCTGCGGCCCTTTCAGAATCGGTCTGGATGGCGATGACCAACCTGCCCGATGAAGCCTCTGCGGCGCGGGTAGCGCGCGCCGTGCTCGAGGCTCGCGTGGCGGCGTGCGTGAACCGGCTGGCGCCCTGCCAGTCCCAATACTGGTGGCAGGGCAAGCTGGAACAGGCGCAGGAGTATCCGCTGCTGATCAAGACGACGGCAGGCCAATACGAGGCGCTTGAAGCCGTCATCAGCGCCGTGCATCCATACGACGTGCCAGAGGTCGTCGCGTGGCCGCTGGCGGCTGGCTTGCCAGCCTATCTGGGCTGGGTCCGGGGCGAGGCCGCCGGCAATGCGGCAGTGCCTCCTACAAACTGAACGGAATGATTCATGGGAATGTCGGGTAACTGGGTCGATGCAGACATGCCGAAGGCTGCGACGTCATTCTTCGCATGGCGAAGCCTGCGTCATATCGTCGCACCATCGGCTGCGTTGCTGATCGCGATATTGGCGATGCTGGTCTGCCTGTTCGCATGGAGCCCGGCACACGCAGCGAGCGAGGATGATTTCCTGCCACCCGATCAGGCATTCCGTTTTTCAGCGAAGCCGCTCGATACGAATACCGTCGAGATCCGTTTCGACGTCGCCGATGGCTACTACCTGTATCGGGAGCGCTTCGCGTTTGCCGCAAAGCCACAGGATGTCAGGCTCGGCATACCGGAATTGCCGCAGGGAAAGGTCCATTTCGACGAGACGTTCGGCAAGGACATGGAAACCTACCGCGGCACCGTGGTGATCAAGGTGCCTGTGCAGCAGATTCCCGCCGACGGGCAATGGAGCCTGGTCGTGACGTCGCAAGGCTGTGCCGACAAGGGCTTGTGCTATCCGCCGATGGAAAGCGTCTACAAGGTTGGCGGCTCGGTACTTGGCAAGCTGTTTGGTGATCGCAGTGCGGCGCCTCAGTCCAACCCCGGCGAGTCCAGCGCAGACGCCGCAGTTGGCTCTGCCGTCCCGCCGGATGTACCCGGATCAGCGGCGGCACCGGTGAGGCGCAACCTGACGGCTGACGACGGTGACCGTATTGCCGGAGCACTGGCTACACGCAACCTTGCCTTGATCGCCGGCCTGTTCTTCGGCCTTGGCCTATTGCTGACCTTTACGCCCTGTGTGTTGCCGATGGTGCCAATCCTGTCGTCGATCGTCGTCGGGGAACATGTGACGCGTGGCCGGGCCTTCGTCGTGTCGCTGGCGTATGTGCTCGGCATGGCCGTCGTCTATACGGCGGTGGGCGTGGCGGCAGGGCTGGCGGGTGAAGGACTGTCAGCCGCGCTGCAGACACCCTGGATACTGGGCGCATTTACCTTGCTGATGGTCGCGCTGTCGCTGTCGATGTTTGGCCTCTACGAATTGCAGTTGCCGCAACGCTGGCAGAGTGGGCTTACAGCCAGTTCGAACCGGCGCCAGAGCGGACAGATCGCCGGCGCAGCGGCAATGGGCGCTATCTCCGCGTTGATAGTCGGACCTTGCGTCACCGCGCCGCTGGCCGGTGCGCTGGCCTACATCGCACAAACGGGGGACGCGTTGACTGGCGGTGCCGCACTGCTGGCCATGGCCCTTGGTATGGGTGTGCCGTTGATCCTCGTAGGCGTGGGTGCGGGCAATCTGCTGCCACGCGCAGGGAGGTGGATGGAGGCGACCAAGCGCTTCTTCGGATTCATGCTGCTGGGTCTGGCGATCTGGATGGTGACGCCGGTACTTCCGTCGTGGATCGTGATGCTCGCGTGGGCCGCGTTGTTGATCGTGGCGTCTGTATATCTCGGTGCGTTCGATGCGCTGGCGCCGGACGCGCGCGGCTTACTGCGGCTGGGCAAAGGGCTTGGTCTCATTGCTGCACTGGCCGGTGCGATCCAGGTTGTGGGTGTAGCGTCAGGTGGGCGCGATCCGCTGCAGCCGCTCTCGCATATCGGCGCAGTGACGGGAGCGGTGGGTAGTCGACCGTCCAAAGATGAAGTGCGCTTCGAGCGCGTGCGTAGCGTAGCGGAGCTCGATGCCCGGGTGGCACAGGCTGCAATTGCGGGTCGACCAGTGTTGCTAGATTTCTATGCGGACTGGTGTGTCAGTTGCAAGGAAATGGAGAAGCTGACGTTCCCCGATCCCAAGGTGCGAGCCCGACTGGCGAACGTCGTGTTGTTGCAGGCCGATGTGACTGCAAACAACGCCGATGACAAGGCGCTGCTGAAGCGCTTTGGTCTGTTTGGGCCACCGGGCATCATCCTGTTCGGTGCGGATGGCCGGGAGCGACCCGTTCGGGTGATTGGCTACCAGTCGGCGAATCGCTTCCTCGATAGTCTTGAGCGCGCCCTCGGCAAAGCGCCGCAGACCTGAGCCTGAGCTCGGGCTATCGCTCCAGCCAGCGGTTGAGTGCCCAGATCCCGCCAATTGTGGCAACCACGCCGCCCATCAGTCCGATGGTCCACCAGAAGCCATTGGTTTCCTGCAGCCATGGCATTCGCGCGAAGTTCATTCCGAAAATGCCGGTAATCAGCGTCAGTGGCATGAACAGGGCCGTGATGACGGTGAGTGCGCGCATCGTCCGGTTGGTGCGGTGCGCCACGGCGGAGAAGTGAATCTGCACGGCCGATTCGATGGAGTCTTCAAGCCGACGTGCGTGGGCGAGTACACGCAGAATGTGCTCCATCAGATCGGTCAGACGGACGAGCAGCACTTCATCGCGACTGGCCGTTGTGGCGTTCTCACCATCCTCGGTGCTGTAGCGATTGTCCAGCAGGCTGTCGCGAAACTCCTGTAGCGCATCGCGTTGCTCCTCGCTCAGGTGCTCAAGCCGGCGTAGCTGGATGCGGGCGTCGAGCAACCCTTCCCAACTGGAGAAGCTCCGGCGCGTGCTGAGCAGCGCGCGCTGCCAGCGATCGAGTTGGCGGGTCAGTGGCGCCCGCAGATCCAGGTAACGATCGACCATGGCATTGAGCAGCCGCAGCATCAAGTCTTCAGGCCGCGTAGGCGGGCGCACGCCATGCACCAGCGCACTGATACCGTTGGCACGCGGTGCGGCGATGCGTGGCGCACCGCAGGTATCGAGCAGCCGTTGCCGGACCTGATCGACCGTACGCGACGGCGACGGCCGTACGGTCACCAGCACGGTGTCGAATACGAAGAAAGTGATTGGCTGGGTGTCGATCCTCGCCAGCGCGGGCAGGAAGCCGGGTGCGTACTTGCGAGCTGCCTTCTGAGGCGCCGGCATTGGCGTTACCGGTGTTCCTGACGGCTCGACCGCGGTGGGCGTGGCGCCCGAAGATGCCTGCGCGGCGGCATCGCCTGCATGCTCCGCTTCCTCTTCCGCAAACTGCCGACTGGTTTCAAACGTCAGCTTGCGGAAGATGACCATGTCGTACGCATTGGTCGTATCGAAGAACGACGGATGCGCCGGATTGGTGGCGTCGGAGAGGTGCAGGTCGAGGATCGGTGCACCTGTCAGCGCCACAAGGTTGTCACGCCACGCCGCAGGCGCAGCAGTGACTTCTTCCGTGGCGAAATCCGCCCAGACAAAGCGCGCGGCCGCATTGTCAGCCAGGAAGTCACGCGCCGCGTCCAGCGTGGCCAGCGGATGCACCTGGCTGGCCGAGAACCCAAGTAGTTGCATGCAGGCGATATCGGGGCCGGAGCCTCAGGCCGTCAACAGACGCGCCGCATCGCGGGCGAAATAGGTGAGGATGCCATCGGCACCGGCTCGGCGGAATGCGAGCAGCGACTCCATCATGACCTTGTCGTGATCGAGCCAGCCGTTCTGCGCAGCGGCTTTCAGCATCGCGTATTCGCCGCTGACCTGATAGACATAGGTCGGATAGCTGAACTCGTCCTTCACACGGCGGACGATATCGAGATACGGCATGCCCGGCTTCACCATCACCATGTCCGCACCTTCCATGATGTCCTGGGCCACTTCGCGCAGGGCTTCATCGGTGTTGGCCGGGTCCATCTGGTAAGTCATCTTGTTGCCCTTGCCCAGATTGGCGGCCGAGCCTACCGCATCGCGGAACGGGCCGTAGAACGCGGAGGCATACTTGGCCGAATACGCCATGATGCGCGTATGGATGTGGCCCGCCTCCTCGAGCGCGGTACGGACTGCGCCGATGCGGCCGTCCATCATGTCGGACGGTGCCACGATGTCCACGCCAGCTTCGGCCTGGACCAGTGCCTGTTTCACGAGAAGCTCGACGGTGATGTCGTTGATCACGTAGCCGTTCTCGTCGAGCACGCCGTCCTGGCCGTGGCTCGTGTACGGGTCGAGCGCCACATCGGTCAGCACGCCCAGTTCGGGGAAACGATCCTTTAGCGCGCGCACGGCGCGGGGCACCAGGCCGTCGGCGTTGGTGGCCTCGATGCCGTCCGGCGTCTTCACGGACGGATCGATGACGGGGAACAAGGCGATCACGGGGATGCCGAGCTTGACGCAATCTTCGGCCACGGGCAGCAGCAGGTCCACCGAGACGCGCTCGACACCGGGCATCGACGCCACCGCTTCGCGCTTGTTCTGGCCTTCCAGGATGAACACCGGATAGATCAGATTGTCAGGCGACAGGCGGTTTTCTCGCATCATCCGGCGCGAAAAATCGTCGCGGCGCATGCGGCGCGGGCGGTACTCGGGGAAAGTGGACATGGCTGAATCTAGGGGAGTGAGTCGGGGGACAAATGCGCGACGCAAGTCACCAGAACCTCTCGCGGCCGGTGACCCGGAAACAGCGTCGAAAGAAAAAAGAACTTTTGTGCCTGCCCGCTATCATACTCGCGGACACCTTGTGTTGCTTCGCGCAGCGCGGTGTCCCCCGCTACTCCTCCCTGAGCGGGTACCCGCCCTGAACCGGTGGGAAAGTTTGTCCCCGTTGCTTGCAACGGGGCTTTTTTTTGTCCGGCCAATGCGGGGATGGCTGCGGGAATATGCGCGAGGGAATCAGGGTTGCGGCGTGACCGTGCCCTGCTCGGGCGGCTGGGCTTCCGGTAGCGCCAGCCATCCGGCTACTACGCGCTGGGCTTCCTCGATACCGCGCCTTTTAAGGCTGGAGAACAACTGCGCAGTCAGAGGCGGCGGGTTGTCCATCTGCTGGGAATAGTTCGCCAGGATGCGCCGCGTTTCCCGAAGCGCATTGGTGTTGTCGTTTTGCGTCAACTTGTCGGCCTTGGTCAACAGCACGTGGATCGGCTTGCCCGTGGGCAGGAACCACTCGACCATCTGGCAATCGAGGTCCGTGAAAGGGCGTCGCGCGTCCATCATCAAGATCAGGCCCATCAGTTGCTGTCGCGTCTGGACATAGTCCGACAGCAGTCCCTGCCAGTGGAACTTGGCACTCCCCGACACCTGCGCATAGCCATAGCCGGGCAGGTCCACGAGGAAGGCAAGCGGATCGGTGGCCTTGACCGGTGCCACCGTGAAATAGTTGATGTGCTGCGTGCGGCCAGGCGTGCGCGACGAGAAAGCCAGGCGCTTCTGGTTGCACAGCGTGTTGATGGCCGTCGATTTGCCGGCATTGGAGCGGCCGGCAAACGCCACCTCGGGCACTGCCGTGGCGGGCAGGTCGCGCAGATGGTTGACGGTATCGAAGAAGCGGGCCTGATGAAGAAGGGACATGCGCGAATGCGGTAAGGAGGGCGAAAAGCCGGACTTGGCAAGCTGCCAGTGCAGACGTCGCCACAGAGAATGACCTAAGTCAATCCGGAAAGCGATTTATTGTACAATAACCCGGTTTACGGTCTCCTGAGCAGGTGGCGTGTGGCATTCTTGCCGGATGTCATCGGCAATGCTTTAAATCGATCGCTTGAGCTTGAAGTTGTTCGCGATCAATTCAAAGGCTTGCGCATACGCGGTACCAGGCTCTCTGTTTTTTCTGCTCACATAGGCGCTTCCTCACCGCCAGGCAGGACAAAGACAGGGGTCAGGAAAGGGACGACCGGCGGCATGCATTACGGTGTTCATAACAAATCTGACAAGGTGTACTAATGAACCGCATTGCGAAACTTTTGGGTGTCATGGCGCTGGCTGTTCCGCTTGGCGCAATGACTGGGCTGGCAACTGCCGCAGAGCAGGCCGCCACCACGAAAGCTGATCCCGCCAAGGGCGAAACGCTTTACACACAGGGCGTCCCTGATCGCAATGTTCCCGCCTGCTTCTCCTGCCACGGCGCCGCTGGCAACAGCAGCGCCGCAGTCAATCCCAAGCTGGCTGGCCAGCAGGCCGACTATACACACAAGCAGCTTGTCGATTTCAAGGCCAAATCGCGCGACAACCCGATCATGTCGCTCTACGCTGGCGCGCTGTCGGATCAGGACATGCGTGATATTGGCGCCTACCTGGCCAAGCAGCCACTGAAGCCTGCCACGGCCAAGAACAAGGATACGATCGAACAGGGCCAGAAAATCTACCGTGCGGGTATTGCCGCGAAGGGTATCCCGGCTTGTGCCGGCTGCCACGGACCGACCGGCGCCGGGATTCCGGCGCAGTATCCCCGTATCGGAGGCCAGTATTCCGAGTACACCGAAGCACAACTGGTGGCATTCCGCCAGGGCACCCGCAAGAACAATTCGGTCATGACCACGATTGCCGCCAGGATGTCGGATGCCGAGATCAAGGCGGTGGCGGATTACGTCGCCGGCGTCCGTTAAGTCGTATCGCGCGCGATCCGGTATATCCCGTAG
>Ga0102589_1006112_pt1 | contig 10091 bp, 10 predicted proteins | sample AraplaMF_Col_mLB_FD_76858 | JGI IMG/M metagenome (GOLD analysis project Ga0102589, IMG submission 76858) | Arabidopsis root microbial communities from the University of North Carolina, USA - plate scrape MF_Col_mLB | ecosystem: Host-associated > Plants > Roots > Endosphere | place: USA... | reverse complement strand
CGTTCGTATCGTGAAGTGGCAACTGCTCCTTCTAATCATTTAGCGAACGTATTATGGGGAGCTGACATTGACGTTTATACAGAATATTTACGGTAAGGAATGATAGAAGTGATTGACTGGACAGGTGCTGAAGCTACAGCTTTAATAGCAGACCAAGAAAAAACAGTGTTATATGTATATACACCGATGTGTGGAACATGCCAATTAGCAAAGAAGATGTTAACAGTTGTAGAAGCTACTATATCTAATTTGGAAATAGGAATGCTAGATTTAAATTACGCTCCGCATTTAGCGCGAGAATATGAGGTAGAAAGTGTACCTTGTTTACTCGTATTTGAGCGGGGAACACTTATGAAGAAAATATATGCATTTCATTCAGTTGAATATTTATATACGGAATTACAGTAGGCGGCAATGTTTTTGCCGCCTCGACATATTTCTTGGGAAATATGCCTGAAAGATAGAAGTGATACGTTATTTGTCGAGAGAAAGTAACAGGATTGCCCTTTAAGAAGATGGAATGGTATTTAGTAGAAAGTGATATGAAGGATGTGATTAGAATGGGATTATATTCGTTGCTTCAATCATTTGTAACGTATGCCAATAGCCAATATCATTTAGAGCCACTTCTACGGCAAGGAGAAAAAATAATTAATATCCGTTTGGGAGGTGAGTGTTATTCACTTCAAATCTCAAGAGAGTATATACAAATTTTGAAAGGAACCGAGGGAACAGAACAAATTGTTTGTTTTGGGGAGGAAGACCTACAGCGATTAGTTACTGGGAATATTCGGTTACAAACTTTAATTAATAATGGGCGTGTACACTATTCTGGAACGTATCGCACGATGCTATTATTTGAATCAGTGTTTCATATATGTAAACCAATGCCGGTAGGTGCTTAATATTCCGAAGTTTCGTTTTTTGTGAAAATTCCTGTTGACATAGTGGGTGTATATTGATAGAATTCAATTCATAAAATATAGACAATTTCATAAAATTCAAATCAGACGAAAATTGAATCTGATTTCTCTTATCAAGAGAGGTGGAGGGACTGAGCCCTATGAAACCCGGCAACCGTCAACTTTTATGTTGAAATGGTGCCAATTCCTGCAAAGCAAATGCTTTGAGAGATGAGAGGAAGGGATAATGTTGATATACGCATATAAACCTTTCTGCTCATTCTAGAGGCAGAAAGGTTTTTTTGTTGTTTGAATGAGGAGGACGTTCGAATAATAAAAAGAGCCGCTTATGCGTTTTAAGAAATCTAGCTCCAGCGGCTAGAACATTCGGTCGTTTCACCCCTTCCTGCGAGGTGAAAAGCGCCTCTATGTCAGGGGTTCCAACGCCCTCTTGTTCTGAGCAAGCCGCTTGCGCTTTTTAAATCAAAAAGGGGTGATACACCATGATTCTATTAGAGAACGTAAAGAAAATATATAAGTCAAAAAGCGGTGATGTCACTGCTGTGGATAACGCCAATTTAAAAATAGAGAAAGGTGAGATATTTGGTGTTATCGGATATAGTGGTGCTGGGAAAAGTTCTTTAATTCGATTGTTTAATCAATTAGAGAAACCAACTTCCGGACAGATTACGATAGCTAATCGAGTTATTTCCACAATTACAGGGAGTGAACTTCGAAAGGCAAGACAAGAAATCGGAATGATTTTCCAGCATTTTAACTTACTGTGGTCACGAACTGTACGTGAAAATATCGCTTTTCCACTTGAAATTGCAGGTGTAGATAAAGTGCAGCGAAGAAAGCGTGTGGATGAGTTGATTCATCTTGTTGGATTGGAAGGTAGAGGTGATGCGTATCCATCTCAATTGAGCGGCGGGCAAAAGCAACGCGTTGGGATTGCAAGAGCATTAGCGAATAATCCAAAGGTGCTCTTGTGTGATGAAGCGACATCAGCACTTGATCCAGAAACCACAGATCAAATTTTAGATTTACTATTAGATATTAATAAACGTCTTGGATTAACAATTGTACTGATTACACATGAAATGCATGTGATTCAAAAAATTTGTAATCGTGTTGCGGTAATGGAAAAAGGAAAAATTGTGGAGACTGGTCCTGTACTAGATGTATTCCGTAATCCACAGCAGGAGATTACAAAGCGTTTTGTTAAGCAAATAACAGATTCTGAAGATGCGGATGAAGCAATTGAACATTTAGCAGAGAAGTATCCGGAAGGCAAGGTTGTAAAGCTGCAATTTATTGGTGAAGTAGTAGAAAGACCTGTCTTGCAGGAACTCATGAAGCAAGATGGCGTGGAAGTAAGCATTCTGCAAGGGAACATTGCACAAACGGCAAACGGGGCGTATGGAAGTTTAATTGTCCACTTAAATGGTGCTGAAGATGTGGTTGCAAAAGCAATTGCGACGATTCAACAAGAGCAAGTCGAGCTGGAGGTGATTGCACATGGATAATTTGTTTCAAAATGTCGATTGGGACAAAATGCTAGAGGCTACGGGAGAAACGTTATACATGACGGCAGTTGCCGCGCTTGCAACGTTTGTCTTAGGTCTTATTTTGGGATTGCTACTGTTTCTGACAGGAAAAGATAATCTCTGGGAAAACAAGCCAGTTAATATTGTAATTGGTGCGTTTGTAAATATTTTTCGTTCGATCCCGTTTATTATTTTAATCATTTTACTTATTCCATTTACGAAGCTTCTTCTAAACACGATTCTAGGTGCAAGTGCCGCATTACCAGCATTAATTGTTGGGGCAGCACCGTTCTATGCGAGAATGGTCGAAATCGCACTTCGTGAAATTGATAAAGGTGTCATTGAAGCATCAAAGGCGATGGGAGCAAAGACAAGTACAATTATTTTAAAAGTACTTATACCAGAATCTTTGCCAGCGCTTGTTTCCGGGATTACGGTAACAGCTATTGCGCTTGTCGGTTACACAGCAATGGCTGGAGTGGTCGGAGCAGGTGGACTTGGTACACTTGCTTATTTAGAAGGGTTTCAGCGCAATAATAGTGATGTAACGCTTATGGCAACAATTCTTGTACTTGTGATTGTATTTATCATTCAAATGCTTGGTGACTTGCTCACGAAGCGTCTTGATAAAAGATAAAGAGAAGTCTTCGTGTAAGACGAAGACTTCCTACAGCTTTTTAATTTTGAATATTGAAAAAAAGAAAGGGTGTCATAACATGAAAAAGGTATTACTTTCAGCACTTCTTGCTGTATTTGTGTTTGCATTAGCTGCTTGTAGCGGCGGAAAAGACGAAAAGAAACTTGTAGTTGGTGCTTCTAACGTACCGCATGCAGTTATTCTAGAAAAAGCGAAACCAATCTTAGAGAAAAAAGGGATTAAATTAGATATTAAGCCATTCCAAGATTACGTATTGCCAAATAAAGCACTAGCTGATAAAGATCTTGATGCAAACTATTTCCAACATATTCCGTATTTAGATAAAGAGATTCAAGAAAAAGGATACAAATTTGTAAACGCAGGGAAAATTCATTTAGAGCCGATGGGGATTTACTCAAAGAAATATAAAAACTTAAAAGATCTTCCAAACGGCGGAACAGTGATTATGAGTAATAACGTATCAGAGCGTGGACGTATGTTAGGACTTCTGCAAAAAGGCGGCGTTATTAAACTGAAAGATGGCGTAGATATCGTCAAAGCGACAGAAAAAGATATTGTGGAAAATCCGAAAAACTTGAAGTTTAAAACAGATGTGGAGCCAGGTCTTACACCAAAATTATATGAGAACAACGAAGGTGACGCATTATTCATTAACTCAAACTATGCAATTGATGCAAAATTAAACCCAACAAAAGATGCAATTGCTCTTGAAGGATCAGAGTCTCCTTATGCAAATATTATTGCGGTTCGTAAAGGTGACGAAAATAGAAAAGAAATTAAAGAGCTTGTAGAAGTGTTACACTCAAAAGAAATTCAAGATTTTATTAAGAAAGAATATAAGGGCGCTGTACTTCCAGTAAGTGAATAGGCGTAGGAAAGGGCTAGGAAATTTCTAGCCCTTTTTTCTTTATATATAAGAAGAAAAGTGTATCATAAGAGGATGTGAGGGAAGTACTTATATACATTTGTGAAAAAATTGTTACATTTTCTCAGCGTTTGCGATAACATTTTATTTGATATAAAATGAGAATGAGAATAAAATGAGAATGTGAATGTTTTAGGAATTTTTAAAATGTATATAGAGGATTAATGGAGGTATTGAGATGGCTGGTTCTACATTAACGGTTAAAGACTTACATGTATCAATCGATGGTAAAGAAATTTTAAAAGGTGTAAACCTTGAAGTAAAAGGTGGAGAAATCCACGCAATTATGGGACCTAATGGAACAGGTAAATCAACTTTATCTTCTGCAATTATGGGTCACCCAAAATATGAAGTAACAGAAGGAAGCATCATCATCGACGGTGAAGATGTATTAGAAATGGAAGTAGATGAGCGCGCACAAGCAGGTCTATTCCTAGCAATGCAATATCCAAGTGAAATTAGTGGAGTAACAAACGCTGACTTCTTACGTTCTGCAATTAATGCACGACGCGAGGAAGGCGATGAAATTTCTCTTATGAAATTTATCCGTACATTAGATAAAAACATGGAATTCCTAGAAATGGATCCAGAAATGGCACAACGTTACTTAAACGAAGGTTTCTCTGGCGGTGAGAAAAAACGTAACGAAATTCTTCAATTAATGATGATTGAGCCAAAAATCGCAATCTTAGACGAAATCGACTCTGGTCTTGATATCGATGCATTAAAAGTTGTATCTAAAGGTATTAACGAAATGCGCGGCGAAGAGTTCGGCTGCCTAATGATTACGCATTACCAACGTTTATTAAACTACATTACTCCAGACTTCGTTCACGTTATGATGAACGGTCGCATCGTTAAATCTGGTGGCCCTGAGCTTGCACAACGTCTAGAAGCTGAAGGTTACGACTGGATCAAAAAAGAATTAGGTATTGAAGACGAAACAGCAGAGCAAGAAGCGTAAGAGAGGAGCATAAATATGACAATCGGTACATTACCTTTCGATCAAGAAACAATCCGTCAGCGCGCAAGCGAAGTAAACGAAGCTGCTTGGTTGACTGAGTTCCGCTTACAAGCTCTTGCACAAGCAACTGAACTTCCAATGCCAACGCCTGATAAAACAAAAATCGATAAATGGGACTTTATCGGAAAAGGCCACACTGCTAAGCAAGAGCCTGTAAGTTCTTTAACGGAACTTCCAGAAGCAGTGAAAAATTTAATCGATGAAAATAACAGCGTACTAGTACAACGTACAGGTACAACTGCATTTGTTTCTTTAGCTGATGAAGCAAAAGAAAAAGGTGTTATTTTCACAGATATCGTAACAGCTGCAACTGAGCATGCTGAATTAATACAAAAGTATTTAATGAAAGACGGCGTGAAAGTGGATGAGCATCGTTTAACAGCACTTCATGCAGCATTAATCAACGGCGGTGCATTTGTATATGTTCCGAAAAACGTTGTTCTTGAAACACCACTTCAAGCTGTATTCTTAGTAGACGGCGAAGAAGCAAATGTATATAACCATGTATTATTTGTAGCTGACGCGAACAGTTCTGCAACATATGTAGAAAACTACGTAGCAAATGAAACTGTTACAGGTATTGCAAACATCGTGGCAGAAGTAATCGTAGAACAAGGTGCACAAGTGAAATTTGGTGCAGTTGATCTATTAGCGAAAGATGTAACAACTTACGTAAACCGCCGCGGCGTTGTAGGACGTGACGGCCGTATTGAGTGGGCATTAGGTCTTATGAATGACGGAAATACAATTTCAGAGAATGTAACGAACTTAATGGGCGACGGATCATTTGCTGATACAAAAACAGTAACAATTGGCCGTGGTAACCAAACACAAAACTTTACAACTAAAGTTGTTCACTTCGGTAAACACTCTGAAGGATTCATTTTAAAACACGGTGTACAAACAGATAGCGCAACATCTATCTTTAACGGAATTGGTAAAATTGAACACGGTGCATCTAAATCAAATGCACAACAATCTTCTCGCGTTCTTATGTTAAATGAGAAAGCTCGCGGCGATGCAAACCCAATTCTTCTAATTGACGAAGACGATGTAATGGCAGGTCACGCAGCTTCTGTAGGCCGCGTAGATCCAGTACAACTATACTACTTAATGAGTCGTGGTATTCCGAAGAAAGAAGCAGAACGTTTAGTCATCCATGGATTCTTAGCACCTGTAGTGAATGAGCTTCCAATTGAAGGAGTAAAAGCACAGCTTGTTGAGGTAATTGAAAGGAAAGTTCGCTAATGGATATTCATGAAATACGCAAACAGTTTCCAATTCTTGATCAAAAAGTGAACGGCAAACAACTTGTTTATTTCGATAGTGCAGCAACTTCTCAAAAGCCAATTCAAGTCATTGAAACGTTAGAACGTTACTATAAAGAATACAATTCTAACGTGCATCGCGGTGTTCATACGCTCGGTACGAAAGCTACCGATGCGTATGAAGGTGCACGTGAGAAGGTTCGCAAGTTTATTAACGCGAAATCAATGGAAGAAGTTATTTTCACGCGCGGAACAACAACTGCATTAAATACAGTAGCAGCAAGCTATGGCCGTGAAAATGTAAAAGAGGGCGATGAAATCGTCATCTCTTACATGGAGCATCATAGTAATATTATTCCGTGGCAACAAGTTGCGAAGAAAACAGGCGCAACTTTAAAATATCTTCCGCTTCAGCCAGACGGAACAATCTCATTAGAAGATGCACGTCAAACAATTACACAGAATACAAAAATCGTTTCTATTATGTATGTGTCTAACGTACTTGGAACGATTAACCCTGTAAAAGAAATCGCAGAAATCGCTCATCAAAATGGTGCAATCATGGTCGTTGACGGTGCACAAAGTACACCTCATATGAAAGTGGATGTACAAGATTTAAACTGTGATTTCTACGCATTATCCGCTCATAAAATGTGCGGGCCTACAGGTGTCGGCGTATTATATGGTAAGAAAGAATTGCTAGACAATATGGAGCCAATTGAATTTGGCGGCGAAATGATTGATTTCGTAGACTTACAAGATTCTACGTGGAAAGAGCTTCCGTGGAAGTTTGAAGCAGGTACACCGATTATCGGTAATGCGATCGGACTTGGAGCGGCAATTGATTTCCTAGAAGAAATCGGTCTTGATAATATTGAAAAGCATGAACATGAATTAGCGCAGTACGCTTTAGAAAGACTATCAGAAGTAGATGGCGTTACAATTTATGGACCAAAGCATCGCGCTGGTCTTGTTACATTTAATATTGATGAAGTACATCCGCATGATGTAGCAACAGTATTAGATGTAGAAGGCATTGCGGTTCGCGCAGGACATCACTGTGCACAACCGCTTATGAAGTGGCTAAAAGCTTCTTCTACAGCACGTGCAAGCTTCTATTTATATAATACAAAAGAAGAAATTGATACATTTGTTGAAGCGCTAACGAAAACAAAGGAGTATTTCACAAATGTCTTTTAATAATTTAGATACGTTATATCGTCAAGTTATTATGGATCATTATAAAAATCCTCGTAACCATGGCGTGTTAGATGATAGTGTTACAGTTAATTTGAACAATCCAACTTGCGGCGATCGTATTCAACTTACGATGAAAGTAGAAGAGGGAATTGTTAAAGAGGCGAAGTTTGAAGGAGAAGGTTGTTCGATTTCTATGTCTTCGGCTTCGATGATGACGCAAGCAGTAAAAGGAAAGAAAATTGAAGAAGCACTTCAGCTTTCTAAAATTTTCTCTGATATGATGCTAGGAAAAGAGTATGATGACAGCGTAGATTTAGGAGATATTGAAGCATTACAAGGCGTATGCAAGTTTCCAGCACGTATTAAATGTGCAACATTAGCTTGGAAAGCGTTAGAAAAAGGCTTAAACGAAGATAAGTAATGTTACAGGTTCCTAAACACGAGGTTATCTAAGGAGGGACATACCAACATGGCGAAGAAACTGCCAGATATCGGCGATTATAAATATGGTTTCAAGGATAAAGACGTTTCGATTTTCCGTGCAGGACGCGGCTTAACAAAAGAAATCGTTGAAGAGATTTCACGTATGAAAGAAGAACCACAGTGGATGTTAGACTTCCGTTTAAAATCACTGGATAAATTCTACGAAATGCCAATGCCACAATGGGGCGGCGACTTAAACGACTTAGATTTCGATGAAATTACGTACTACGTAAAACCATCTGAGAAATCTGAGAAGTCTTGGGATGAAGTACCTGATGAAATTAAAGCGACATTTGATAAATTAGGTATTCCAGAAGCTGAGCAAAAATATTTAGCTGGTGTATCTGCACAGTACGAATCTGAAGTTGTATACCACAACATGAAAGAGGACCTAGAAGCTCTAGGAATCGTCTTCAAAGATACAGATAGCGCATTAAAAGAGAACGAAGATATTTTCCGTGAGCATTTCGGAAAAGTAATCCCACCAACTGACAACAAATTCGCAGCATTAAACTCTGCAGTTTGGTCTGGTGGATCGTTCATCTACGTTCCAAAAGGTATCAAAGTTGATACACCACTTCAAGCGTATTTCCGTATTAACTCTGAAAATATGGGACAATTCGAGCGTACGCTTATTATTGTAGACGAAGGCGCACATGTACACTACGTAGAAGGTTGTACAGCTCCTGTTTACACAACAAATTCACTGCACAGTGCGGTAGTAGAAATCATCATTAAGAAAGATGCATATTGCCGTTACACTACAATCCAAAACTGGGCAAACAACGTATACAACCTAGTTACAAAACGTGCTGTTTGTGAAGCAAACGCAACGATGGAATGGATTGATGGTAACATCGGATCTAAATTAACGATGAAATACCCAGCAGTTATCTTAAAAGGCGAAGGCGCTCGTGGTTTAACATTATCTATCGCGATTGCTGGTAAAGGCCAACACCAAGATGCTGGTGCGAAAATGATTCACTTAGCACCAAACACATCTTCAACAATCGTTTCTAAATCGATTGCGAAACATGGTGGTAAAGTAACGTACCGTGGTATCGTACACTTCGGACCAAAAGCGACAAACTCTCGCTCTAACATCGAATGTGATACGTTAATCATGGATAACCAATCAACATCTGATACAATTCCTTACAACGAGATCAAAAACGATCACGTTTCACTTGAGCACGAAGCGAAAGTATCAAAAGTATCAGAAGAACAATTATTCTACCTAATGAGCCGCGGTATCTCTGAGCAAGAAGCTACAGAAATGATCGTAATGGGCTTCATTGAGCCATTCACTCGCGAACTTCCAATGGAATACGCAGTTGAAATGAACCGTCTAATCAAGTTTGAGATGGAAGGTAGTATCGGTTAATTTAAAAGTAGAAGCGCCCTGTTTACAGGGCGCTTTTTTAATTGGATGAAAATATATCAATCGTTTCTCCCGATATATCGGTGTTATTTTTGAAATAACGGTGCTTTGACACGATATAAAGACCTTGCGACGATGTTGGACATGTGAAAAGCCGCTGAAAAACTATCTAGTTTGAGTAAGTGAAAAAATTTTATCAATATACAAAAATTAAGATTTTATGATATAATTTTTAAAAAAGGAGGTGAATATTTTAAGAGTTCTAAACCATGTTGAAGGAATAAAATTACTAGTGTGTTTATTAGTTGGTTTATGTACTATTAATTATTCGTTTATTTCCTTCGCTGAAACATAAACAAGTAATTTAGCTGATGTAACAAAATTATTCTAAAAAAGGAGTTGAGTTTTTTGAAAATTACAAAAAATATTAAAGGAATAAAATTACTAGCATGTTTATCAATTGGCTTATGCACTATTAATTATTCTTCTATTTCCTTCGCTGAAACAAAAACAAGTAATGCAGCTGATGCAACAAAAAAAGCTATTAACATTGATACTGGCATAGCAAATCTTAAGTATAATAATCAAGAGGTTTTAGCAGTAAATGGTGATAAAGTAGAGAGTTTTGTTCCGAAAGAAAGTACAAATTCAAATGGTAAATTTGTAGTAGTTGAACGTGAGAAAAAATCACTTACAACTT
>Ga0102589_1006111_pt1 | contig 10092 bp, 6 predicted proteins | sample AraplaMF_Col_mLB_FD_76858 | JGI IMG/M metagenome (GOLD analysis project Ga0102589, IMG submission 76858) | Arabidopsis root microbial communities from the University of North Carolina, USA - plate scrape MF_Col_mLB | ecosystem: Host-associated > Plants > Roots > Endosphere | place: USA... | reverse complement strand
CATACATAGCAGTTGCATTTTGATTTCCATATTGCTTATAAGTTTGGAAGAAACGATCATACTGCTGCGTCGAGCCACTGTCTGTAAAATCACCAACAACTACAAATGCATCTTGTCTTGGAGCTACTGCGTTTAATTGCTGCAGCGCTCTTTGAAAACGAAACGTATCATCCGTTCCACTATTTTTAATGTGTACATCACTTAACACCGGAAAAACAAGCTTCTTCTCTGACGATTCTTTCTCTGTTTTTTCTTCTTTTGTTTCTGCAAAACTAGTCCAAGAAAAAGATGTAAATACTAAAAAGAAAACTACTAAAAAACCAATAAGACCTTTCACTTTACACAACATCCTTTTGATCACAAAAATCCTCCTCGCATATATTGTAAAATACAAGAATATTTTAGCGAAACGTTATTAAACTAGTATAAATTAAAGGTAAAAAATGTTAAAAATTTGTAAAACAAAGTAAAAAACCCCGAAAATAAGTCGGTTTCCTGGTTCTGGTGCAAATATATGAAGAAGAACGCGAATAATAGTAGATTCCTAGTGAAATCGTATTTTATGCTATAAGGGGGTTCAGCCGCATGCCCATCAATTTAAGGCATTTTAATACCCAAAGTGTAAAAAACGTTATTCTTTCTAAACAAGCTAGATTAGAAAAAATAACGTTTTTGAACATTTCAATTCAAAGTGAACTACTTGATTTATTCGACGGATGAAAATTGGCAGGGCTCCAACTTGGATAACACAATTATTAGGATTGGAATGTTGCTTTCTGACATGAGTTTGGATAAGAGTACTTGAAACACTATATTTTTCTTTGTATTAACGAATTTAATTATTTAACAAATTGTTAAATCTCTCCTATTTTTAGCGGGAAATTATGTGTAACTATTTTTTCAAAACAGAAATAGACTTGATTGTTAACAGGTTTTGACTTGAAAATAACTTCTCCTTTTTTTACATATCCATTTTTCTCATAGAACCTTTGAGAAACATCGTTTTTTGAAAAAACATCTAAGCGGATACCCGTATATTTCCGCTGAATTGCTAACCCTTCACAAAAATCTAGAACTGCTTTTCCATAGCCATTGCTTTGTTGATCTGGATGTATACAAAATGAATGTATAACAAAATAAGCTCCTTCATTATAAGACCATTGGATATTTGACCATTCTATAGGTTGCCATTCATCAAGTACAAAAACTCCAACTAACTCAGTTTTATTTTTTAATACATATAATTCCTTGTTTTCTATTTTCTCAGTAAAGTTTGATTAAAAGTCCTGTATGATATGCAGGACTTTTTTGTTCCGCAATCGGGCCATTTAATTGAATAAATCTAACCGTTTCTAGAGGAAACGGTCAGATTGACGAGAGAAAGTTTATTCACTCGTATTTCTTTAAAACAATAGCTGCATTATGACCTCCGAAACCAAATGAGTTAGATAGTCCCATATTTATTTTCACTTGACGAGCAACAGATGGTACATAATCCAGATCACATAATGGATCAGGATTTTCTAAGTTAATTGTTGGAGGAACTATCCCTTCCTTTAAGCTCATTGCTAAAGCAATTGCTTCAACTCCACCAGCTGCCCCTAACATATGTCCAAGCATAGATTTATTAGCTGTTACTGGAATCTGATAAGCTTGTTTTCCAAACAGCTGCTTAATAGCCATCGTTTCAGAGATATCCCCCACTTTTGTACTTGTTGCATGGGCACTAATAACATCAATTTCTTCAGGCGATATATTAGCATTTTTTAAAGCTGATCTCATTGCAAGATAGGCGCCTTTACCTTCCGGATGTGTAGCTACGATATGGTGTGCATCTGAACTTGCACCATATCCAATGACTTCTGCATAAATCTTTGCCTCTCTACGTAAAGCATGAGATAAAGATTCTAAGATTAGAATTCCAGCTCCTTCTGACATGACAAATCCATCTCGATTTTCATCAAATGGACGACTAGCTTTAGTGGGATTATCGTTTCTTGTTGATAATGCTGTAGCGTTACCAAAGCTTGCTATTGATAAGTCTGTAATAGCTGACTCTGTTCCACCCGCAAATATAACGTCAGCTTCTCCAGAACGAATTAGTCTAAAGGCTTCTCCGATAGCCGTATTTCCAATTGCACAAGCAGAAACAGGTGACATAGAAGGTCCCATCGCATTCCACTTGATACTAATTTGTGCTGCAGCAGCATTAGACATTATGGCAGGTACTAGAGTTGGGCTGACTCTTCTTGGCCCCTTCTGCCTAAGCGCATCAACATTTTCAATCAAGGTTTCAATCCCTCCGATACCTGAACCTACGTATACGCCTAACCTTTCTACATCTATACGATTGAGGTCTAACTTAGAATCTGACCAAGCTTGTTCAGCTGCAGCCAAAGCAAATTGAGAAAAACGATCTAAACGTCTTGCTTCTTTCTTTCCTAAAACTTCATCTGCATCAAAATCTAGGACGATACCCGCAATTTTTGTTTTATGATTGGTAACATCGAAAGTATCGATATTGACTATACCAGATTCCCCTTTAATTAGATTGTTCCAAAATGTTTCGATGTCGTTTCCTATAGGAGAAACTACTCCCATACCAGTAATCACAACTCTTTCCACTTTGCATTCCCTCCAATCAATAATATACTTGTATTTTACAGTCATTTTATCCTATTACAAGGGGGGATTTATCCTAGTATAACTACTACTAGGTTAAATTGATATGATAAGGAATTTTAAAAATGAATAATAAAACTAGGCTTGAAGCTCTGTCGGCATTCTTAAAAGCTAAGCGCGCCCAAATTAGTCCAGAGTCTATTGGTTTGCCTGCCGGAACCCGGAGAAGAACACCTGGGTTACGAAGAGAGGAGGTTGCACAGTTAGCAGGTGTAAGCACCACTTGGTATACATGGCTAGAGCAAGGAAGAGATATAAAGGTTTCTACAATCGTACTTGATTGTATCTCTAAAGCTTTGCAATTAAATAATGATGAAACAGACTACTTATATGACCTGGCATTAGAAACAAATTCAGAAATTACAAGTCCAAAAAAGGATCAATCAAAGCTTAGCCCTTCTTTAATACGAATACTAGCTGAATTAACATATTGTCCGACTATCATTACGGATCGACATTGCCATATTGTGGGCTGGAATCCTGCAGCTGCTTATGTTTTTTTAGATTTTGAACAAATACCGAATGATCAAAGAAATTTGATTCGTTTAGTGTTCACTAGAAAAGAATTAAAAGCATTGGCCGTCAATTGGGAACATTTTGTGAAAGGTTTTCTTGCTATTTTCCGTACCTATTATGGACGCTATTTAGACGATGAATGGTACAGCCAGTTTATTAAAGAAATGAGTCATTCACATTCAGAATTCCAGGATTTATGGCAAGAAAGTCAAGTGAGTAAGGCTCCAGACATGATAATTGAATTCAGACATGCTAAAGCAGGCAAAATGTTGTTTAATTTAACTTCTCTTCAAGTTCAAGGTGATATGGATTTACGGTGCAGTATCTATACGCCAGTAGAGGAAACAGATACAGAAAATAAATTAAAGCGATTAATGAAGAGGGTTTCCGTTGAAAATTAATAAAGTAAGTTCATTACATTAGCGAAATGATACTGATTACTGAACAAAGTCATTATTCCTTATGGGAAAAGAGTTAACTTTACTGTTGCCCTTTTGTTCTATGGGTGGATGGCGTTAGTTGAAGGAAAATAAGCTAATTTGCATTCGGATTTCTATTTTCGGTATTCCATTATAGGGCGCTTTAATTGAGCAAGAATCACAAAAATTATCAAACTTTTTTATAAAAGGATGATTCAATTGAATATAAAAAAAGCGTGTTTTAATCAATTTTTTTCAAAACACGCTTTTTCTATTTGTTCTTTTATCAAGGTTTATTAAGTTAATTTAATCAAACTTTATTCCAAGGCTACATTTGTTAAAGAAAGACTTGCTAAAAGATTAATTTAAAATAACTAAGAGTTGGTACTATGCAATTAGAATTATACATACTTTCAAGCTCTGATTTTGTTACCCATTTAATATCGCTTACTTCATCTTTTTGAAGTATGGTTTCTGTAATTTCAAAGCTTTGGTTAAAAAGCCATACATCATAAAAATCATTGTAAACATCCCTGCGTTCGCTCTCTATCAGTTTTCCATTAGACCGAGACAAGTTAATCCCGATTTCTTCTTTCACTTCTCGTACAGCACCATCAAGGCTATTTTCACCTACTAATATAGAGCCACCTGGACATTCCCATAGATTAGGATGAGGTTTATCAGGATGTCTTTTCGTTAGAAGAATTTCACCTTTTTTATTTCTTATCCATACATGGACAACTATATGATAATTACCAACTGCTAACGGAGTACCACGTACATGAGTTTTATTTGTTTTATTTCTATTTTTATCGTAAACATCCCAAACCTCCATAAATGCGCTCCTAAATTCAGTGGTTCAATTCAATATCTCGGAAAAATTCTACAATCCTTCTTCGACTAACCTGTCCCATTAGTTGAAGAATCTTAGAAATGATACTGAGAAAAGAATGTAACCTACTTAAATTTTTCGAAATGATTAGTTACCCAATTTTTGTTATTTTCAACAATATACTGTTCTGCATGAATTAATTTTTTTACAAGTTCTTTTTTAGTTAATTTGGTTCTGGTGCGAAAATGTTAGTTAGAAACATAGAGTAACAATTCCCTCTATATTTCTAGCTTATGAAGATAAACCAAATAATTTATGAATAAATTGTTTTTGATTTTGGACAGACTTGTTCTGAACAAATTTTCCTTTTCCATATCAATCACACACCTTTTTCTAGAGTAATGCTATCAGTATGTCCAAGTTTAGGAGATTACTTGCAAAAGTTTTAGAGTTTTTGCACCAGAACCCTCATTTTTAAGGGCACAAAATATTTTAAGAGTTTTTTAGCTTATATGAACGAAAGTTTATTTTGTTTTCGCTCTTAAGTTGATGGACATGTATGGTGACCCCTATGTTGTTCAATAATAGCACTCTTTTCTGGAACAACAACATTTTCTATTAATGATTTTTCATCCACTCTGATTTATTCAATATATAGTGATTATATAATTCGCTTTCTATTGTCTGTTGACTCAGATAAGTAAATCCACATTTTTCAATAACTTTATTTGATGAAACGTTGTTAATTAAAGCTACTGCGTTAATGACATCTAAATTTGTATTTGTAAACAAATAGTTAATCAATCCTGTAGACGCTGTAGTAGCGTATCCTTTCTTTTGATATTCACTTGAAATGGCATACATAATTTCTCTATTCGGTGAAGGTAGCTCATCTTTAATACCTGTACAGCACCAACCAATAAATTCATCCGTTTCCTTAACAAATACCCCTAGTTTTAAAAAATGACCATCTATGTTTGATGTATTTACAGCGGCATCAAGAAATGCTTTATTTGCTGGTATTTCATAATTGGTAACCCAATCTACCCTTTGTTCTTTTGTTGATTTCCAGTCTGGCAAGAAATTAAATATTTCGGGTTGATTTGAAATTCTGTATATACTATCTGCATCTTTAATGGAAAACTCTTGGAGATAGATATCTCCGCAATCTATTCTAAATAATCTTTCTGATGTTTTATGCTTCATAACTCTACCCCTTATAAGTCATATTTTCATTACTTCTTTTATTAAGCAATCTTATTCCATTTAGCTCCCTTTCCTTAATAACAATTATCTCAAAATTTAATTATTTATACAATCACATATTCCAGAATATGGTCCTTTAGTGGGGTAACTTTATTGCTACTCAACAGTTCCTTAATCCGACTTTCAGTTCAGATCTTCTTTTCACTATAAAAACATCCCTTTAGATAAACAGATCCAAAGGGACAAAACATCGCAACTTTGTTTAATTTATAAACGTCGCGACTTTATTATAAACACCGTGACTTTATTTAAAAGCGACACCTGTGAGTCGGGAGTTTTCCTGGTTGTTTTATTTAATATAAATTAACCTATATATAAGTTTGATCAAAATACATTTAGAATTCTTCAATCGAAAAGGCATAAAGCGGTGCAATTTTTTTGAAAACGGTTTAACTTTTTAATTAAAGAAAGTTATACCATTTCTAAAATATGTGTATCGTTTTCGTATGCTACACATGTCTTTCCTAAGTATTTGCACCAGAACCGATAAAGACAAGTTGTTTTCTTCTGTAGAAATTTAATTTATGTTTATGACGGTTAAAATTAATCCCACTATTGAGTGCATATAGGGATTAAACAAATATGTTTTAGTTCAAAATCCCCCTACGAAGTAGAGTAGGAACTCTGTTACTAAGTCTGAAAAACATTTCGCAGTGCTGAAGTTAGGAGCGAGAATAAATTTATTTCTGTAGGTGTACATTCAATTAGGTTATTAATAAACATAATGTAATTTGATAATTATTTTTAAATTAGAACGATTATATTTTGACAATGATTAAAACTAAATATATAATCTAAATCTGTCGAAAGAAATAATTAATTGACATGTTTTTATGAAATCATAAAAGAAAGAATAGATTTTGAATCAAGTTTTTATATCGAATAGATTGAATGTTAGTATTTTTTAAAATAACTTCTTTCCTAAATCATATACTAAATTTTCAACAAAAAATTTAGTATATGATTTAGGAAAGAGGATTACATAAATAATTAAAAATATTTAATATTTTAAGAGAGGAAGTGATAGCTTAAGTAGAACTTCATGCTTAATGAGAGGTATTATTTTGTTTTATGATAGTTTGTTTGCATAGCAAATGGAGGTATTTACAACATGCAGTAGACTCTGAAGAAAATACGAGTGATTTCTTCAAGAAAGCTTTCGGTTCTTTTCAAGTTTCTTAGTCTCATATCATAACAGTCAGAATCTGATTTATCCAATGACATAGAAGAGTTGAAGAAAGAGAAAAAGATGCTAGCAATAATTACTCAAACTAAGTGAAATATCTTAATAACATAATAGAAAAAGATTATTGATGTATTAAAAATCTGTTCCGTTATATGTTAGGAGTTTGAATGACTTTTTCAAAGCTACAGCATATTTGTAACAGCAGCCATTTCAATTTAATTTATAGGGGGATAACATGGCTAAATATTTAAAAAGAGTAACTTCTCTTTTTTTAACTTGTATAATTTTTATGTTTACCATAGGTCAAAATCTTGTACCAATAATAGGACATATAGTAAACGCACAAGAATTAAATTCAACAGGATTTGTTGATAGTTTTAAAATTGACAAAACGACACTACAGTATGGGGAACCGACCGGAATAAGAGTGAATTTCAGTGATAAATCTGGAAACAATATGAAGTCTGGAGATACGTTAACATTAAGCTTACCTACAGAATTACGCGGATTTAAGGTGTCAATTCCGTTAAATAATGATCAAAATCGTAATTTTGGTACTTGTGAAGTAAATGACAGTAATGTGGTATGTACATTTAATGATACAGTTGAGAAACTTCAGAATATTAGAGGGCATTTTAATTTTACAGTTCAAGCTTCTAATATAGCAGTGGGTGAAGAGAAAAAAGTCCAAACAAATTTAGGGACAAATTTAGAATATCAAACTGTAACTATTGTTAATTCAAATGGTGGTGGTACAGAACCTGGACAGTTTTTCTATAAATCAGGTGATATTCAACCAGACAAAGCGGATGAAGTACGCTGGTTCTTGAATATGAATTTAAAAAAAGAACAGTTAAATTCTGATATTGTTTTGTCTGATAGTTTGCAAGAAGGTCAAACGCTTAATAAAAATAGTTTCGGAATAGAAATTAATGGAAATAGACCTTTATCAATTGAAGAATTTCAAAGTCAAGGTTATGGAGTGATTAAGTTTACTGGTGATAACTTATTTGAAGTCATTATTTATAAGAATTCTGCAAATGGAAAATCTTTTACTATTAGTTATAAGGCTACTATAAATGAAAGTGGCAAAAAACAAGAATTCTTTAAAAATAATTATACGATTAATTACCAGGTTATGAACGAAGAACCGGTTTCTAATTCAGATAGTGCCTCAGTCAAAAACATTGCTTTTGGTGGTGGTGCTGAGGGTGACTTACCTCCAAAAGGAACTTTAAGAATTATTAAGCATCTTGAAGGGGATGAAGAAAAAGTAATATCAAATGTCTCATTTAAGTTATATACAGAATCGAGCCAACAAGTTGGTGATGTGTTTACAACAGATGGACAAGGTATGGTTGAAATCACTGATTTACATCCAGGTAATTATTATGTACAAGAGATTTCAGCTCCGAAGTATATTGATTTTGATCCACAGGCAAAAATAAGTTTTAAGATTGATTCAAATGCTACAGCTGGAGTTAAATTGCCGATTCCTAATAAAATTAAAACTATTAATATTCCAGTATTAAAAAAATGGGTCAATGCAACTGAAATTAAACCTAACATTCAAATTCAGTTGTTGAGTGGTCATCATTCAGACGCGAATGCATCTGTTTTACAGACTATTAATTTAAATAATGGTGAGACATCTTATACATTTGAAAATTTACCTAAATACAATGAACAAGGTGAGGAAATTCAATATGATGTCATAGAAAATAGTATACCTGATGGGTATGAATCAGTTGTAACAGGTACTCCTAATGAAGGGTTTACAATTACAAATACTAAAAAAGAAATACCAAAGGTTTCAGTTACAGGAACGAAAACATGGAAAGACGATAACGCAAAAGATCGTCCGAAAATGATTAAAGTAGACTTACTACAAAATGGCCAAGTAGTTGCGATGCAAGAAGTAACAGAAGCAACGGGTTGGAAATATGAATTTAAAGATTTAGCTGGTTATGATGCCGAAGGCAAGGCATATAAGTACGAAGTGAAAGAACAGCCAGTAGATGGATATAAAACAGAAGTAAAAGGGTATGATATCACAAATATAAAGATCAAAGATCCTAAAGATCCTGTAGATCCTAAAGATCCTACAAACACAGGTGCAAACAACGATTCAAAAGTTTCACCTACTACAGAAAATGATAAGTCGACAGGACTACTTCCTAAAACAGGAGGAACACCAACAGAGATTATTTCAATCGTTGGAGGTATATTGTTGTTAGTTTTAGGGGGAATCCTATTTGTTCGTCAACGAGTTCAATAATAAAAAAGTTTTAGATTATTCAATTTAGGGGTTCAGCTGATATACATGTAAAAACGGGTCATATAGGGGTGATTATTCCCATTATATGACCCGTTTAACTTTTTATATTTTAAAATGGTTTCAAAATAAAATTTTGTTTATTTAACACCTTCAAGGTATTTAGGAACATAAAAAAACAAAAAGATCAAATCTTTTGTAATAAAAGATTTGATCTTTTTGTTTTTTTCAAATGTTGGCCAAGTAGTTGCGACGCAAGAAGCAACAGAAGCAAATGGCTAGACATATGAATTTAAAGATTTAGCTGGCGATGCCGAAGGCACGGCATCATGATATGAATAACCACAAAAAATGAAATTACATAACTGCTTTTAAGAGTTCTTGTACTAATGGGATTACGCCCCCTAAAAAATTTCAACAAGGCCATTGTGATTTCCATCATGTTCTTTACTCTAAAAATCTTTATATTATCATTTAAAGATATCACCATAATACCTTAATTTTACAATAATAGCAATTTATTTGTTTATGCAATATTTCATAGGGTTCTGTTGCAAAGTTTTCTACATGAAGCTACACTCTAGAAAACAGGATCTAGGAGAATCAGAAATGAGATATTTTAAAGGAAAACAATTCAAGAAAGATATTATTTTAGTAGCTGTCGGCTACTACTGCCGTTTTTCTTTAAGTTATCGCGATGTATCTGAAACCCTGAAAGAACGTGGTATTTCAGTTCACCCAACAACCATCATGTGATGGGTTCATGAATATGGCAATCTCATCTATCAAATTTGGAAAGTGAAAAATAAATCTGCACGCTTATCTTGGTATTTGGATGAGACTTATATCAAAGTTAAGGGAGAATGGCGTTATCTCTATCGTGCAATTGATAAAGATGGACACACATTGGATATTC
>Ga0102589_1006110_pt1 | contig 10092 bp, 16 predicted proteins | sample AraplaMF_Col_mLB_FD_76858 | JGI IMG/M metagenome (GOLD analysis project Ga0102589, IMG submission 76858) | Arabidopsis root microbial communities from the University of North Carolina, USA - plate scrape MF_Col_mLB | ecosystem: Host-associated > Plants > Roots > Endosphere | place: USA... | reverse complement strand
CGCACCCGCTACTTTTTTCAAATCATTTTCATCGATTGAACCAATCAATTCTTTTGTGTCAAACTCTTGATCACGTAATTTATTTAATTTTTCATTTTTTGACATATTTAACATCCTCTCTTTTTTATACTCTCAATGTACAAGGTATTGTCGGGCAAAGTCGGTTGGTAAAACCCGGATTTATAACTGGTGTTGTTTCTGGATTTACATCTCCCGCACCCGCTACTTTTTTCAAATCATTTTCATCTACTGATCCAATTAATTTTTTTGTATCAAACTCTTGATTACGTAATTTATTTAGTTTTTCATTTTTTGACATACTTAACTTCCTCCCTTTTTTTAGCTATTGATTAGCATTATAAGCATCTCGTTGTACAAGGTGGTGTCGGGCAAAGGTGTTTGGTAAAATCAGGATTTGTAAGTATTGGTGTCGCTGGTGTTGTTTCTGGATTTACATCTCCCGCACCCGCTATTTTTTTTAATTCATTTTCATCTACTGATCCAATTAATTCTTTTGTATCAAACTCTTGATTACGTAATTTATTTAGTTTTTCATTTTTTGACATACTTAACTTCCTCTTTTTAATTTATTATTAACAACGGCTTGTACATCTTGGTGTTGGGCACAATGCAGTGAAATTTTGGGTTGTAACTGTATGCGTCGTTGGTGTTGTTTCTGGATTCACATCTCCTGCACCCGCTACTTTCTTTAGTTCATTTTCATCGACTAAGCCAATCAATTCTTTTGTATCAAACTCTTGATTACGCAATTTAGCCAACTTTTCATTTTTTGACATAGCAACCACCCTTTTTGAATATTCAGAAAACAAATGTTGGAGTACTTCAAATTTCATTACCAAAGATTGATGACGGGTTTAGATGTTATAGAAGGTAGTTTATGCTGCCTTCTATCTCCAGCATCACCAATCTTTTTTATTCCTTTAATGTAAAGCTGTCTGTTTAATCCATTGTAAGGTTATTAAAGGTATCATTATTTTCTTGAAATCAAATGATAGCTGAATTTGTTCTTCTAACTCTCCATGTATGTGCAACTGCTTTTGTAAAGCTAACATACACTCTGTAGTTTGATCCTGTAACTTTTGATACATAAATTCTTTTGAATGTTGAATGCTTTCACTTTGATTGATCAGATACCCAATGGCTATAGGTCCTTTTTTTTCATCTATTCCTGCTTTAATTCCTTGAATATTGATGTCTTTTAAATGAACAAAATAATCATTATAAAAGTCTATTGCATAAGCACCTGGGGTAGATATACCAGTTACAATATTCGGTCGGAAAACAAATAGAATAGGTGCCACAGCTGTAAATGTTTGATTGTGAAATGCTTCATATAGAATTTGTGCTAAAGTATTAATATGAATAAATGGGTGAGCTAGACTAATCGATTCTTTTTGTGATGCTTGTTTATTCAATGGGTGTTTGTAAACATGATATGGCAATACGTTTTGTTCATTTGAAGAGTTTTTTAAACGTTGATTATTTTTCCTACCAAGATCCAAATGATAATTTATATTGTTTATCATATCTATAGAATTTTTTGTCTTTAGCATCAGATTAACTACCTCCTTGCTGTTTGACTTTCTGTACCTAAAATATACGTGTTAATTTATGTTAATAACAATTAGTAAAATTCGGTTAAAAATATTTTAAATTATTGTTTATTTTTTCTTCTTTTTTTACTTAAAGAGTATAGAATAACCAGTAATACAGTGATCCGTCTCATATTTACTATTTCTTAGAGAAAAGGACACGCCTTTTTATCGTGCAGCAAAAATGGGATTTCTGAAAGAAATGTTTTTTGAAAGTAGTAAAGCCCCATAAAATCACTCTAAAATAATTGAACCACTCACCACTTAACTTCCTTACGGACTGTTTAAAGTGGGAGATTCCTAAGTACAGAGTTCTATCGAACTCTAATAGATTAGGCTATCCCCTTAGTTCCTATGGTTAAGAGACGAATTGCTTCGTTTCTAAGATTTAGTCTTGCATCCCTATCTCTATCATAATGTGTGCCACAAGAAGGGCAGTCCCACTCACGAATTGTTAGATTTTTAACGTCTTTGTTTTTGTATCCACAATTTGAACATAACTGACTAGAAGCAAATGTTTTAGATACCACAACAACTTGCTTGCCGTACCATTTGGCTTTATATTCTAACATCGTTCGAAATTAAGGGATACGCTGTGCTTTCGCTAACTTTTCTTCTAATGTACGGAAGAATTTAGGGTTGTTGTATGTTGTTCCATCCGAAAGAATGGCAAAATCTTTTAGTCCAACATCAATTCCACAAGTAGATTCCGTTTTAGGCATTTCTTGTACTTTTGTTTCGAAAAAGATAGATACAAAATATTTCCCACTTGGGGTGCGGCGAATCGTTGCATGCAAGATACGTCCTTTTACTTCACGACTTTTTGCAAAGCGAATAAGGCCAAGTTTAGGTAATTTCATTTTGATGTCTACAACAACAATATTTCTGTTCGTTTGTTTGGTGATTGTGTAGGGTTGAATTTTATTCTTTTTTTACATAAAATAAATTAATTTTTTCCTTACAAGTAAAAATTCGGTATATGTCTAGAATAAAATGAAAACAGGTGAACTCTGATGTTCACCTGTTTTATTATATATGTATTTTTTAATCGTATTTTAGAAGCACACTTTATTATCTTGGAGGAGGGATAACATCATTATAGAAGACTGGAATATCGTCAGCATTAGATTGAGAGATTAAATATTGTGGAGTAGTATCTGCATTGCCAAGTAAAGAAAAACCAGAAAATACCGTAGCCATAACAATAATTGAAAAGATTTTTTTGATACTCATCATTGAACCTCCATTAATAGTTGTTTTGTTAATTTAAATATTAGTGGTAGTTCAATGTTAAAAAAAAGAAGTAAAAAATTTGAATTTATATGCTAACTTTTTTAAGAGAAAAAATAACAAATTTAACTAAACCAAGTTAAACTTGTTACTTTTATAGACAATCAGTGTAGTTAAATTGATATTTCTTACGATTAGTCAATCCTTATTTTTAGATTTTTAATCAATTAAATATCGCAAAGCCTATATCATATATGTTAAATTTAATGCAAACTAAATACCCCTAATATGTATTCGTTTTTTTACTAGGGGGAATAAATATAGTATGATGAATGAGACTATGATTTCAGGCGGTTAACCGATAATCATAGTGTATGTTATGTGTAATAAGGTAGAAGAGGAGCTTCAATAACTTATTTACACATGCGATTGACGCAACTTTATGACATTTGTTATAAGGTTGCGTTTTTAATTTATCATAATACTCAACAATGTGGTTCTGTCCGTAACGACGTAGCTTTATCATGTTCTGGATAATGAGAAAAAGAAGCTTACGCAGATGCTTATTTCCACGTTTATTGATCTTATCTTTGAAAAAAGTTTTGGGTGTTGTTTATGAGTATACCACTTCTAATCATAAAGTAGCATAGTAAAAAAATTGAAACCCGTCAGGGTTTATTTGATATGCCCACTTTTATAAAATCTATAAAAGATAATAAAAAACTATATGGAAAGACCGCATTTTGTATAAAAATATACCTTAAGTTGATGGATGTGTGGTGGTACCCCATCCCCATCAACTTAAGAAATTAATTGTTCCCCAAAACGAAAAAGTAAGCCGAATTCTCATAAATAACTGTAAAAAGGTAAAATTTTCTTTATGGGAATGTCTCAAAATATTAGGTTGATGGGCATGCGGCTGTATCCCTTTATTGTATATTTTGGAGTTACTTTACGTTTATTCAATAAGCAATTGAATTTGACAACTATACGATTCTGTATTAAAGAAATCATTATATAACTCCACTTCGATGAAACTTTTAACTTTTAAATTATGTTCTTTTGCATATTTAATTATTTTATTTCTACGTTCCTCCTCATTCTCTTTACTATAGGCTAACGTTACATACTGTCCCTTTGGGAATACTTTTATATTTTCTTCACCTTCTATATTAGAATCCCCTTGAAATCCACTGAATACATACCTTGGCTCTACATGCCACTCTGAATTAACGCTATATATGATTCCTCTTTCAAATGACATTTTTTTTTCCTTATCTTGAATGATTTTCTCTAAATCTGAATAGTAAAGTATCTCCTGCAAACTTTCCACTTCTTTACATGGAGCTACAATGACATAACGCTGTTCAAAGAATTGAATAGATATTTCATCATTATTTACTATATCCTTAGAAGTCTCTACTGTCATATTTAAGCTATCAATGGTTTTGATTATTTCTTGCATTTTCTTTATGTTTTCTTCTGCCTCATTTCTTTTTAATTGTAAAAATTGTAGTAGTTTCTCCGTATCACAGTCCTTAAAAATCTCTTGAAGTTCTACAATACTAGTCCGCAACTCTCTACCACCTTTTATAATATCTATATGAATAAATTGATCTATAGAATAATACCTATAACCTGTTTTTTTATCAATATATCTTGGAATGAGAATACCCATTTTGTGATAATATCTTAACGCTTTTATTGTAATGTCTTTCATTTTCGCAACTTCCCCAATAGAAAATAAGTTTTTCACCCTAATCACTTCCTTTATATTTTTTCTTAAATAATTGTTGACTCTCCTCTTAGGAGAGACCTTATGATCATCATAAGGCATTTACAAGAAAATATGAAATGAAAATTTACTTATATAAAAGGAAGTTTATAGACATGGATCAAGTAATATACAGAAGCCTAGTTAAAGAAGATTATGAAGCAGTTAAAACATTGATTGGTGAAGCATTTGGCTTCAATGAATTTATTAAGGATAAGAAATTTTTAGATTCAGCATTAAACATCTATCTACAAGGTTGTATTTTAGAAAGTTCATTTAGCAAAGTAGCAGAAAGAAACAATAAAGTTATTGGTGTTATTTTAGGCGATTCAAAAAAAGACAAAAATCGTTTAAAGAAAGCTCATAATACTTTAAGTATTGCCTACAGCATGCTTAAAGTACTCATGGCTAATAAGGAAAATAAAAAATTCATAAAAGAATTCTCAAAGGTTCAAGATGCATATAAAGAAATTATTAAAGGAAAAGAAGACGATTTTCAAGGGTGTATACAGTTATTTATTGTATCAAGGGAGTCTAGAGGTCTTGGGGTTGGAAAGGCTCTCATGAATCATTTGTATAAGTATATGAAAAGTATGAATGTGAATTCTTTATATCTATATACAGATAATAGATGTAACTATGGATTTTATGACAGTCAAAACTTTGAACGTATAAATGAAAAAGAAATTTATTTTGGTTCAATGGAAGATAAACTTAATGTATTTTTATACTGTTATGATTTTTAAATAATAGTAAAAAACTGTAGCACTTATTTGTGATACGGTTCTCTGTAACAGGACAGATGGTCAATTTTCCGATTTCATAGGTAATATATTATAAATGGAAGGATTTAACGTTTTATTATCCAGCTAGTTTTATATTGAATTAGATTACGGTAAAAAGTATAAATAAGTTAATAAAGAAAGAGGCTTATGTAAATATGGTTCACTACAACAATCAAGATAACTTACGAGTATTTACGTTAAGAGGAACGATTATAAGGGATATTTTCCCTCAAATTTTATTATATATATGTATCTCAACAGGTATTGTTATGATTAATCACCATTATGTAGAAATAGATATAAATCAAATTCCATGGGTTATTGTTGGCGGACCTTTAGGTTTACTATTAGTATTTCGGACCAATACTGCCTATGATAGATACTGGGAAGGGAGAAAGTTATTTGGCGCCATTGGCAGCTCTGCTAGGAATTTGGCAGTGAGTTTTTTAGGTCATTGGGATTCTAAAGGGAAAAATACAGATCAAGAGATGTTGAAGTTTATACATCTATTAATTGCTTTCCCAAAATTGGCTAAACAACATTTGAGGGATGAAAAAGATTTATCCGAAGTAAAAGATTTGTTTGAATTATGTTCTGATAAGGAAAAAAAGCTATTGATTGAGTCAAACTATTTACCGATTACTATTGTGTCTATGTTAAAAACTATCCTATCAAAAGGATTAAGATCTGGTGACCTTCACCCAAATATAATAATTAATATGGAGGCGGATTTGAATAATCTACTTACTGCTATTGGTGGATGTGACCGTATCAAAGCAACCCCTATTCCTTTTGCGTATTTCGCCCATATAAAAATTTTACTGATGATCTTTTGTGTGACTTTACCAATTGGTCTTGTTGATAGTCTCGAATGGTTTACAGTGTTTGCAACTACATTTATTAGTTTTGCATTTATAGGGATTGAAGCGATAGGAGTGGAAATCGAAGATCCATTCGGTCATGATCCAAATGATCTTCCGCTAGACGGGATTTGTATAGGAGTGGAAACTCATTTATTACACTTATACAATCAAAATAATTTATTAGAGTTGTCAGCTTTAAATTCTAATAAAAAAATCATCTAATTGCATACTTCATGAGACTTTTTAAATTATTTATTCCTATGTCACTAAAGACATTAATATTACGCATAAAACAGTTAAAGCAGAAGATGGGTATGGTATTCCAATCAGAATTTATACCAGTATTTCTAAACGAGAGAATGCGCCAATTTTATACTTTATTCATGGTGGAGGATTCGTGGCTGGATCACCAGATGTGATAGAAGAACTGGTGAAATTGATAGTAGAAAAAACAGATATACTAGCTATTTCTGTGGATTATCGATTAGCTCCAGAAAATCCTTTTTCAATTGGGCATACAGATTGTTACACCACTTTAAAGTGGATTTATGAGAATGCTGACACATTAGGTGGTGATAAAAATAATATCTTTGTGGCAGGTGATAGTGCAGGCGGAAACTTAACGCAATATTGTACAACCAGAGATATGGAAGATGGTGGGAAGTTCGTTAAGGGACAGTTACTTCTGTATCCTAGACTTAATATGTGTGACTATGAGGATGAATTTTATTCTTGGAGTCTAGACAAGTATGAAATTGCTCCTAAGTATAAAAAAGGATTAGAAAAAATGCTGAATATAATGCATTCAATGGTCGGGAATATGTCAGAAATACTTGGTACTCAAAAAACTAATTTTAAATATTTAAGTCCATATGTTGATGTATCCCCAGACTATCCAAGTACATTTATTACGGTCGGAGAACATGATTTTTTAACGATAGAATGTTTAGCGTATGCAGCTAAATTGACTAAAAAAGGAGTTGAAACTGAGACAGTCCTCTATCGTGGTTTAGGGCACGCTTACGGAGATAATGTAGGTGTCTATCCTCAAAGTGAGGATTTAGCAATTGAGATGGGGAATTTTATATTAAAACATAGTGAGAGGTAATGGGCTTGATGAAAAATAAAAACGTAATATTAATTTCAATTTTCGCTATTTTACTATTTATCTTTGCATTTACAGACCTACAGATATCCCATAGTTTATATCAACCAACTAATAAAATTGCTCTTTTTTTACAAGTTGTAGGAGAAATTCCAGCGATGCTTATTGCTTTATTTTCTAGTATGTATTTATTTAAAACTAGAAAGAATAAAGGTTCAAGAGGATATTATCTTGCTGGAATTGGCTATGGCGTAGTCATTCTTTTGTTCGCTTTTATAGCTTCATTTATGCTAGTACATAATTTAACCATCTCAAAATTCTTAATACCGATTTTTATGAGTGGTTTAATTGTAGCCTGTTATATGATTGCCAAATCATGGAGTAATTATGATGATGCAAGATTAAGGGATATTGCATTAATTGGATTATTAAGCGTAGTTATTGTGTTAATTACATTTAATCTAATGAAACTAGGGTGGGGTAGAGAACGTTATCGTCATATGGTTTCCATTGGATCTTTTGACGGATTTTCAAAATGGTTTATACCTCAAGGAAGTGCCCAAAGTGATGAATTTATGTCATTTCCTTCAGGGCATAGTGCTAATTCAGCATTGGTCATTTGGTTGAGTTTATTACCAGGATATTTCGCTTCATTAAAAAATAAAAAAATAGTTATTTGGATTTGCATTCTTATGTGGATGATATTAGTACCACTTAGTCGTATTGTAGTAGGGGCTCATTTTGCTTCAGATGTTACAATTGGATTTGCTATTTCATTAATTGTTTTTATGTCTCTGAAAAAAATTATGTGGAGCGATAAGAGAAAAATTAATGTATCAAGTATTCATAAACAGATAGGCAAATAATATTTATTGAATTTTACATTAGTAAATACTTCAATCAACATTATATTTTCCCCTATTCAGTTTAGAGATAATAGGGGTCACTATACATCGCTATCAAGCTAAGGAAATACAACTACCCCCAGAACGAGATTTTGTGCTAATTCGTAATAAAAAAGCTCATTTTTTCGTTTTGGGGTGGATTTGTTTTCTTAAGTTGATGGGCATGGGGCACCATATCAAAAAAAGAAAATTGTACGTTTAGACATAATTTAGACACATTTTATCCGGTTCCCTGTACGTTAAGGGATTAGTTTGTATATTTGAGGACATGTACTAGACAGATGTGAATTTAGGGGAATCCAATATTTTCTATTCAAATATGATAGAATAGAAATATATACAAAACGGAGGAAAAACAAATGAACTCAATCACAAAACAGTTTATTAATGATATCCGGCAAAGAAAGAACAATTATTTAGAAAATGTATTAATAGCAATACAACACCCTAAAAAAGAGCAATCTGAACAGGTCATTCAAAATATAGTAGAGAAGATGGATATGATGATTAGTTTAGTTACTACTTACATGAGGATTGAATCAGGATCTATGGAAGAATTAAAAGAACTTCAGGAAGAAATTATTCATGCTCAAGCATATATTCAAAAAAGAAAATTTGAAGAAACACAGAGATAAAACCCTGTGTTTTTATTTGGTCGTCTATGACGCCAATCTGTTATAAATCAAATTAGATGTAATTTGATCATTGTTTTGGCATAATCCATACAATTTGTTGAATACGTACAATATACGGTACCGTATCTTCAATGAGCAAATGATCTGGTTTCACATCCTTTAACTTTCCTCTTACATTACCTCTTACAGTTTCAATAACCACAAGTTTACCAATTACTGATTGTAATGTCTGATATACGTAGGGGTTAGGTACACTTACCATATTTTGTTCACTAAAGTCATTTTCCTCCAAATAACTCATTCTATAAGACTCCTTTCTAACTTGCATTCTTTCTCCTAATATATGATATAAATCTTATAAATATGCTAGAAGGATAATTCATTATATGAACGAAAATAACATTTTAATAAGGTACGTTTTCTATTCCTAAATTACTAAAAAATTATTAATATAAGATTATTTTTTAGTAATTAATAGGTACTGATATAGGGATATTTTAAATGTACATTTAGGTTGTTCTTTTCAAGATATTTATCATTTTAAATACGCCCTTTATTAGAATACTGCTCATACTTTTTTTGAGATCCTTTAGTAATACGTGCGTTAAGTAAAATTGCTAACAACAAAAACACTCCATATTTTCCCCCTGTAGCTCCTATGATAATCACACTACTACAAACAAGTACAATTAATAGGAGAAACGAAACTAAATAAATACGGTTATAGTTCTTTGACATCTTCTCGTATTTTATACGTTCTTTCCTTGCATCCATCTAAATTCCTCCTTTAAATTATCTATTTCACTATAAAATAAATATCGCTCTTAAAAAGAAAACAATCTATCGTTTCAAATAATTAGTTTGTTTTTTTATCAACTAATTTATATAAGATAAAAAGAAATACTACCAATATTAAGCTTTCCACCATGATAATCCCGACCCTCTCCTTCCTTTTAACCCCATCACATCCGATGAAATTTATGTATATCCTATTATTATCAGCAACAAACAAAAAGGATCTTCCCTTCGCGTAAAGGCTGATCCTTTTCTTCGTTCATTCAACTATTTTTAGCTATTCTTGATTAATTAGAATAACAGCTGGTCCATCTACACGAATTCCACCAACTTCGATTTTTTCATAAGGCTCAACTGTAATAGAAATGATCCCTTCTCGCTTCTTTA
>Ga0102589_1006109_pt1 | contig 10092 bp, 6 predicted proteins | sample AraplaMF_Col_mLB_FD_76858 | JGI IMG/M metagenome (GOLD analysis project Ga0102589, IMG submission 76858) | Arabidopsis root microbial communities from the University of North Carolina, USA - plate scrape MF_Col_mLB | ecosystem: Host-associated > Plants > Roots > Endosphere | place: USA... | reverse complement strand
TTACAACCAATTGCAGTAGGAGTAACAGCATTTGCAGGAAATCTTATCTTGGTTCTATTACTCGGTTTTTTCTTTAAACAGTATGCCAAATGGCAAGCAGCAAGAAAACTAAAAAAAGGTATAACAACACCTTCTAAAAAAGAAACCCGATCAAGAAAAATATGGGAACGATATGGTATTCCAGGTTTGGCTCTTCTAGCTCCAATTCTCGTAGGGACTGATATTGCAGCCGTATTAGCTTTAACATTTGGATCTAACCGGACACACGTCATAAGTTGGATGACGGCCAGTCTTGCAGTATGGACAGTCATTTTTACAGTTGCTGCGATGTATGGGCTTAGCTTTTTAAATATTGTTTAGGATATCATGATGATTTTAGTTCATATAATATCAAGATAAAAGCTTTGATCAAAAACATTTGAACACTCAACTAGCTGTATGATATGGTCATAGTACCGTAGCCCACAAACCTATATGGGTAGAGACACATTGCTATCAAACTAATATTTTGAAGCATCCCCAAACAAAAAAATTGTACATTTTCATCTGGAGATGTCAATTTTCTCGTTTTGGGGTATTTGCTTTCCTTAGGTTGATGGGCATGTGGCGATACCCTTACTAGATTTAATTTGAGGCTTACCAACTATTAATCAAAGAAATTGTTCAATTCTTTACTCATTACGTTCGACGTTTTTTGCTTTGGCTTCTCAATATTATTAAGCAGCGACTGCGTAGTGTTATTCTTATTTTTTTGCTGAGATTCCAACTGATCTTGGCGTTCTTTGTAACTCATACGTTTATATTCTGTTTTCTTCTCATCATTTCTCGAATTATCTTCCCTATTTTTTTCTAGGTTTTCATGAACCGTAATACTAATAGATTCATAAACTTTTGCTACATCTTCATCTAGCTTATTTTCTTCCGTATAATTAAGCGTTTCTACAATTGGGATCGTGTTGATTTCTAAATATGTTTCGTCTGACTCTGTTTTTGTAACTGGAATTGAAGTAGATTCTATATTTATTTCTGCAGTTTCTATTATTGGAACGGGAAGTCCATCTGATGGGAATTCTTCTAGCAGTGGTTCAGTCTCATCGGGAATCCCGGAATGAATGATGGAATCCGTATTCCAATCTTGCTCTAGCATAGTAATAGACAATTCTTTGTTTAGTTCTACTTCCTCCATGTTTATTTCATGGCATTCATTCATTAGAGGTAATTCTATATCTATGGCTTCCTCTATATCTTCTTTCACGACTAGTTCTGTTATTGCAGTGCTTACACTTTCTATATGTGTTTCCTCTTGTACGGTTCCTTTGTCTTCGCTTGGAATCGCTACTTCCTGTGTAATAGTATTATCAGAAGTATGAGTAGTATTAACACTCGGTTCTTCTGGTATACTACTACTATTTGAAATTAATACTTTACGAGGACCATCCCCTGTGTAAGAACTTACAACTAGATTTTGTTCTAACTTTTCAATACATTGCATAGCTTTCATATAGCCGATCTTGAATTTTCTTTGCAGAATAGATGGCGAGACTTGTTGCGATTCAATAATAAATTCCTTAATATCTTCATACAACTTATTTGCAGCTTCATCATCAACATCTCCCTGCTGATTCATAGTTGCAGGTTCATTAGATAAGGTTTCATTATGAGACTTGTGTTCCTTATAATCTTCCAATGATACAATGTGCTGTTGCTCTTCGGTTGTTTCTACAGAGCCATTTTGTTTCATCGCATCCTCTTGTATAGGTGGCAAAGGTTGTATTTTTTTCATGTTCTCTGCGTCTACATGCTTCATAGGATTTGCTTTTGCAATAGATTCATTAATAAGACGAAGACGTTCATTTTCCCAATATTGCCCTGTTTCTATTTCTACTTGAATGAGTGCTTGGGCGAATTCTTCTTTTGGTACAAAGTTACTTGTAATTTGTTGTACAGGTTGCACATGATTATCTTGTACTATACGAGCAGCACAGATGAATGCACCTTGTGCCATGATATCCCCTGGTGACATAACAACTTCTTTTGTTTTTTGGTAGGTTGATCCTAGTCGACTAACAGGATTATCTTGCATAGGAGAAATACCCTGTTCGGATTCCGCCTCTTTAAATTCTTCTTTTTCACCGAACATGTCAGAGAAAATTTTTGCATCATATGGCGTTACATCTCCAAATATCATTTTGTTACGGAATGAGCCTAGTAAGGTAAACATGTATTGCTCTGTGAAATCGAGAGCTAATTGAGATAGTGTTTGGCTAGCAATTGTGAGAATTACTTTATATTTACGAGATTGTGCAGGGAATTCTTTAAACGGGCGCACAATAAAATCCGGGAACTCATCGACAATAATATGATGGTAAGGTGAGACGTTTGGTTTCCTGCGGAATACGGCATTCTGCATACTAAGTAGAACGAATTTCCCTAATACGTTTGAAAGGTCTGCTAATTCCCCTTTCGCAGTATTTACAAGTAAAATGCCACCTTGCTCTAAGTAGGGTAAGTACCCAGCGCCTTATCATATTTCTATGATAGGTTTCCAAGTACTCCCCCCCGAACCGTACGTACTCGTCTCCAAGTATACGGCTCTCCATTTATCAATCCAACTTACCTGAGTGTAAATCTATGTGACATTGATGGCAGAGTGCCATGGTTTTTCTTTTTCTAGCGATCATCATTTTCTCCCACATTTTCTTACCTTTTAGGTCTTTTAACTTTCTTATGTGGTGTATTTCGATAGCTAGGTTCTTTTTGCCACACACTTCACATTCTTCGGCTAATAATCGTTCAATGAGACTTGTTCGTCCAGACATTTTTAAGGTGTTTGGGAGAATATCGACTTCTGTTTTGGTATCTATACTTATGTGTCTCCGAAATCCTTGGTCATAAAGATATCTTATCTTTTCACCGTTTTTAGTTTTGTATCGTATACCAAATTTCCCATTGGTTCTATATTTGTTGAGAATTTGTTTAACACTTTTTTTGTACTTGCTAGCGAACGTTTTATACATACTATATTCCATTATGTATTTGTATTTATTTATAACACTTACGTTGTTCGCCAACTTGTAGTATTCATATAGACCACGAATTTCTGCGTTGTAGATACTTAAAATCTCTAAGTCGTCATTATCTTTTAGATAGGTTCTGTGTTTAGGTTTCCAAGTACCTGTATTTTTATCAATTGCTAGTGCGTCTTTTTGAAATAGGTTCTTTATCCATTTGTTTTTGGGTACGTATAGTTTGGGTGTGAAAGAGAATACCCTTTTTGTCCTTCTATGGGTTGTTTTTGCTATTGCTTCTTCTCTTGAGATTGTAATATCGTAACCGAGAAATTGTACTAATTTTTCACTATGGCTTATGAGAGTCTTTTCCTGTGACAACTCGAGTTCAAGGGTTTCTTTAAGAAAAATCGTAAGATTTTCTTTGGCTTGAATAGCATCTTCTTTACTACCTATTATTCCTATGAGGAAATCATCTGCGTACCTGGTATATACAATTCTTTTGTAGTTTTCGTCCATAGGTTCTTTTGAATGTATAGAGAGCTGTTCTTTGTGTAGTTTGTTCCACTGTAGTTTAACTTCTCTTTTTTCGTCCTCTGACATTTGTCCCCATTGTTCCTCATGTTTTTTTCGTAGTCGGTATTTCTTATCTGAAAGGTACGCATAATCACGATTTGTCTTTCTTCTTGCCCCATTATCAAATTGTTGTTTATAGATCTTCATAAATTTGTCTAGTTCATTCAAATAAATATTTGATAGTATGGGACTGATTATGCCTCCTTGAGGGGTGCCAGAGAATGTGTTGTTATATGTCCATTCTTCAAGATAACCTGCTCTGAGAAACTTCCAAATTAACCTTATAAATTTTTCATCATCAATCCTTCTTTTAAGGATATTTATAAGTGAGTGGTGATTTATGTTATCGAAGAAACCTTTTATGTCCCCCTCAACAAACCATCGTACCCCTCTATATGTCTTTTGAATTTGAATTAACGCAGTATGACAGCTCTTTTTAGGTCTAAACCCATGTGAATCATCGGAGAACGTAGATTCATATATACTCTCAAGGATACTTCGTATTATTTCTTGTATGATTTTATCATCCATAGAAGGGATGCCTAGTGGTCTTTTACCACCATTAGCTTTGTTCCTATAAATCCGTCTAGCTGGATAAGGTTTGTAAGTCTCGTGTTTAATTTTGTCTATAAGAGTGTTAATTCTTTCAATACTCATTCCATCGATATTCTTTCCATCCGTACCTTTGGTCATGTTGCCTTCTTTGGCGTATATCTTAGAATATGCCATATAATAAAATTCTGGGTTATACAGGTTTCTGTATAGTCTCTTGAACTTGTAATCTGTACTACTAGCCATGGTACGTAGGCTGTTTAATACCTCATTTGGATTTCTCAAAGAGCCTCACGCTCCTTCCTAATTTGTATTAAACTGATAAACTGTTTCCCTTCGCCCTGTAATAGGCTTTCCCTATCTCTGACTACTACGGAAACTCCGTTACCTTATTGGATATTCATAAGCCACATACCTTGTTTTACACTTGGTATCATCCTTAATAGCCAGTTTGTATTGGCGTTCCAACTTAGGTAATCCCCATTTAGTACATTTAGAGATGAGCTTGCTATAGTGTCGGATGCGACTTTCGTCCTTTTCCACCTACAGTGGATAGTTAGTAATGGATCTCTGGGACTTGAGGATGGAGACCTCGTCCTTCTATACCATTTAGCGTACACCTGGTTAAATGGTCATTACTACATAACGTTACTAGTTACCTTTCGTCATGGGGTTCGATATCCCCCTTTGGACTATCGTTTAAGCAGTTTAGCTTTCATCCTTGTCTATACGTTTCATCTGGCCATTCAGTCGTAATTTGGTAACTAATTAACTTATGGCTTTACCAACATGCTACACTCCCCGTTCAGTTTCCTTCACGGATAAGTTGGTTGATGATAGGCTTTTGTGAGACCTGAGCCTACAACTTTGCTAGAGTTGAATCTCTAAATGCCCGTATGGGCGCACATGAACATCGAAATCAAAATCGGATTTACCAAATAAAACACGTCGTATTAAAACGTTTGAAGCTAAATCTTTTAAGATATTGCGTAAACCTTTTACATATTCTTCTTCTCTGTCATAATGCATCGGTTGTCCGCGGTATTTTCCAGATTTATAAACTGCTGGTTCACCTTGAAAATCCATCTTTTCACGAATCGTATTATTAAACCACTCTTCAATTCCTTTTATAATCTTATATTCGTTTTTTTGGTCGCGTGAAGCAGCTCCGGTTTGAACAAAGTCATATAGTTTTTCGACCTGTATTTTTAATAGTTTGTGCATACGATGAACTCGTTCTACATCATCATACATTTCGATTAAGTCGTCGAAGGTTACATCTTTTTGTGGGTTATGCAGTTTTAATAAATAGATATGCTGCTTAAGGTGGTTACGCTGTGCTTGTTCAAAGAATGCATTGTTGGATTCTGATAAACCTTGAATAACCATTGCGAAAACCTCTGCTACTTTATCAACCGGCCCACGCAGAATGTTTATATTTTTGGTATCAGGATTGGTTGGATCAATGTAGTAAACCGAGCTTGCAGGAATCTTATGTGCTTGTACTAATTTATATACCTTTTGACATAAATCATTACTCGGTTCAATAACAGTTACCCCATTTAAAAATGTTCCTTTTACTTCTTCTGTATCATAATCATTCTTTTTATACGCTGTTTCAAACTTATTTATAAAACGTACCATCCAATGTAAATCTTGATTAATCATGGGAATAATTAAACTTGATGTTTTACCAGAACCGATTGGACCTATAATGATTCCATTTAGCGTTCTATCTTTCCCCTTAATACGAACCATCTCTTTATGCTCAATATGAGGTCCAATTTCTACATCAGGATATATTTGTTCTTCTTGGCTATTAAACCATTTTTGTAACTTGTGATTTTTATATTCATATTTTTGTACCCACTTTAATATTTCTTCTCGGTAACGGACAATATGGCCACTATACCAAAGTGTAAACAAAATCATAAATACTGTAGGTAAAAATACAAAAATCATAGTGAGTGTGTGGAAATTCCCTGTTAAAACATGACCTATGGCCTCATACTCTCCAAAATTAACATGCTTTGATTTATCCGTAAGATACGGAATAACCTTTGCATGGATCGGAGCAGTTGCAAACCATAAAAATTGAATATCAACTGCAATATGAGAAGCAATCAAAATTATTATTTTCCCATTTTTTATATGCAAAGCAGGAATACGGCTGTAAAACCTAAAGCTGAACTCTCCTAATAGTAAAGAAAAGAACATTAAAAAGAGCGGTATATATGTAATTTCTATAGGATAAGACGGTGGTTCAAATGCATAGTAAAGTAGTTTTATGTAGTTTACTAAACCAAACCCAAATGAAAGAATAAACCCGCAAATTAAACCAATTGTAGTAAATAGAGGTAATCGTTGTTTAAATGTCTCCATATAGGTTCACCTACCTCTTCCAGATATAATTGAGCTTTATGATGGAGTGTAAATCGATTATTGAATTCTTGTTTAAATTGTTCTTTTGATTTTTCTAAAAAGAATTTCGCTGCATCTTCGGTTTGTTTTAAATATAAATCAATGCTATTTCTTTCGCATAGTTGCTCGTACTCTTCTTGTGAAAGTACCGCAATATTTACTTCTATTTTTTTATTCGTTGCCGTTTCAATTATTACATCATACCAAAAGTAATTCGGTTTTCCTGGGATTTGGATATCTTGTAGAGAAACACTAAACGTTGCCCCCTCTTCTGTCATATGTTTTAGGACAAGTTCTGGATTCTTAAATGCTTCTCTTGCAGAGAGCACTCCTCCATTCGTTGTTGATGCAAATTGTAAATTCATTATTATTTTCCACCTTTCTCCATATAAAAAAAGACAAGCGACACCCACTGTAAAAACAGCGTGTGTCGCTTGCCTTAATTTCATATGTTCTGATTTGATTGTAATTTTTATTATATGTTCAATCGCTATTCTAACACCTTAAAAAATAGAAATCAATAAAATTGTATAGAAGTATATAAAATACAATGGATTAATATAATTCTACAAGTTTACGTCTCTTTGGATGAATGTTATTTGCAGTACGTGCCATGATCTGTTCATTCGTGTCTATAGTGATACTCTCATTTTGTAAGGATAGTAGTAGTACGTTGTTATAAGTGTTCATTAAAAGAATATCTCTAGGTTTCTCACGTTTCGGATAAATAACAACAAGTGGAACGCCTTCATCCCCTTCTTTTCTTGAAAATACGACATCGTCTAGTCTAGCAATCATCCTGTAATCATTTTCATTTCCGAAAATAAAGAAGAAATCTTGGATCACATCTGTATCTCTCCTATACGTTCGTCGAAGTCCTCCATCTATTGGTTCTTTAAACGTTTGTACCTTTTCAACAAATGCGTAACGCCAATCGGCATCCCCTACTGTACGTTGAGATAAAGATAAAAGAATATCTTGTTCGAAGTTTTGATTATCATCTTTTTCAAGGATGATATCTGAAATTATATCTCCAGCATTTTTAAGTGAGCAGACGTGTACATGTAGATTGGTTTGATTCATTAAAATTTCATGATATTTCCGCATAGAAAATAATAGATTTTTCATCCGCACGTATGGTGGTTCAGCATCTTCTGCAAGGAACATAGTTTTGTCGTACATAACAAAAACAACGATTATATTTTCATTCGTTTTTTGTGCGAATTCTATGTACTTACCCACTTTTTCAACTAAGGTAGTATTTGTTTCTTTACACATATCCATCTCGATATAGATATTTTTACCTTGATATGAAATATGTTCATCAGGAATCAAAGGCAACTGGTCATCCTCAATTTTCATATTTTGTTTCTGGTAAAAAGAACGAATATCCATTTTATATAATAATTCATTGGTTTGAGTTTTCTTTGTAGTCGCTAGAAGAGTACGCATAATGACTTCGCGTGAACATACTGTGTGAAAAGAAGTTGCTCGTGAGTACCTTCTTTTGGAACTTTTTTTGGGAATTCTCCCTATCCCCATTAAAAATTCAATTGTTTTTTCTTTTAAGGAAAATAAGGCACGTTTCGTAATGCTGTCATCCCTTTTATCTATTTTTTTAGTTAGCATAGCCCCGTATTGTGAGTATCGGTCAAGTTTTGTAAATATGCTAGCTTCAGAACATTCTCTTCCCTCAAATGCACTATATAACATTGTGATTTGTCGTGTTGTAAGAGCTCTTTTGTAATATAAAACTGTTAACATAAAAACATCGGCTTCTTTTAAGTGAAAATGTTTTTTGGTACCTGGTCGTTTATATTTATACACTTCTCCGTTCAAAGTATACACCTCTTATATTGAATTAGACTTAAATTAAATAATTATCATTTTTAATATACTATTACATTGATATAGTGGTTGTAAAATAAGAAAACATGAATAAGAGGTTTTGCTTTTCAGAGATACCCTATTTTGTACACCAGAGTTGGGATGGTAACTACTATTATAAATCTATTAAAAATTATGGGTTTATATGGATCTATTAAATCTTTCATATTGTTAGGCCGATATATTACTAGACATCTAACAATAGTTATAATGAAATTTTGTTATAAAAATAATGTTATGACGTCCTAACATTTATTAGATAGGAATAATAACATTGTGATTGATTACAATTATTCAAGAATTATAAAGAGGAGTTTTCTCTATATTTTTTTAGAAAGTAAACTCTTTGTTGAAGTGCCCTCTCCTACTTTTGTTACTGATTCATTGTAAAAATTCAACTTATTCTTTTAGGTAATTTTTATCTTATTATACTTATTAATTCATTTAGACAAAAAATTAATGAGTGTTTCTACATAATTGTTGGTACGTTAAAAATGTGTCTACATGTGCTTAACATGAAAGTTCCATTCACATGAAATTAATTAGTTGTTAATTTTATGTGAAGTTCTAATTGCTATCATTATTCGTACTAAATTAATAAAACTTTTAGTGTAATGTAAGTATCACTTTGATGTTAATAAGATAAGGATTTTCTGTTAATAATCCAATTTACAGAAATATTTCTTTTTCATAGCAGTGATGCATTTTTTAGCATAATACTATTAGAATGTCTTAGTTTAATAGATTATTTACAGGAATTTTAAGGACTATTGCATTAGTAAGCTTAACCGCTGGCTCTCTTTTTAACATGTTAATTATAATCTGAGATGGTTGCTGTTGTTCATATGAAATTAACAGCCTCTTCTAACGGCTTCCTAAGAGTGACTGAAATTGACATAGAATTGTATTCAAATGAGGCACAGAGCATATTTTTTCTGTCAACATATACATTCATGTGAACTAACAAGTACTAGGTAAAGAACAGCGCATTAACATAACATTAACAATTATCGTCCTTATAAGAGATAGATCCCTTCAAACCAATTAAGTAATAAAAAAACTTAGTGTGAATTGTTATAAGATCTCCATGAAATCTCTTTAGTAAAATATATACACGCGTATGATAGTAGGTGCTTGGATATTGAATATTTTAGATGCGATTTATATAAGCTGTATAAGTAAGAGTTATATATGAAACTTATTTATACAGCTCATATAAAATAATATCATATAATTATTGTAAATGAAATTTGATTTATTGTTGTTATAACAGCGTTTATGTATACGACTTATATATAAAACTTATATATAAGTCGTATACATATTTTTGTGAGTGTCATGTTAATAAAAAGGAGTGATTTTTCATGTGTTTTTATCAGTTTTTTCTACAGTGTTTTATTACAATTAATTAAAATGTAAATCACATGAAATTTAAGATTGATATAACATGTATACGCGTTATATATACGCTGTATATATAAATCCTTATAAAACATGGATTCTTTATGAATTTATTAATATAAGTCTTATATATAAGACCTATATATAAGTTTTATTTATAATGACTTGATATACGACGTGTAATGATGTACTATGTTTCTAGGAATAATTAACCAATGTTTTAAGGGGGGGACAACTTGAACGAGGT
>Ga0102589_1006106_pt1 | contig 10095 bp, 9 predicted proteins | sample AraplaMF_Col_mLB_FD_76858 | JGI IMG/M metagenome (GOLD analysis project Ga0102589, IMG submission 76858) | Arabidopsis root microbial communities from the University of North Carolina, USA - plate scrape MF_Col_mLB | ecosystem: Host-associated > Plants > Roots > Endosphere | place: USA... | reverse complement strand
CAGGCGGGGGAGAGAATGTATTAAGAATTGCACCGGCAGCCTTATTCATGATTGGGATTGATAATTCAAGTGGAATGATAGAAACAGCACAGTCTAATTTGGAAAAAGCAAGTGTATCAAACGTTAGATTTTTCAAAATGGAGTCCGAAGGCTTGATGTTTCCACATTCTTTTTTTGACATTGTGTCTTGTTGTCATGCGCCTTTTGTTGCAGCAGAAATAGCAAAAGTAATAAAAAAGGGTGGTATCTTTTTGACGCAGCAAGTCAGCGAACATGATAAATGGAACTTAAAAGCAGCGTTTGGAAGAGGACAATGCTTAGGGGAAAAAGACGGCACATTAAAAGAAAAGTATGTTCGAGAGTTGAAGTCTGCAGGTTTTACTGATGTGCAAATATTAGAATATGATGCGATTGATTATTACCAAACACCTGAAGACCTCTTATTCCTATTAAAACACACACCTATCATACCAAGATTTGGTGAAGAGAAAGAGGACTTTGGTATTTTGGAAAAATTCATCATAACAAATAAAACGGAAAAAGGAATCCGTACAAATTCAAAACGTTTTATGATAATCGCTAATAAATCTTAATCTTTTTACATGAATAAAGGTGTTCAATATAAATGATAAAAGCCGATTTCCGTAGTTTATAGGAGAACGGCTTTTATTGCGTGGTACCTGTGATTGTCTTGTGGTTAAAATTTCACTAAACGAATTTATACATAAGAATATCATCTACATATTCATTATCATTCATTTTAAATTCCTTAATTTTACGTCCTTCTTCAATGAAACCTATCTTTTTGTACAACGATATTGCACTATGATTTGTTGAGAAAACTCCTAAACTTACTTTTTCAATGAGAGGATTTTTCTCTGCCCAGTCTAATAAAGCTTGTAGTAGCATTGTCCCAATTCCTAGTCCTCTGTAATTTCTACTGATCATGATTCCAAAGGAACCTGTATGAGACAATCGTTTTTTATTTTCGCTAAGGAAAACGATCCAGCCAACCACTTCACCATCTTTTTCAGCAACAAGTAATGTTTCTCTTTCATTCTCCAATACGCCTTGTACCCATTCCTTTTGCTCGGATGACGTTTTATTAAATTCTTCGGATAACGAAATGAGAAACTTGCCTTCGGAAACAACGGATTTCTGTATGTCTAAAATGGCCTCGGAATCTTCTATTTTTCCTGTACGAATCATGTAGCTGGCAGTATCTTTTGAAATTGACAATTATATTCCCCCTTATAAAATATTTTGTTAATATTCTATCTTTCTTTTATAATCTCCTACTTAAACGAAAATGCTCCGTTTCTTTTAGAAGGAAGTTTTCATTTATTGGCGTATCTATTAAGTTGTCACGGGGTTTCAGAAACCTTGGCGATGGAAAGAATTAGAAGCATCGGGTTTGGTATTTACTTATATAAGGGAGTGGGGAAGTCTATGATTCATAAAGTTGGTCAAATTATGTTGTATGTAAATAACCAAGATGAGGCAGTGGATTTTTGGACAGAAAAAGTAGGGTTTACTGTAGTTTCTGAAGAAAATAACGGTCAAGGAATGAGATGGATTGAAATTGCTCCAACAAAGGGCGCAGAAACAAGCATCATTTTGCACAATAAGGAATTCGTTGCTAAAATGTCACCCGGATTAAATCTTGGTACACCTTCTCTAATGTTTTTTTCGGAAAATCTCGATGAATTACGTAGCACCTTATTAAATAAAAATATCACAGTCGGAGAAATTGTAAATATGCCTTCCGGTAGAGTGTTTAATTTTGCGGATCATGAAGAGAATTACTTTGCTGTGATGGAGAAGAAATAAATTGAAAAATCCGCTGCTTTTTGTTCAAAAAGCAGGGGGTTTTTCTATGTTTCATAATCGGATTTATTTTCAAAACGCTTTCATTTTACTATGTTTTCAGATAAAACGAATCCCCATACAATGATATTTGTAATTACTAAGCTCTTTCCACATATGTATTCGCTCCTAATCTGTTGAAGTTCTATAGTTCTTCTTGATGATATCTCGCATGTCTCTGATAAAGAATAGAAGGAACATTATACCTATGATGCCACTAATCCAAAAATATGTATTTCCGGTTGTGAATTTGTCATAGAAGGTATAGGCATTCCAAGTTATAAGGATTACTGAACATATAGTAGAGGTTACTAATGAACCTAAACTTCTCATAATTGTCACCTCGATTCAAAACGTTGTAATTTTATACAATTATACATATAAATAAAAGGATTTAGAAGTAGTCAGGTTACAGTAACTGGGATAATTGCTAGAAAAATATGCTTAACGTTGTAAAAGCACAAAATCTTGACGCTACCCCATGTCCATCAACCTAGCAGAATAGATCGCTCCAAAAACGATAAAAATGAGCTTCATTGCTATAAAAGACAAAAAATTTTTGTTCTGAGGTCATTATAAAATTTTAACTTGATGGCGATGGGTGCTACCCCTTAAAGAATTTTTGCATTTCCGGATTGTTTGGGAAGATTTGATCAGCTGAGCAACATAAAAATATACAAGAAATAGAAAATTGGGGTTAAACCGATGATAATATGTCCTATAAGGTTGATTCTCCAATGAATGTTTCTGACTCTATTCTTTCCTAACAGAAAAGTTATAACTAACACCGTTATAAGTGGACAGAAAAAAGAAATGGTGTCCCAAGGGCTGATTCTTTCAAAAATAATCCGATTTAATAATGGCAATAACAGAATAAAATTAATGATTAATAGAAGATATCCTATTACGATTCTCATTTTTTACCAACCTTTACATTTTTATCTTAATTTTAACATTCTTCTGATGATTACAAAAGAAGCTTCTTTCTTGTCCGTGACAAAATATGAAAGCCACCAAGCTTATTTTACTTGATGGCTTTCATTTTCTTTTGTTTATTAAAGAATTTTTGCATTTCAGGACTATTTGGGAATATCTCTTCAGCTTTATAAGAATGAAAATCTACTGGCTGGATCCGTTGTCGTTGTTTTAATTTTTCTTCGCCACGCATTACTCTAAGTACGTGCTAAACAGATTTAGGAAATTCGCTTATTTGAATTTTAGTCATAATACCAACACCTCATTATATAAATCATTACAAATAAATTGTAGTTCCTTTTTCACGATTACTGGTCAAATCTCTTTACAATCCTCAAACCGAACATCGTAGTGAAAAACAAAACTACCATTACGTAGCCTAGAACGTAATCTACTCGTATCATTGAATCCTTATTGGGAATATATAAAGCAAATAGTATTACAGAGGTAGCACCACATTCCCATCAACTTAAGAATTTTATAACGCCCCAAAACAAAAGAATTGTATATCTTCATCTGGAGGTGTCAATATTGAGAAACCTCGCAGTTGCTTTTTTACGTTTTTTAAGAAGCAGAATGACATTCCTCAATTCAAATCTAAAAAGAATAAAGTTCAATCCTACACAATAAAACAAATAGAAATATTGCTATTGTTGAAAAAATCATGTTAATAAAACCCGGTCTCGTTACATTTGCAAAAAGCTAACGGGATTATGTTATTATTTTAGTAATTTACACAAGAGATAATTTCTTTTAAAGTAAATACGAAAATATATTTTAAATAGAACGGATGGATCTTGACATATATGAAAAATAATTCTCTTAAAGTCACCTTCGATAATTTGGAAGAGTTTGCTGATATAATCAGTGAGATTCTGCAATGCCCTATTACAGTAGAAGATGTAAATCATCGTCTCCTTGCATATAGTACCCATGACGAAAGAACAGACTCTGCAAGAATTGCAACTATTATGGGTAGGCGTGTACCTGAAAAAGTAATTAATAACTTATGGAAAGAGGGGGTTATTCCTACTCTTTTAAAAAGTCGTGAACCTATTCACGTAAAAAAGATAGATAATATTGGCCTCGGTGACAGAGTTGCGATTTCCATTTGGAATAAAGAGGACGTACTGGGATTCATTTGGGCTTTAGAAATCAAGCGCTCTTTAACTGAACAAGATTATGCCTTGATGAAAAAATCTGCTGAAGCTGTAAAAAGTAAGCTTCTTCAGCTCCAAACCAGAAAAAATAAAAAGGACGAACGTTCACAAGAATTTTTTTGGAAGCTACTAACTAATCATATACAAACAAATGAGGAAATTATTGAAAACTTTCAGGTACTTCATATTACGCCGGCTTCCTTATTTAACGTTGTCGTATTTCATTTTGAACAAGAAATTACGAGTGAAAAAGAAAAACAAATTTCTTATTTGTTAAAAACAAGCGAACATTTGAAAATTCTACTTTATACAATTGATCGTAACAAGTTAATTCTTCTTACTTCGTTAGATAATCTCAGTCAACCTTCCCATGAAATTAACAATTTCGTCGAAAGATTTGTTAACACGATGGAAAAACGATATGAAATTAAATCTATCAAACCAGCGTTCAGCAGTGTATATAGTGATTATCAAAAAATCAGTAAAGCTTATAAAGAAACATTAATCGTATTATCTATAAAGGAAAAATTCCCTTCCGACACAGCTAATATTCATGGCTATCAAAACATGGGGATTTATCAATTAATTGACCTTCTACTTGAGCAAAGAAAGCAGGAGGAGTATGAAAACCAAGCATTGCAGAAGCTCCATAAGTATGATTGTAAATATAATAGTAATCTTGTTGAAACATTGGAAATATTTTTAAACAATGACAGTAATACCAGCGAAGTAGCTAAAGTTTTAAATATTCACGTCAATACACTAAGCTATAGACTTAAAAGAATCTGTGAAATCAGTGAAATCGATTTAAAAGATCCGAATCAAAAAATGGTTCTATACTTGGATCTTAAGTTACAAAAATTCATGTAGCAGCATCCTTTTGTGAAATTCCACAAAAGGATGCTGCTTTTTTCTTTTTTCTACACGATGAGAAAAAAGAAAAAAGCACTTTATAATTATATCGCAACAAAATAACTCAAAAATTTTTAAGTTACATCATATGTATTGTTAGCTAAAAGTGATTGGAGATATCATACACACTTATGTATGTGTGTATATTGATATAGAGATTTATCAAGAAAGGGATTTGATTCATGAGAAATTTTTGTAATACCAAAAAAATAATAATTACAATAGTAGCAATTGTTGCAATAGCAATTGGTTATTATATGTTTCAATCGATTAATTCACCTGCAAAAGCTGTGGCCAAGCAAGAAAATACTGTACAGCTAGCAAGTGAACAACCAAAAATTAAAATAAAAAAAGCAACACCAACCCATTTTAATGGTAAGGAGAGAAAGGTTGTTTATCTTACTTTCGATGATGGACCAGGTAAATATACGGCTGATTTGTTAAACATCTTAAAAGAAAATGATGTGAAAGCAACATTTTTCTTAATTGGCGAAAATGTAAAACAGTTTCCAGAGTTGGTGAAACGTGAAAAGGAAGAAGGGCATTATGTGGGCATGCATAGTATGACACATGATTTTAAAAAATTATATACAAGTGGCGAATATGTAAATGAAATGAAAGAAGATCAAGGTTTAATAGCAAATATTATTAAAGAATCCCCAAAACTAACTCGTCCTCCATATGGATCCATGCCAGGATTAAATGAAGCACTTCGAAATAGAACAGTAGAAGCTAATTTAAAAGTATGGGATTGGACTATTGACTCTTTAGATTGGAAGTATAATAAGATGCCAGTTGATGCCGCTTCATCTCAGATTGTTCAAAATGTCCTAACAAATGCAAACCAGTCCAAAGAAGTGATTCTAATGCACGATATTCATCCACAATCTGTTGCTGCTGTACCAGCTATTATAAAAGGATTAAAAGAAAAAGGATATGAGTTTGAAGCGTATCATGAAGACGAGCATTTTTCAGTGAATTTTTGGCATGATAAACGTATATAACATCATAGGAGGAATTAACATTGATTTATAGGGAAATGGTATTAATAGGAATCTTATCAATTGGATTTCTAGGTGGTTGTTTGGGGGCAAAACCCGAAGATCAATTATATGTAGCTTTTGAAAATGCAGCAAATCAAGAAAAAGCATTATTTGATAATGTAAAAACATTTGAGCAGTTAGAAACAAAAGAACAGGAATTGTATAATCAAATTATACAAGAAGGGAAAAAGCAAAATGAGGGAGTAATACAAAAAATAGAGCAAGCCATTGCAACTGTAAATGAACGTGAAAAATTGGTAAAAGATGAAAAGGATGTATTAGAAAAAGCCCAAAAAGAAATCGCATCAGTTCATAGTTATATAGATAAAATTGAGGACAAAAAGTTAAAAAATCAAGCGGAAAAAGTAGAAGAAGTTTATAAAAATCGCTATGAAGTTTTTCAAAAAATAAATAATAGTTATAAAGAGGAATTAATAGCTGAAAAAGAACTTTATGAAAAGTTAAAAGGTAAAGAAACAAAACTAAAAGAGATTGGTGAGAAAGTTAAAACTATCAATACATTAAACGAGGAAACGCTAAAAGAAAAAGAAAAATTCAATCAATATACTAAAGAGTATAATGAGGGGAAACTAAAATTCTATGAAGACGCGAAGATTAAAATAAAAGAGAAAAAGTAAGAAAAATAATTATCAATTTAAGTATCTTGCCTCCTCATCCCTAAAGACAAATCGAAGTTCTAAATAGCATTTCGTTTAAAGGAGGTTTTTCATGAGCTATGATACTGTTTCATCTTTACAACGCATGCAACGACTACAGCAAGCAGCAACAGGACAAAAAGATGTTTTAAAACGAGTAAATTCAGGTTTGGAAATTGTAATGTTTATTACGGGATTATTCTTAGCTCTCTCGACTTTCACATTATCTTTCTGGATATATTTCTTTTATTTTTTAATAAAGGAATATACTGCTAAAACATATCTAGTAAAAAACATGGATACTGGTGAAAAATTTCGAGTTGATAAACAAGAATTTAAACAATACAAAAAAGTGTTCAGAGCGAAAGAGGTAGCAATGGAATTGATTAGTTAGTAGCTTTAATAAGTAAAAGTAATAGGACTTTAAACGTAAGAATATAGGGGTAATAATTCTTTTTTGTGGTTATTTCCTGACTTAATTTATGAGAATATATTTTGCACATCATATCAAAAAGGAGTCTCTTATGAAATATTTCTCAATATGTTTAGTAATTTTATTTCTAATTGTGGTATTTAGTTGTATTATTTTGGGTTCTCATGCAAATAGCTGAAAGAAAGCGTCCTTGAGGATGTCTTTTTTTATAGAATCGATGAACAGACACAATATAAAAAATAATTAATCAAATAATTAAAAACGAGAAAACATTATAATGAAATGGGGGAATCAATTGTTACGTAAAAGACATTTGTATGTGCTTAGTGCTCTCTGCGCCATTATATTAGTTGGATGTAAATCTCAGGTTAAAGAAGCATCTTTAGTAAGTGATATAGGCGAGAAATCTATAGGAATAAAAGACATTGGGGATACACAGATAAATTTAGTAGATCCTACTAGTGGAAAAATAGTCAAACAAATAAATTTAACTTCATTAGGATATTTTCAAGATGAAAATCAATATAAATTAAATATTAAAAAAATCGCTAATGAAATAGGCAAACAGATTGATCAAAAAATGATACCTTCTCGTATGACTAGTGATGGAATATGGAAAGAAGGAAAGCCTTCATATGAATTATTTGAAAAAGAGTTAGTAGAGGATTTAATGGATGTGGGAATGTGGGAACGTTCCCGTGCATTGCCAATTGTTAAGAAACGGCCTATTGCTCAATCAAAAGATGCAAATCGAAATAGCGAAGTAATTGGAAAATATGTGACGGACATAGTTGGCACAGCTAATGGTAAGATAGAAAACATTCGTTTGTCGGCAAATACTATTAATGGTGTAATATTAGGAAAAGGTGATCGTTTTTCCTTTAATGCTTTAATAGGAGATACAACACCTGATAAAGGATATCAGCTTGGAAAAGAAATCGTTGCGGGAAAATTAGTAGATGGTTATGGAGGAGGGGTTTGTCAAACTTCTTCTACACTTTATAATGCAGCGGATCAAGCAGGATTAAAAATGATAGAAAGATATAGTCATTCAAAGCCAGTTGGCTATGTACCTATAGGAAGAGATGCAACTATAGCGTATCCTTATTTCGATTTAGTATTTGAAAATACGAATGATGTACTGGTAGAGATCTTTATGAAGGTAGAAGGTAATAGATTAACCGCGGAAATACATAGGTTAATCTAAAAGATCTGTTTGGAGAGTTATTCTAATTCCTACCTTCCATTAGGTGTCCTGCCGCATGCCCATCAAGTTAAGAAAAACAAATACCCCAAAGCAAAAACGCCATCCCTTCTATTCTCTTTTTTTACCATCTTATTATCTGAATTGTACTAAAAAAGCATTGTTTTAGGATACAATAGAGTCAAAAGATGAACTATTAGAATAGATCGAATCATTGATATATCAATGTTAATAGAGGGGGAATTATATGATTCGTGAAGCTGAACCAAAAGACAGTCATGTAATTGAAAATCTATATAAAAAATTAGCACCACATAGTAAAAACATTAAGGTTTTACCAGAAAGAATTGAGCAGATAAGGAATGATTCTAATAATTTCTTATTTGTGTATGAGGAAGATTGTAAAGTTAAAGGAAGTATATTTATGACTTTTTGTCTTGATCCTGGATATCAATTTAGACCATATACTGTTCTAGAGTATGTGATTGTAAATGAAGATTTTCGAGGTAATGGGATAGGTGAAAAGTTACTAAAACATGTAGAACGGCTATCAATTGCAAGGGGATCCACAAGAATTATCCTATTAAGTAGTATAAATAGAATAGAAGCACATAAATTCTTTTCTAAAAATGGTTATAATGGCACTATAAGTAAGGGATTCAAGAAGTATATACCGATTAATTAAGTTTTCGTTATGGGGATAATTCAAAACCTTAGATTAATAGTAATTGTGTGTTTTTTAAATTGGATTTTTTGAGATATAAGCGGAGGGGAAAAGACATGATAAATCAAGCTGAATTACTATGGAAACGTATAATTAATAGAGGTTCAAGCCTTGAAGTGAACTTTCAAAAAACATTAAACCTCCAACCGGGTGCAAGTGATGAAGATTTTCAGTTAATTGAAACTACACTGGGTATTACACTTCCTAAAGAAATGAAAAGTTTTTACAGGGTGTATAACGGACAAATTTGGGAACCTGGGGTTGAATCTTTTGTAAGAAATTTGGTTCTTTCCCCAACTTCTCAAATTATAGACAATTGGACATTTCTACAGGATGAATTCGATCCAGATGATTTAGAGTCGAATATTGAAAATGAACTTAAACCTGTTCTTTGGAATTCTAAGTGGATTCCAATTGCAGAAAATGGTGGTGGGGATTATCTTTGTATTGATACAGATCCATCAGAATCTGGAGTAGTAGGACAAGTGCTATATTTTTGGCATGATTGGGGAAAACGTTCTGTTGAGGCAAAAGGTTTATTTGAATTCATAGAAATCTGTTTGAAAGAAGATAATAGAATGCAGTGTTCTAATGAAAATTAGAGTTACAAAAGAGGATGTGAATTATTATTTACATCCTTTTTTGTTTTTTAAATTAAATCATCAGAATCGCACCAGTTAGAGCAATAGAATTGTAGATGAATTTACATCAACTTAAGAGTTTTAAGTAGACCCTAAACAAAAAAATTTCTTTCTTTACAGCTAGTTATTTATAAGAGCGCCTCTTATTTAAACCTATATTTTGATGCAATTTTGCATATCCCAATAAAGGGAATTTATATACAGAGTGTGATTGAATTATATTAATAACATTAAAGGTAATGAACATGCAGGTTTCCCTTTTTGTTTATTAGTTTCATCAGAAAAGAAGTCAGACCTTTGAAAGACTTTTGTAACATTTATGAAAGAGAATTGAAATATTTATATACTAAGATAAATATATCGAAGGTGATTTTATTTCAGTCTGAAGTAAAAAGTATTAGCAATGTATAGTATAATTTCATCTTTTGTATTCATGTAGAGATGATAAAAAAAGGGAGAGATTGCATAAATCTAAATTAAG
>Ga0102589_1006105_pt1 | contig 10095 bp, 10 predicted proteins | sample AraplaMF_Col_mLB_FD_76858 | JGI IMG/M metagenome (GOLD analysis project Ga0102589, IMG submission 76858) | Arabidopsis root microbial communities from the University of North Carolina, USA - plate scrape MF_Col_mLB | ecosystem: Host-associated > Plants > Roots > Endosphere | place: USA... | reverse complement strand
CACCGCCTCACCTGTTAACAGTGGATGCTTACAATTGACGAGCTTTATATAGCCAACATCGTTTAAGCTCGGCTCTACGCCTCCAATATGCTTGCTAAACTTGGCTTTAGCAAACACCATATCATATTGGCTAATTAACTCCATGTTGATGTTGATTTCACGGATATGTTCCATCAGAAGCCCTGATAATGTCGCCAAAATTTGATATTCCTCCACCGCCTCCTCTGTCTTCAAAGTGGCCAATTCCACATTTAATTTAGCGACTGCACTTGGCTCCATAAAGACCGTAGCACCTTTTGATGAAATCTCTACTACTGTCCCTTGCACATGATTTTTATAAGTAGCCTTAATAGGAATCGTGTATCGATCATCCTTCTTACTTATAAAGAATTCCTGGATATATGTTTTATTTGCACTGCTATTCAAAAATTTAGTTAAGCGGTCTTTAATTTTTTCCTCTGTTGTTTCGATATGATTTCGGATACGTTTTAATTCTCTACTAGCAGCTGAATCAACACGATTAGCTTTAATCGCAAAATTAATCTCCTCTTCCACACTTTTAAATTCAGACATTGAATTAGCATAGGATGCAAGTACGGGTGCAAAAAACTCCTTTTCCAGCATAAATTTTTTAATTTTTCTACAGCCTCTTAAAAAGTCTGAAATACTAACTAATTCACTAGGGTCTAAAATAATCCCCTTTTCAAGTTTTTGAATGGTATTGTCAATATTAGATACCCCTAAAAACGGGACATGACCTTCCGCATCTAAAATTGTTCGTGCCTCAGTCGTTTCATTCAAACGATTTTTAACAACTGTCAAATTCGGGCTCGGCGTTAATTTATCTAATAACTGTTTCCCTAACCCACTGACACAGTAAGATTTAACGATATCCTTCAATTCATTGTATTGTAACTTCTCAAAAGTAGTATGATTCATTGTTAATGTCTCCTCACTATGATTTTCTAGAATCATTCATGAAGACACCTACTCATTAGATCGCAATGATGTCTATTCAAAAACAAAAAAAGCTGCGGGAGAACCCACAGCTTTTACATTACAAGGCATGTGTAAAAAGCATCGTGAAAAAGACCTCATCTACATGAAGTTTAGTCAGTGCATTACAAGCTTTATAAAGTATTGTAGGTATCTTCATAGGTATCGAAATAAATCCATGACTAAATAAGGGGTCACATACTGACATAAATCCCCTGGTGTCATTTGAAATTTATTTCATTAAGTTGTTCCTATTTAGAACCTACGCACTCATTAAAAGCACCTCTCATTAATTATCATTGTTATCTAATTTGTCATTATCTTACTATATGCTGGTGAAAAAGTAAAGGTGCTTATGTTTGATATGATATTTAGCATTTTTAACTCGGAGTCATCTCCAAAAGAAAAACGGTCCCAAAGAAGGATGCTCCTTTAGGACCGTTTTCTTGTTATTATATCATTTCACTAATTTTAAGCGATTGAAAAAGTACTTTTGCCATTTCTGAATGAGAGGCCAGACGGGAGATAGCTTTTGCTACCTTAATTGTCCTTCCATGAGGTCTGTACAAAACAGGAATGGACTGCGAACGTTACGTTACAGAAATCCCACTAACATTAGTCAGTTTGTCCCCTTAGGCGTGGGAGTCTCAATCATGCAGATTTATGATGAGCCCTTCTCGTTTCAATAATTTTCGAACCTGAAAACAGTAGTAAGGCTGCCCAAATAATGCTAAATGCTAATAACTCTATTTGACTAAACGGTTCTTTATAAAGCACGATGCCTAAAACTAACACAATCGTTGGCGATACGTATTGAATAAAGCCTAATAAATAGAGTGGAATATTTTGTGCACCTTTCGCAAATAAAATTAACGGTATTGCTGTCACGATACCACTTACAATCATGAGGATGTCTGTCTTCACATCAACATGTAAAAATGAGGCTTGATTCGTTGTAAAGAGGTACACATAATAGCCTAATGCAAACGGTAAAATAAATAACGTTTCAATAGCTAGACCTCTTGTCGCGTCAAGCTTAATTTTCTTTTTCAGAACACCGTAAATAGCGAAGGATAAAGCGATAAGAAGCGCTACCCAAGGAATTGATCCATAATTAATCGTTAAAATAATGACAGCAATAAAGGCAACTCCGGTAGCCGCCCATTGCGCACGATTAAGTGCTTCTTTAAAGAAAACAACCCCAAAAATCACTGACAGTAAAGGATTAATATAATAGCCTAAGCTCGTTTCTATTAAGTGGTTATGCGTAACTGCCCAAATATATAAAAACCAGTTCATTGAAATAACAAACGAAGCCCCAACAAGCTGCCAAAAATGCTTTTGGTGTGACCACAAATATTTTAAGTCTGCGAGAAGTTCCTTACGCATTCCAAATACTATAACTGCTAGTACTGTAAAGACAAAGGACCAAATAACGCGCGATAATAAAATTTCCATACTTGGCACATGCTCAAGTAATTTCCAATAAAGAGGAAATGCACCCCACAAAGCATAGGCTAAAAAAGCCGCCATAACCCCTTTTTTCTCATTTGACATTGCCTCAAACTCTCCTACTCCATATGAATCTATACGACTTTGCGTAATATTACCATTTAAAGAATAGACTTATTATAGGACTTTGAGTGGAAACTGTAAATGCCAAGTTATCATAAGTGACATGTATAATGCTACTCTTTCAATTCAGATTCAAGCTCAGCAATATATTTACGCACCGTACTATAGCTAATATCAGGATTAATTTGACGTTTAATGCGAATGTGAATTTCTTTAATACCGACACCTTGCTCTCGCATATCGCGAATCATAGATTTTAAAGGGCCTGACAGTGATTCCTTTGACAGAGCAGTATATTTACTTAATTCAATTAATAGCTCAGTATTTTGTCGGCGAATCTCCTTGAGCTCATCTACGACACAATTATATTCCGTTAGCTTTTTTTGTAAGACAGCATTTTGTTGCTTTATTTTTTGCATGTCTTCCACTAGCACTAAATTTTGTTTCTTTAAAATTTTTCTCTCTTGCTCTAAAATAGTGTGCTTTTCATCTAAATCTATATGCATGGCATTGTACAGCTTTTCTATATGTGTTAATTCACGGTAGCGACTTTTTAACACGAGCGTTAGGTTTTCTGTTGTATTAATCGCAAGTGCTCCATCATTTAAAGGCTCACAGGATAATGAAGTTGGATTCATTTTTCTCATCATCTTTTATTTACTCCATGATTGATTATTTTATGTAATCGAATTGCATTGTTTAGCATCTATTCCGCTTCCTTTTTCTTTGATAATCATTCTCATTTGCTTTATCATAATGAGGAATTTCTGATTTGTCAAAAAAAATCTTCTTGCAAGGTAAGATTGCAAGAAGATTCACGATTACATTTTTTTCAGTTTTTCATATTCAAGTTGTAAACGTTCAATACGTTTACGGCCTTCCTCACGATTTCTTGCTGTTTCTGCTTGAATTTGCTTCGTTTCTTGAATACCAGACATAATTGTTTGCCATGTTGTTTCTATTGTTTCGATTTTAATGCTTGGGCTACCAGCCGCACGCGCGATATTAACGCTATTTTTACTAATATTTTCTGCATTTTTGACAAGCATTTCATTTGTACGACGGTCTAATTCACTCATTGAATCCGAAATAAGCTTTTGGCGCTTTAACGTCACCGCATGAATAAGCCCTTGCTTGAATATCGGAATTGTCGTCACAAATGCAGAGTTAATTTTAGCAATTAAATGGTTATTGCCTTGCTGCATTAATCGAATTTGTGGTGCAGATTGGAATGATACTTGTTGTGCCATTTCTAAATCATAACGACGTTGTTCTAGTAAATCAACGGCACGTACCATCGTTTCATATTCCATAGCTGCTAATTGATCGCCTGTTTGTGCTTTTTGTTCTAGTGCTGGTAATGATGAACGTACTTCATCTGTTTTCACTTCAATTGCTGCTATAAATTTACTTAGCGTTTGGAAATAGTCTAAGTTTTGATCATATAAATTCTCAAGATCAACCGTATTTCGTTTCATTTCACCTTCGTATTTTTGAACCTCACGGAAAATAACGTCAACTTCTTTATTCATGCTGTCATATTTGGATAGAAACTTTTCTAATTGTTCCTTACCTTTACTGAACAGTTTCGTAAGGAAGCCACCTTTTTGTTCCTCCGCAAAATCTTGAGGATCAAATTTATCCATAATTCTATTTAAATTATTTAATAATACACTTGATTCCTCAAGCTTACTTGTTTTCATCGTTGCTAGCATTTTATCTGAAAAGGTAGAAATACCATTCGCTGTTTCTTTTCCAAGCTCTAGCATTGCAATTTGATCTTTCACATCAATTTTTTGCGCTAATGCATGAACCTCAGGATCTTGCTTTAGCGCAAGTTGATTTTGAGCAATTTGTGATAGCTCTTGCTCAGAAACAAGCACTGGTTTTTGTGCTTGCTCCGCCTGTAATAATGGATTAGGTTGTAGTAATGGATTTTCTGATGCGAATGGATCCTTTGATTTCATTAGGTCGTTGTCAAATTCAGACATAAAGTTTTACCCCCTGCGATTTATCTCTTTTACTTACATACGATTCCAAGCTAAAAAAGTTTCATTTTTGTCCAAAATAAGAGTCACTAAAAATAGGAAAACTCTCGTGATGATCTAGTTGATTTTCTAATGTGCAAGGCGTTAAGTAGATGATTTTTTAATAAAGCTCCCTTCCTCGCTAGAGAAAACAACACTTCACTCTCTACCATAAATTATAGCTTGTTTCATTAGGAAATTCGACTGAATCCACGAAATACTTTACACTGTTTTCCAGTATCGGCATATTTACACTATAAAAAGCAGCTACGTAATGTAGCTGCTTTCATCATCATGTTGTCACTTTTAGTACAGTCTTAATTTTTTGAATAACGCCACCTGAACTATAAGTTAGTACGCTTCGTTTATAGAATGATATGCTGAATAAGTAAGCCACAATAATTGTTGCGATTAAAATACCTAATGATAAAAATGGTACCGTTACGCCTATATCAGTAGCCCCGATACGCATCGGCATGATCATTCCAGACGTAAATGGAATATAAGAGAATACTTTGATGATAATTGTATCTGGATTACCCATTCCTGATATCAGAACATAGAAACCAATTATAGTAATCATCATAGCTGGCATTAATACTTGACCTGATTCTTCAACTTTAGACACTAATGAACCAAATAATGCCCCAACAATTAAATAAAGAATAATTGTTAATAGTAGGAATAGCACGGCGTATATGACATAACCAATCGATAATTCATTAACGATACTAGCTGCCATATCCCAAATAACACCGTTCTTCGCAAATTTCGCATACATTAGGAAGACAACTATAATAATACCCATCTGTGTTAATGCGAGTAATAGTACACCAGCAATTTTTGCTTTAAAATGGGTAGCTGGTTTAACACTTACTAGTAGCATTTCCATTGCACGTGAACCTTTTTCAGTAGCAATTTCCGTTGTAATCATAGATAGGAATGTAGAAATAAAGAAGTAAATCAAAATACCCACTGCATAAGATACAAATAGTCCTGATTGTTTTTCTTCTTCGCTTTTACCACCTGTAGACTCTGTATTTAAGTTTTTATCAGTAATAATCGTTTTTGCACTCATAATTTGAGCTGCTTGGTCTGGTGTTAGCGATAACTGTTGTACAGCATAATTTTGACCAGCAAGTTGCAGTATCGAATTGATCGCACCTTGATCATTTAATTTCAACGGAGTGAAAGTGGCAATTTCAGCATGTAGCTGTCCATCTTGATCCGTTATTTTAACAATTGCATCTAGCTTTTCGTCTTTGACCTTTTTCTCTAGTTCCGATAAATTCGATTCATTTTGTATAAATTCCATATCACCATTCGATACAAAGAGACCGCTTAAATCAGCTGTTGTTTCGTTGACAATCGCAATTTGTTGCGCTTGATCATCACCTGTAAAAAGCTCTTTAATGTCTGACCAGAAAACTGCAACGGACATCCCAAGTATATAGATGATTGTCATTACAACAAAGGATTTTGATTTTATTTTTGATTTGTAAAGCTGTTTCATTAATAAATTAAACTTCGACAACGTTGCCACCTACCTTATCTTTAAAGATCTCATCTAACGATAAGTAATCTAAGCTGAATTTTTCTATATATTTACCATTGGAAAGCTTCTCGAAAATGCTTTGTGCATAGCTCTCATTCTCTAGAGTAAGCACTGTTTGCTCTTTCTCCACTCGAACATCTTTGACTCCCTCAAGTGTCAACAATTGAGTTGTCGACCAGTCTGTACGTACTGCCAATCTTGTTTTTCCGTATTGTTTCTTTAAATCTAGTAGACTACCTGAAAACAGAGAGACTCCACGTTTTAATAGACAAAGATGATCGCATAGCTCCTCTACATTATCCATCTGGTGACTAGAGAACAAAATCGTTGTGCCCTGTTCTTTTAAATGTAATATTGCATCTTTCAGTAAATCTTTATTCACAGGATCAAGTCCACTGAATGGTTCGTCTAGTATTAAGAACTGCGGTTTATGAATAAAGCTAGCAATCAATTGTACTTTTTGTTGATTCCCTTTTGACAAAGTTTCAGCCTTATCTTTCCGTCTTTCTTCGAGCTCAAATCGATTAATCCAATAATCAATCTCCTTCTTTAACACCGACTTCTTCATGCCACGTAGCTCGCCAAAAAAGTAAAGCTGATCCTCTACCTTCATCGTCGGAAAAATGCCTCGTTCCTCTGGTAAATAGCCAAGGACATCACGGTTGATGGCATTTACGGGTTTGCCATCCCATGTAATCTTACCAGCCGTTGTCTCCTGTAAATCTAAAATCATTCGGAACGTCGTTGTTTTACCGGCTCCGTTTTGTCCGATAAGCCCAAAAATCTCCCCTTTTTCAATGGTGAAATTTAAGTTGTCGACCGCTGTGAAATCTTTGTATTTCTTCGTGACACGCTCTAATTGTAATGTCATCTTTTTTCCTCCTATGCTTCAAATATATGTAATTCTCGTTGCAGTCCTTTTTTACGCCTTTCAACCTTCAATATTTGCATAAACATAATCATTACTACAACAAAATTTAAGAACGACACTCCTGTGTTTAAAAATCTCTCTGTTGATTCGCCAAGACCCATATAAAGATTGATAAACCCGAAAAAAAGGTTTAACAATGTTACTGAAATAAAAAGACGGTTTATTGATTTTAAATACTTTATTTTTGAAGAACTATCTGAAAATAATTCAAACGGGCCTTCTGATTTACATTTGCGGTAATAAGCCCAGCCTCCAAATTTTGAAACAAACTCAATATTCATCGTCTCTAAAAAATCATAGTAGTCCTGGCTTTTACCTTTGACTAGTTCATTGCGATAAATATATTGACCTGGTTCCCCTTTTTCAAAAATAAATTTCCCCACCATTGCGTGCTTTAGATGCCAACCTTGTTCCGCCATCGTATTAACCCATGCTTCTTCCTTTTCATAATCTAGAAAAATACGATAAACTCTTTTTTTCATAAAGTTCCACCTCCCATCTATAATAAAATTGATGAGAACTCCTGGTTTAATATGTGCCTTATTAAGTAGACATTATAACGCTGCATTATGCCGCAAAATCGTTAGACTTTTCTGATTTCCCTGAAAATAATTTTGAATTCTTATATCATCTGTAGCTTTTTATCAAACTTGGTATAGTTAACATGCAGCTAGCTTGTTAGGCATCACCTATACTAATCTGTAAACAGATCCAAGTCCTTCTTCAATTTACTACGCACACGCACAAGTTTTAATAATGGTATAGAAAATAACACAACTACCAAAATATTAGTGATATTTATTATTACTCTAATCCAATCTATCGCCTGTTCTGTAAAAATCCCACTCAAGCCAATTAAACCTATTATTAAATTAAGCAGGATGAGTGATAGTAGCACTGAAATTTTTTGAGACAGCTTACTAATTTTATTTTTCTTATCAGAGTAAAGTTCAAAAGGTCCATCATTTGCTTTCTTCCTGAAGAATACGAAATGACCAGAACGGTCTACCTGTTCAATTCCCGAGGACTTTAGAAATGCTAAGTATTCGTCTTCATATGAGGCACCAAATCGCTCCAGTTCATCATGCCGATAAATATAACTACCTGGTTCCCCACGCTCGAACGTAAAGCGTATCCAAGTGAACTTTTTTAAATGCCAACCTTGACTTGCCATATCGTTAACCCATTTCTCAATATCATACGGGTTAACGACTAATCGATATTTATCCATTTGTTCCATCATCCTTTGTTATACGGATACCATTGTCAAAAAGTTCCCTTAATCTCAAAATTTCGGATTTAATAACTTCTTTTCCACTATCTGTAATGATGTATTCTTTTTTTCGGCCATCACCATCTAGCGCCTCAATCCACCCTCGCTCAAGTAATGTTTTGATTGCTCCATAAATCGTACCCGCTCCAAGGCGTACCCGACCATTACTCATTTCCTCTACCAGTTGCATGATGCCATAACCATGCCTAGCATCAAATAACGCTAATAAAATATAATAAACGCCTTCTGTTAAAGGCGGACGCTCTTGTGTCATACAAAATCCCCCTTTTATATCGCCCAACAATATATCGTCAGCTGATACAATTAAAATATATCAGCTGACGATATAGTTGTCAATGTTATTTTTTCCATAAAAAGTTATTAACAAACTTAGTGTAGTACTATTAGGTTGTTTCGATTCACTTTTAGTGATATTTCTGGATACCCGAATATCTAAGTAGTTCTTGATTGCTGTAACATTGGCCATTTCTACTATCGTCATACTTTAAAAAGATCAAAAGTAAAAAGCAAAAGTGAGCAAATTTCCCCCGCTACTGTTCAATAATATTGTTAAAAAAGCGATGTACTAATGATGAGTTAGTACATCGCTGATGTTGTTGAATGACTAATATGTTAATCAAATTTAGTGTTTTATTAAAGCGTGCTCTTCGGCAAAACGAGGGGTTGATTTCCGTTCCGGCTGGGGGCGTCCTGTCGCTTCGCTTTCGCACAGTTAAAACATTTGCTGCCGCTACGTTAGCACTACGCTTTCGCACAGAAAACATCCGCTGCGCTCAAGGGTCTCATCAAGATTCTGTATGGGGCGAATATTTTCTGTGCGAGAATGGAAGATTCCCTTGACCATTTCGTTTTTTAATCTATCAGTGATGTAAGTCCACGCTTCTACTATCTATTCATTCTCGCATCTGAAAATTTTCTTATCACTTTTCACCAATCCGCAAAATAGCAGCAAGTTGTTTATTCAAGGTATTTGCACTGTCCACAAAATCTTGGCGATACCATTGAATAATTAGTCCGATGATCGCATTTGCTTGATACGCACTATAATACTCAATAGATATTTCATCATGTATGTCATTATGGATGGTGATATCCCTTTTCAGAAGAGCGAAAATTCCATCAAATAACATATAGTAGTATGTCAGCGGCACATTTTTTGAAAAAACAATGCGATAGAACATTTTAAAGCGCTCAATATGATGAAAAATACGAATAGTATTTGGATCTATTTGGTTTTTATCCAATGTTGTTACTGCACGGTACGGTTCCTCATAGGAATTATTCAAATCCTCCATAATTTCCTGAAAGTATTCTTCAAATAGTCCTTCCTTTTGCTCATAGTGCAAGTAAAAGGTACCTCTATTCACCTTTGCCACACGACAAATTTCTGCGATTGTAATGTTTTCTAAAGACTTCTCACTCAGTAAAGTTAGTAAAGCATTATGTAATGCTTGCTTCGTTTTGACAACTCTTAAATCGTTGGCGTTCAAATTTATTATCCCCTTACTAAACAGATTTTTTATATGTGTTGATTATTGAACAATTCTTCGTATTTTGCATATTGAAATCGCTTACAAATCCATTATATTATTTTAATGAACACATGTTCAATATCTAACATAATATATCCAAGAAATCACCGGGACAAACCGTGGTAAAAGAACATAAATTATAGGAGGGTTTTGTGATGAGATTAGAAGGTAAAGTAGCAATCGTA
>Ga0102589_1006103_pt1 | contig 10096 bp, 5 predicted proteins | sample AraplaMF_Col_mLB_FD_76858 | JGI IMG/M metagenome (GOLD analysis project Ga0102589, IMG submission 76858) | Arabidopsis root microbial communities from the University of North Carolina, USA - plate scrape MF_Col_mLB | ecosystem: Host-associated > Plants > Roots > Endosphere | place: USA... | reverse complement strand
AGGTGAATACCCGCATGGTGACAATACAAAAAACAACAAATGTACCATTATTGCCTTTACGTGGACTTTTAGTATACCCGTCGATGGTGTTACATATTGATGTGGGTAGAAATCGTTCTGTAGCAGCGCTAGAACAAGCGATGTTAGAGGACCAATTGATATTATTGGTAACACAAAAAGAAGTGCATGATGAACAGCCTGATGAGCAAGATTTATATACAGTTGGTACGATGGCATATGTCAAACAGATGCTAAAATTACCAAATGGAACACTGCGTGTTTTAGTGGAAGGTGTGGCGCGTGCAACATGGTCTAACTATCGCACGTTAGACAAATATACGATTGTTGACATCGATGTTAAGGAAGAAACAAACGGTAAGGATGTTGAAACGCAGGCTTTAATGCGTACTTTGTTAACGTATTTCGAAAGATATGCTAAAGGCTCTAATAAAATTACATCTGAAACCATTAGTACTGTGGCAGACATTGAAGAACCCGGTCGTTTAGCAGACATCATCGCATCGCATTTACCCTTTAAGATTGCAGATAAACAAGAAGTATTGGAAATGCTCAGTGTAAAGAAGCGTTTAGATCATTTAATTATTCGTTTACATGACGAGCAAGAAGTACTTGATCTTGAGAAGAAAATTAATTCAAAAGTTAAGCAATCCATGGAGCGTACGCAAAAGGAATATTATTTACGTGAACAAATGAAAGCTATTCAAACTGAACTAGGAGACCGTGAAGGGAAAACTGGCGAAGTAGCTGAATTACGTAAACGTATTGACGAAACAGGAATGCCTGAATCAACGAAAGAAGTAGTGCTTAAAGAGTTGGATCGGTATGAGAAGATACCGGCAGCTAGTGCAGAGAGTGGCGTAATCCGAAACTATATTGATTGGATTGTTTCTCTACCATGGACAAATGCGACTGAAGATCGCATGAATATCGAACTTGCAGAGAACATTTTAAATCGTGATCATGACGGATTAGAAAAAGTAAAAGAACGTATATTGGAATATTTAGCTGTACGTCAGTTAAAAAATTCGTTACGTGGTCCAATATTATGTTTAGCTGGCCCTCCAGGTGTAGGTAAAACGTCATTAGCTCGATCTATTGCAGAAAGCTTGGATCGCAAATTTATCCGTATTTCATTAGGTGGGGTACGAGATGAATCGGAAATTCGTGGTCATCGTCGTACGTATGTTGGGGCAATGCCAGGTCGTATTATCCAAGGGATGAAAAAGGCAGGGACAATCAATCCTGTGTTCCTTCTTGATGAAATTGATAAAATGTCTAATGACCTAAGGGGAGATCCAGCAGCAGCAATGCTTGAAGTTTTAGATCCTGCTCAAAATAATACATTTAGTGATCATTACATCGAAGAACCTTATGATTTATCAAATGTATTATTTATAGCAACAGCTAATGATTTAAGTACAATTCCTGGACCGTTACTAGACCGTATGGAAGTAATCTCAATTGCTGGCTATACAGAAATTGAAAAAGAGCAAATTACGAATAATCATTTAATACCAAAACAGTTAAAAGAGCATGGCTTGAAAAAGACACAAGTTACTATTAAAGACGAAGCCGTAGTGGATATCATTCGTTATTATACTCGTGAAGCAGGTGTTCGCGGACTAGAGCGTCAAATCGCAACCCTATGCCGTAAAATCGCTAAGATTATCGTTTCTGGTGAGAAAAAGCGAGTAACAGTGAGCTCGAAAACCTTAGAGGACCTAATTGGTAAACATCGTTTCCGATATGGACAAGCAGAAGAGGAAAATCAAATCGGTGTAGCTACTGGGCTTGCATATACAACTGTGGGTGGTGATACATTACAAATTGAGGTATCATTAACACCTGGTAAAGGAAAATTGCAGTTAACTGGGAAGTTAGGCGATGTCATGAAGGAATCTGCTCAAACAGCTCTCTCATATGTCCGTACAAAAATGGAAGATCTAAAAGTGGATCCAGAATATTTCGAAACACATGATATTCATATTCACGTTCCTGAAGGAGCTGTGCCGAAAGATGGACCTTCGGCGGGTATTACTATGGCAACCGCAATTGTTTCCGCAATTTTACACCGTCCAATACGCCGTGAAGTCGGCATGACAGGTGAAATTACATTACGTGGACGTGTACTGCCAATTGGTGGCTTAAAGGAAAAAACACTCAGTGCGCATCGAGCTGGCTTAACGACAATTATTTGTCCGAAAGATAATGAGCGAGATATTGAGGATATTCCTGAAAGCGTACGCGAACAACTAACATTTAAACTAGTGTCATCGGCTGATGAAGTATTAGCTCATGCACTGGACGGAGGTTTTTAAGAAAATGAAAGTCCATAACGTAGAAATGGTCATTAGTGCTGTAAGACCAGACCAATATCCAGAAGATGGACTGCCAGAATTTGCACTAGCCGGTCGCTCGAATGTAGGGAAATCCTCATTTATTAACCGAATGATCGGTCGTAAAGCTTTAGCACGTATTTCTTCTAAGCCCGGAAAAACACAAACACTTAATTTTTACAAAATTGAAGAGCAATTGTTTTTTGTAGATGTTCCGGGCTATGGTTATGCAAAGGTTTCAAAGACTGAGCGTGAAGCATGGGGGAAAATGATTGAGCGTTACATCACAGGGCGCAATGAATTAAAGGCAGTCGTACAAATCGTTGATTTACGTCATCCTCCTACAGCTGATGATCGCATGATGTATGATTTTTTAAAGCATTACAATATTCCTTGTATTGTCATTGCAACAAAGGCAGATAAAATTCCAAAAGGCAAATGGGATAAGCATAAAAAAATCGTAAAAGAAACGCTAGACATGGATAAAAATGATCCACTTATTGTTTTTTCTTCAGAAAAAGGACTTGGCTTTGAAGAAGCTTGGCGCACAATCGAAAATAAAATGTAATAAGAAAACATCTATTGAGTCTATTATTTAGGACAGTAGATGTTTTTTTATTGAAAATTGAGGGAATCGCTTGATGAATGAAACAACTGACCGATAAATTAAATAGGAGGTGGACTAAATGGATATCGCAGGTTTATCAATGGCAATGAATCAAGCAACTTTAATGCAAAATGTATCTCTTGCTGTAACGAAACAGGCAATGGAGATGCAACAGCAAAATTCAAAACAATTAGTTGAAATGTTAGATGCTCCACATCCTACAGCCGGACATACAATTGACGTTCAAGTATGATGAAGCAAAGGTAGCTTAAAAAAATTAGAAGCTACCTCTATCTTTGTGTCTAGTGATGGTAGAATTAACTTCTTTCAGCGAATGTCACGGAAATATGCCGAGGCATATTTGATAAAGTAAGTAAAAGCACTAAAATGCAACTTTTTTTCAATAGTAAAAACTACCAATATTACGATATACTATTTATAAATAACATTTTTAAGGAGGCGGGATTTGTTGAAGAAGATTCCATACATACTAACGATTTTGTTACTAACGATTCTCGGGTTTTCATCAAATCATACAGCACATGCTGCCCAAATGGTGACTGGAACTTTTGTCGATGTAACATTTTCAGAATATGCAAATTCCAATGGAGTAATAGAAAAAAAGCTTAGTAAAATTACTTTGCAAAATGATAGCGGTCGTCAGGTTACATACAATATAAATAATAGTGCCCGCTTGTATATTAATAATACAGAGACAACAATTGAAGGTTTTAAGATGGGGATGAAAGTAGAAGCGGAAATTTCCCTTCGAAGTGTCGTTGAGCTCCGAGGTACTTCTGATTCTACAAAAGAAACAGAATCTCCAACAGTTGCACAAAATACTAAAACACTCGCTGGGGTAGTGACAAGTATTGATCCAAATGGATTATTCATTATGCTGAAGCCAGATTTTGGAGTAGAAACAACTTATTATATAAATAAAGATACAAGCTACCAAAAAAAATCCTCTGCAGTAGATATTAGCGCATTATATGTAGGAGATCGTGTTAAGCTTAACCTTAAAAATCGAAACACATCTATTGTCACGAAGATCGAAATTAGTGAGACGGGTACATTAGTTGAAAACCTATATAAAGGCGAGATTCAAACGGTTAATGCCAATGCAAATAAATTAACTGTCAAAAACCAACATGCTTTTATAAATTGGCAATTTGGTTCTGATACAAAAACATCTTTATCAACGATGGACTTTTCATCGAAGGTTCCGGTATATGTTGGAAACACAAAAATTAATAAAGATCAATTGAAAAATTACATTGGCAGTGAAGCGTATTATGCAACAGTTAAACAATTTGGCAAAGAAGTGATTGAAAAGATTGTTGTATTAAAAAACAACGAGCGTTCTTACTATGAGCCTATGCTTTCTGTAGATAGTAAATATCAATTATTAAAGCTTAAATATGCTGGCACATTATACTTCCACGATGGAACGATTTTAATTAGAAATGGTCGTTTAATTGAACCTACTGGTTTATTAGCTTATGGTACAGCCTTTGTTATTTCGGACGGTGCTGCACGTGATCATTATGCTCAAGTTGTTCAAGTAACAAGTGATAGCTTTATGTCACCAAACTTAGCAGATCATGAATTATATTATGGACGCTTATCACAAGCAGATGGCTATTTAATCGAAATTGATGATGCGATGAAGATCGAGTCAAATGTCTTCAAGAAAACAGAGCGTACTGTACTATCTGTTAGTAATTCAACAAAAGCAAAAGTAGATGATGTTAACAAAACATTTAATGTCATCCCTGATATTGAGCTTCATTTATACGAAGGGGAATATGGATACTTCTATGTGAAGGATGGTCATGTACAGGCCCTTCATATTCTTAATAAAGCTAAGCCAGTTGCACCATTAATGTTAACTGGTAAACTACAGTCAGTTAAATCGAAATACCCAGCTGTAATCAATGTGAAGAGCGTTAGTCAATGGCAAAATGGTCGTTGGTATGAAGCTGGTGAAATGGTTGATATGAATATTGACCAAGCAACAATTATTAAAGCTGGTAAAGTTATTCAAGCATCTGATTTAAAACCTGCTGATCGTTTAGTAGTATTATCAGATCGTTTTGTTAAAGCTCATCTAATATTAGTTGATTAATTTCTTTCAGAAAATCTTTTTTGTAACGAAAGTGAAACGGCAGTTACAGAAGTCTCCTACCTCTATAAGTGGCGAGGTGGATTCGGATATAAGCTGCTTTTCAGCGGGTGTTTGGACACCCGCTGAAATAGAGGAACTCAGATTCGAATAATTGATTAAATGAGAATCTATGAGTCTTCTACAATTATATTTTCGATGAAGGTATTCGAGTGTCGCACGTGATGGATAACTAGTGGCACGAGTAGAAGGCGAGCAGATGTTAACCTTAAACTTTTCAGGTGTGTTGATAAAAGTAGATAACAATGGTTAATCAACGCACCTTATATTGTTTAAGAAATTATTGACAGCACCAGATGCGGATATGTATGGATTGAAAGAGAGGAACAAAAAAAGAATGAGAAAACATTTATCTAAAATAATGTTAGTGGTCCTTGTTGTATTTGCTATTGGAGCTACTATCCCAGAAAATGCATCAGCTGCTTCATTAGAAACAACAGGTGCTGTAAAAAATGAATATACATATGAGGAAGCTGTTTTCATAACAGGAACACCCATAATATTTAAAGGTACTAGTAAAGACATTAATATTACACAAAAAGAATCTAAAGGAAAATTAACTGAAACATATAATTTAAAGTTAAAAGCAAGTAACGGTGCTACATTGACACGAAATATTGCATATGAATCAGATGTTGTAGATTATGCTACGATTGGTCAAAAAACATCGAATGGTGTTGTGAAAAAATATACAGAGAAAATTGTTGTTGGGAAAACAACATATTCATTGGTTGATTATCAATTTTCACAAGGTACTGTAACGGACAACCGAGTAGCCTCTGATTATTTCTCAGGAAATGTGATTTCGAGAAAAACATATGCCTATCAAACTGGGACTGGAAAAAATGCAGTCCAAAATACTGTAACAATTGATACTGATAGTCGTCATGCTGGCTATGAAAACTTCTGGGGAGCAACAGAAACACAAATTACAGAAGCTGTTTATAGTTATAGCGATGGTAAGACAAGCCATGTGAAAAATCGTTTATCTACAAGCAAATCACGTGTACTAAACTATGAAGAAAACCTAGGGAGTTTAGGGAGCTTTGATGGTGGATATGCGGTAGTAAGCGACAAGGATGTTATTTCTGAATATACGTATGATTTAGCCTCTGGACAACAAGGTAATATGGACTTAGATACTGAATACATGCCGACAATTGAACGACTAATCATTCCTAAGTTCCGAGATTTATCAAATCATTATGCGAAACAAGCTATTGAAAAATTATACTCTTTAGGTATTTACACTGATGCTAGTAACTTCTTCTCACCAAATACCCCTATGAAGCGTTTTGACTTTACAGCGGCGATTGGTAAGGCAGTTGACTTACGTGTTATGGCTGAACCGAAAACGAAAAAATCGGCAACTACTGCAAGTATTTTTAAAGATATCAAGCGTTCAGTAAAAGATTATGCCTATATTGAGTCTGCGGTTCATAAAGGTGTTATTAAAGGTGTATCACCTGAGTATTTCATGCCTGATCGTGCAATTACTCGAGCACAAGCTGCTACGATTTATGTACGTGCCTTAGGGCTTGAGAATAAAGCGCCAGATCCAGGCTATATAACAAAATTTAAGGATGATGCGCAAATTCCAGCCTACGCAAGAGACGGTATTTACATTGTAAATGAGTTAGGCTTAATGACTGGTGACCCTGCAGGTCGATTTAATCCAAATCAGCCATTAACGCGAGCAGAAGCATCAGTAGTACTAGAACGTTTTTTAAATTATTTAGAAAATGATTTAAAACAAAACTATCGAGATGACATATTGTTCTTAAATTAAAGAAAGGATTGAACAATAAATGACGTATGCTAAAAAAGCATTTCTATCCATGCTATGTTTCGTACTAATCCTGATGACATCAGCTCCGGCTGTAACACAGGCGGCTACGAAAATTAATGATGTACCAACTAATAATAGTAAATTCAAAGCTATTTCATGGGCAGTTGATAATGATTTACTCTCATTGAATAGCGCTAATAACTTTTTACCTAATGAGCAGTTAACTGAGCAAGAGCTCGTTGTCATGTTTGCAAAGCTTGATCGAAACTATGCATTAACATATAACGACAGTATAGCTTATAACTTCTATAGTGATTTTTATTTACCGTTTAATGGTACCTATACAACAGCTAATCGTACAAAAGCTGTTACACGTGGACAATTTGCGCGTATATATGCTGCTTTTAAAGGCTTAGATTTAGATGAGCCTCAGGCAGTTCAATATTTATATACAAATGATATTTCAACAGGAAGCACTGGTCAAAAGACATTTGCCAATTTCAATCCTTCTACAAAACTAACTCGAGGAGATAGTGCTGAATTTTTATACCGCAGTGTACAAAACAGCAGCTTTGCTGTACTAGGATTAAAACGTACTGCAGCAGGCCGTGATAACGATAAAATTACATTACCTCCGGGCTTTATGGGCTCAAGCAATACAGAATTTGAAGAGCCAAAGGATAATAACAATGATTTTACTGGACCGGAGTATGTGAATAATGCGCTACAAAGTATTGATGTTGAAAAAACAGATTTAATCGCAAATGGCCAAGATTCAACACTCATTACTGTATCTTTAAAAGCTTGTAAGGGTGATCCATTACCTGATGATAAATCTTATACATTCCGAGTAACTTCATCATATGGTGCAAAAATTGTTGACACATCTGGTGAAGCTGTTCGAAATGTACAATCAGATGGCTCCACTGTCTCTGCGATTGTGATAGCGCCAAAATTAACAAAATCTGTACGTGATACAATCTCATTTGAGCTTATTAACAACACAGATCCTAATATGAAATGTCTTGTAGGTGAAAAACTTAATGCACATGTCCGTTACTCACCTCAGCCGGAAATGCGCATTGATTATCAAGTGTATGATCCAGCAAACACTGATGATGAAAATGGAAATGTCACACCTCCATATGTACCGTATGAAAAATTACCAGAGTTCTTTACAGAAAATATTGTTAACGTCCATTGGATTGATAGAGAAGAAAAACTATTTAGTATAGGGCAGCAAACAAATGTAACAAATTCTCTAGGAAATGTTGAAAATAAATATTTACAATATGGTGGCAGTGATACAAAATACCCTGCATTAGGCTATGAAAATGCCATATTACAGTTTGAAAACTATAATATTTCCGTTTGGCTGTTCGAAGAGATTGTTGAAAAACGCTTGAAGGATTCGGTTAATGATACGATTGAAATTATGTATATGATTTCAGATGATGGGCGTCCAATTTATCGTATTCAAGGAATTGATGATGCAATTGCCTCACAGGTTGAGAACATTAACCCAGTCGGTGCTATTATTCAACTTATGGGTTATTTACCAGATGAGAAAAAACTGACGCTTGAACATTATGATAGTGTTATGAAAATTTATGCTATTTTTACAAGCTTGAGTAACTATGATCGAACAGTATTATTAAAATACCAAGGTGGTAAATTGCTCGGTCAAGTAGAAGCCTATAAAAAACGAGTGGAAGCATTAAAGGAAAGTGCAGAAGCGGCATCAAGACCTTCTGGTAAAGATCGTTATACTAAAGTAATGGTTACATTAGTAAGACCAGGTGGAGAAATTATTACTGACTATCAAGGAACAGTGAAAATTAAATTTGATGGTGTTGAGAAAACAGCTTCATTTGTTACAAACACTTCGGATTATTTAAATAATACTGGAAGCCCAGGTACAGCTGTAGCGTACTTTGATTCGGTTATTTATGGGAAATCAAAAGCTGAAGCAACATTAGTAAACAAAATAGATCCTCGTTATGCAACAATATTGAAGGATTTAAAAGATAAAACAATTACAAAGGAAATTTTCACAAATCCTTACTTTAGTAAAAATTCTTGTTCTTTAGCAACAGAGGTCGCTTACGTAGTTGATTACTCTGCTTCCATGAAAGCTTCTGACCAAACAAATTATCGCGGTAAGAAAATGATGGAAGTAATCGATCAAATCAAGGCTAAAAATAATATTGTTATTGAAACAAATACAAAAGCTACTATTCTAGGAGAAGGCACTACAGACAATGTCTTGAAAAAAGATCTATATAAAGCATCAAAAGAAAAAGGTGCTACAGATATTTTTGCAGGTATAGATCTCGCTCTGTCTAAATTCTCAAATGACTCGAAAACTTCAAAAGCTATAATTGTCGTATCAGACGGTAAAACAAGTAAATCTAAAATGACAAAAGTGCTAAACGATGCGAAAAATAAAGGGGTTAAGGTTTACACTGTAAGTATGGGTAAAAAATCACAAGTCAATGATGCAATTTTAATGCAACTGGCTGCTGAAACTGGTGGTACTTATTACCACGCAAACGATAACTTACAATTACATCAAGTATTCCAAAAAATTATCGATTCAATTTTATGTAAAACTTCGTCTTCAAGTTGCGTGAATCCTGAAAATTTATTTGAAGAAGCGACAGTCACTTTACGCAAAGGCAATATTACAATGAATGCAAGAATTGATGGTAATTGCACTAATGTTGCAAAGGTTAATGTGCGATTCCCTTCTTTAAGTGGAGATGTGCAATTTGAATTGAATAAGCGTAGTGATAGTGTCTACATGCTAACAAAAACAGTTCAAACAATGCAGGACTTCAAAGTTAATAATGAGATTGAATTTGTTGCATATGATAAAGACGGTAAAATTATAGCTATAAAAACCGTGTCAATAACAGATTAATAGATAAAAGTTATTTTTAAGCTGAACTAATTCTAACAATTAGTTCAGCTTTTTTTACTCTAGATGAAATATTTATATAGTAATCACCAACGTGGGGGTGATTTTTTCGGTTCTATAATATTTGTTGGGGTATTCACACATTTCCACGCATAAAAAAAGCACAGATTCACCGATTTATATATACTTGAATTGTCGAGAAACAAGTAATAGAAAGGTGAACTGTGCAAATGAATTT
>Ga0102589_1006101_pt1 | contig 10098 bp, 6 predicted proteins | sample AraplaMF_Col_mLB_FD_76858 | JGI IMG/M metagenome (GOLD analysis project Ga0102589, IMG submission 76858) | Arabidopsis root microbial communities from the University of North Carolina, USA - plate scrape MF_Col_mLB | ecosystem: Host-associated > Plants > Roots > Endosphere | place: USA... | reverse complement strand
AAAGCTTATCAGAAAAAAGAACATATGATATTTTGGCTATTCCTTGTGAGGATAAAGATCATACAAACAAGGTACATCTTTATATAGAAAATAGGGGCGTAGCAAACTCTACTTTTAATGTTTCTATGAAAGCAATACGTTTAAATTAAGGAGGAAGATGTAGATTGACAAATAAAATTTTCAATCGCTTTGAAGTTGCACGAAAAGACATATTCCAAACAGTTATTGATGAGATGCTTAGAGTTGGATGGGTGCAAAAAAATAAAGGAGCATCTTCTGAAAATAACTTTTTTGATATGTATTCAGATGGTAATGATAATAAGAAAAATATATTCTTAGCACTTATCCCGTTTGATGGAAGAAATTCTGAATCTGCCCCGTCAACAAACTCTAGTTATGATATTAGAAAATCAGACTACGCAGATCCATTCTTTCGCTTTTTTGAAGGTTACGACGAAAACTCAAATAGCCGGATAAATATAACTGAATCCAATCCTTTAGGCTGGTTTTTTGGTAGAAGATATAACACCGGTTTTACAAAGGGAAAAGGACCAACTTATGATAAGGATGCGATTTTTGAATTATACATTTTTGCGGATAAAGAACGTGTTATTGTTGCTACAATTGCACCAGAATATCTATCCGGTTACAACGTTGTTTCATATATAGGCGTTCCGGATGACCTGTATTTAAAAGAATCACATGAACCATTTACAAGGGCAATATATGCAGCATCAACAGCTTTCTCTGGAGTAACTACTAGTACTGTGTCGGCTCAAAATCAAGGATGGATGTTTGCGGGTCCTGAATCATTTCCTACTTCAACTAAACCATATAGATCCACCACAAGTTATTTTACGCCTTTGAAGAACCCGACAATTGATAAATCATATATTTTGTCTCCTATTTTTGTAGAGACTAAGGATGAAGGTGTCCGAGGAAGATTAGATGGAATATTTTATTTAAGCGGAACAACGAATTTATCTCAAGGAGACTTCATTGAAATTCCAACCGATGAAGGAATACAAAAATATAGATATTTAGCCTGTGTTAGTAATGTGTTCAACACCTATTCGTTACCATCAGATATTGTAATAAGGGTTTCTTGATTATGGCTACTTTTAAAGGAATGATATTACGTAATTATCTAACTGTAGCCAATAGGAATGCACATACACGGAAGGGGGCATTTTTACCTAAAATAGAAATACCTAATAACCAACAAAATCATGACATGAAACGGCCAAGACAAGAGCCATTAGAACATTCATGGAAAAAATTAAATACGTAAACAAGAGAATCCAAGCGTGCAGCAGCAGGCTTTTTTATTTTGGCCAAAATTTGAAAGGAGGTGAGAACTTGGAAAGAATTCAAGAACTCATTAAGGCATTGAATATATCTGATGTCATTACAAGTACTCAATTTAAAGTGAGTGGCATTATAAGCGGAGGACTAGGGACGTTAATTAATTTGCTATATGGCAAGGCAAATGTGATTTGGATTGGAATCTACTGCTGGATTATTATGTTGGACTGGATTACTGGTAGTAAAGCTTCAAAGCTAGATGGAACATACAGCAGCCAATACGGAATTGAGGGCATCACGAGAACCGTGGTGCTTTTATCATTACCAGCTCTTGCACATTTATTTGATATTGCTCTTAAACTACCTGACTTCTTTTTCTTTATGGTAGTCGGTGGATTGAGTTACCACATTTTTAATAGCTTCGCTGCAAACTGTGCAAGAATCGGCTGGGAAAAATGGATTCCTGCATGGTTGCTAGAAAGTGTAGCATCCGAAATCCAAGCAAAAATCCAAAGGTCTGATGCAAGAAAAGAAAAACAGAACAAAAAAATACACGCCTTATAAAAGTAGAGCATTGTCAAAAGACGGTGCTCTTTTTGTTTGGTTAAAAAGGGAATATACACAATGAAAAACCATTGAAACTATTTAGCTCATTATCTATGACTCTATTGCTCTTATTTTCGTTTGCTACGGCTTCTTTCGCCGATAGGGTACTAATTATTATTCAAGACTTACCGAAACAAGTATCTGCAAAGAAAATGTATTTATAGCAGAAGTTACAAATTCACAAGAAAGCAAAATTGCTTCGCGTATATTATCGGTTGAAGATATCGCTGCAAGTACCACTGCACTAAAAATACAAAATACATTTGAAGTGATAGAAAGCAGCAAAGAGAAATTTATACGATTAATCGAATTAACTGTAAATATTGCACAGATAGACGGTGCTGATCACTTATTAAATGAATCACAAGCGGATGTAATTGAGTTAATTAATGCAGACAAGGAAGATTCACCAGTACTGGTGAATGTATCTGAAAGCATTTCATCCGAATTAAAAGCACAAGATATTCTTACTGCAATAGAAGACCCTGATTTTATTGCTAATAAAACAATAAAAGAATTACCAGCTTCCATAGAAGAATTTGATTTATTTGAAGGTATAGGGATTCCTGTATACCTGCCTGAATTTGATTTGTTTGGTCGTATTCACAAGGAACTAGAAACACGCATTACGCTTTTTGAAGATGCTTCTAAACTATCACGAATAATGCAAACGCAAATAGATCAAACAGCGGTATCCGAAAAAGTAGAAAAGGAACTTATAACTATAGTAAATGAAGAAGTAGATTCCAACATCGTTCCGGTTACCTTAGATGCTCAATGTATCGATTTAGACGAATCTTATAAACTAAATACACAACAAGCTCTTATTACAGAACAAGAAGCCTTTATTGGTATACGTGAATTTGAAGGCGTAATTATCTCTGATATAACACCAGCTGATAAAGAAGTTATAACAATAGATACAAATGTAATTGAAACTGTAGATGTAGCAAGGGAATCTGAACGATATGCAATCGTTTGTGAACAAGAATTATTAGAACGACAGGCTAGTGTAGAAGTTGTAGTTAATGAAGTAAGTATATTTGATAAGGAACATGAATTAGGAAGCGTTATAGAGGAATCTAAACGATTTGAACGTACACCAGAACGAGAATCAGTTCTAGAGGATAATGAACTATTCAAAATGGAGAGAGTGCTAGATACAGTAAAACTAGATGAATTAATAGTTATCGAAAAGGAAAATAATGATCCGAAGTTATGGCTGCGTCATAGCCGCCAATCTTGGTGGACAAATTCAAACTGGAAGAAAACGAGATAAAGAGAAGGGGATGGAATGGCGTATATAGGACAAGTACTCAAAAATCCAGAAACGGGTTGGAGACGTTATGATGATGCCATAAATAGTGATCTTATTACGTATGAAGGCGCGTGGGAAATAAGGGAGTTGTCTTCCGCTGCTTATGGTAAATATCATATTTGTGGTGGTAAATCAAAAATACGATTTTCATTTGTGGGTAGTAAACTTCGTATAATTGGTGCTACTTATAAACTTTGGCCTGGCACTGTTAACGTCGAGATAGATGGGGTGAAATATGGATCTTATACTGTTGGTGACCCCGATTCTTTAGAAGGAAACTATTCGGTTCTCTTATATGAAAAAAAAGATCTACAGTATGCAACTCATAACGTTGTTTTGCATGCAGATGGGGTAAGTACATTAGACGCTCTGGATTTTGGAGAACCAGGAGGGCTTGTCGCTCCTATTAAAGTCGGTGATGTTCTAAAAGAACCTGAACTTGGGTGGAAACGGTTTGATGATACGGATATTAACATTAAATATACAGGACCTTGGAGCCGGGCTAGTGGTTATACATATTACTATAATCAGTCGTTATCGTACAAGAGCTCAGAACAGGGTAACGAAAATACCAAATGCGAGTTTACATTTTCGGGAACTGGCATTCGAGTTATTTCTCAATACGGCAGTAATCAAACTTTTTACAGAGGCTCGATAAAAATCACAATAGACGGTTCAGCAGAAACGTATACCATCTCACCAAAAGTAGCCGGCACTCAGATTTTAGCTTACGAAAAATTAAATCTATTATCTGGAAATCATACAGTTGTAATTGAAGCTCAAGACAACATTATAGATGCAATTGATATATTAGGTGGAGCACTTCTTACAACTGTTAAAGTTGGTGATGTATTAAAAGAACCAGAACCAGGTTGGAAACGGTTTGATGATATGGATAGCAATATTAATTATACTGGCGATTGGATGGTGCATCAAAGTAGTTCAGGTATTTACTACAATAACTCAATTCACATGAAATCATATTCCATGCCAGGAACATATGGAATTCAGTTTACGTTTAGTGGTACGGGTCTACGATTAATTGCAGTGAAATCTGGAACGACAAGTTTTAAAGGTAAGTTAACTAAGGTTACTATTGATGGAGTAGACGGAGGTACATTTGAGATGTATGACAGTTCTATAAATGTATTATATCAATGCATTCTATTTGAAAAGTTAAATCTTGCACCAGGTTCTCATACTGTCACTATTAGTACAGACGCATTGTATTTAGATGCTATCGATATATTAGGTGGAGAATTAGTATTACAAGATGTAATTAAAAAACCCAAAGTATCCTTGTACGAAAAAGAAAGCGGAAAAATATTTGTAGATGATTTTGATATCATAAATCCAAAATGGCTTATGTCGCCATCAAAGGCATTTAACAATGCTGTTAAAAAAGGGTTCTTACGTATGAATCATTCTGCAGATAAAGACGTTATGCTTTTAATCGATAAACCACAAAGTGACTTTGCAATCCAGGTTATTGCGGATTATGCTCCTACAAAAGAAGGAGATGAGGGCGGCTTACTAATTTATCAAAATGAAAAGAATAAAGTCGAGTTTCTTGAATCCTATTCTGCTAATGGTTCACAAAGCAATAAAGAGTGGATGGCAATATGCAAGGAAGATCAATGGGACTTTTACACAAAGACAGATACATTTTTTGATTATGTGGATAATGATTCATTAGTAGCAAAAAGAATTGGTGTTGTTTTAAAAAGAGGAACTGCAGAGGGATTTGTACCGATTGACATCAATAAAATTATTATGACAAAGAGTAATATGTTACGTCTGCGTCAACTATATAAAAATTATAAGATTGTATTAAAAGATTCTGCAAATAATATCTTGTCTACTAACATTGTAGCTGCAGCGGATACAGGCATTGATATTCTACTTCCTTCTTTAGAGTTTGAGGGAATCATAGAAATATATGACGAAGAAAACGAACTACTAGCAAAGAAACAGGCCACCTTCTATGGTGGGGATATGTATTGTATGGGTTCATCCCTACAAATTAAAATGAATAACGAAGAATTAAATACAACGGATCCAACGAATTTAGGTTACATGGTGGATAATGAGCGAATTGTAAAAATGACAATCGTAAATGATAACATTGGTGCTGCTACAAATATAAAACTATCTATTCAGCAGTACATGGAGAAAGTTGGTTACACCTGGGCACTTATTTCATTTGATGGGAATAACTATTTGAATGAAATACAGATTGATTCAATAGCCGCACAAAGTACGCGTGACTTTTGGGTAAAGGTTGTGAAGGAAACAAATTTACTAGCATTTGAACCAATTTATTTTAATATTCACCTAATACATAGTTGAGGTGAATATAATATGGGGACTGTAATGAAATTAATAGGAAAATATCACATATTAATTTCAAATTGTAAAAAATAATGAAAATAAAATTAAAGGAGGGACAAACTATGTAACAGCTAACAAAAATAAATTTTAAGGGATATATTTTTTTGAAAGTCAGTAGTGATGGATATACTGTTTTGTTTAGAAATCATTACAAAGTAATTTGAACGATTTGAATGTAACTAGGACGAAAAATTGTTATGGAAGATGACTAAATATTTTCATTGGAAAGAGCATTAGATAGAAAAATATATAATAATCTGAAGTTATGAGTATCGTATAGTCACTAATAATGATGGGAGAACTTCAATTGGAAGGAAACGAGAAAAATAGTAGGTGATGCAATGACTGTAATTGGGGATATATTGAGGAATCCAGAAGTTGGATGGAGGAGATATGATTGTATGCCATCTCATTCATTCCTTTTTGAGATGAATGGGTTTACTGTCAATGATACTTATAAAAATTATTATTTTGGTTCAACAAAAGATAGTTATTTACGATTTAAGTTTTTGGGGAAGAAACTACGTGTAATAGCAGAAGTCAGTAGCGGACCAGGGAATGTTTCTATATCAATTGATGGTGGTGAAAAAGAATATTTTAGCCTTTATAAAGATTTAAAAGGCGGTTTACAGGAATATACTTTCCTTTTTGAAAAGCAATTATCAAAATGGGAGATACATGAAGTTATTATTAAAATTGAGAGTACAACTGGTCATAGTCACCGATTTAATGCGTTTGATATAGATGCACAAGGGGAATTTTTAACATTTCCTAAAAAAGGTGAGGAATTAAAGGAACCAGAATCAGGATGGAATCGTTTTGATAATACTGATCGTAGGATTAAATATACTGGGAACTGGGAAGAAATCCATAATGATTCTCGGTATCACAACGGAACAGGGATTTATAAAAATACTACACATGGAACAGAACCTGTAATATGTGAGTTTAGTTTTAATGGTACGGGCCTCCGAATAATTAGTCGGAATTATGATGGGAGTGGTAGCTATAAAGCGCCTATTGCTATAACTATAGACGGTGTAACAGAGACATATTCTTTAATAGGTTCAAAAGTTTTATGGCAAGCTCTAGTTTATGAAAAATTAAAATTAGAACCTGGAATTCATCAAATAAGGATAGAAGCTCTAGAAAATGTTATTGATGCAATTGACGTATTCGGTGGAGAATTACAATTATCAGACCTAATTAAAAAGCCAAAAGTATCCTTATACGAAAAAGAAAGCGGAAAAATATTTGTAGATGATTTTGATTCCATAAATCCAAAATGGCTTATGTCACCATCAAATGAATTTAACAATGCTGCTAAAAAAGGATTCCTACGTATGAATCATTCTGCAGATAAAGACGTTATGCTGTTAATTGATAAACCACAAGGTAACTTTGCAATCCAAGTTATTGCGGATTATGCTCCTACAAAAGAAGGAGATGAAGGCGGCTTACTGATTTATCAAAATGAAAAGAATAAGGTTGAATTCCTTGAATCCTACTCTGTTAATAGTTCTCAAAGAATTAAAGAGTGGATGGCAATTTGCAAGGAAGATCAATGGGACTTTTACACAAAGACAGATACATTTTTTGATTATATGGATAATGATTCATTAGATGCAAAAAGAATTGGTGTTGTTCTAAAAAGAGGAACTGTAGAAGGGTTTGCACCGCTAGACATCGATAAAATTATTATCACAACAAGTAACATGTTACGTCTGCGCCAATTATATGAGAATTATAAGATTGTATTAAAAGATACTGCAGATAATATTCTGTCTACTAATATTGTGGCGGCAGCTCATACGGGCATTGATATTCTACTTCCTTCTTTAGAGTTTGAGGGAATCATAGAAATATATGATGAAGAAAACGAACTACTAGCTAAGAAACAAACTACCTTCTATGGTGGGGATATGTATTGTATGGGCTCATCCCTACAAATCAAAATGAATAACGATGAATTAAATACAACAGATCCAACGAATTTAGGTTACATGGTGGATAATGAGCGAATTGTAAAAATGACAATCGTAAATGATAACATCGGTGCTGCTACAAATATAAAACTATCAATCCAGCAATACATGGAGAAAGTTGGTTACACCTGGGCACTTATTTCATTAGAGGGTACTAACTATTTGAATGAAATACAGATTGATTCAATAGCCGCACAAAGTACGCGTGATTTTTGGGTAAAGGTTGTGAAGGATACAAATTTCCTAACATTTGAACCAATTTATTTCAATATCCATCTAAAACACAATTGACTCCAAAAACGTTTTTTATATGACGAAGATATAGAATGTAATCATTGGAATAAATCCTGAGCCTAGCCGGGGAACTCTCTTTGAATTCTGTCATGATAGGGAAATTAAAAGAGAATGTGGATTGTTTTTTGGGGGAATAAAGCATGATTAAGTAGTTAGTATGCAAATATAGTTAACTTACTTGAAAGAGCGCTAGGCATAGAAAAAGGAGAATAAATAGAGGGTGTAGGGAAAATATAGGTTTGAAACTATGTGAAGTATTAGTTATTTGATAACAGTCTTACATTAAAGAAAGCTAGATAATATAAGGTGATAAAATGGAAATTCAATTAGGTAAGAGTCTACTGAATCCAGAAGATGGTTGGACGCGTAAGTATTGTAGTGAAAAAAATATAGGGGCATTTTTTCAAGGGGTTAGAGGGAACGGTCAATTTCCAAACGGTAGATGGTATCAAGTAGGAGACGATAGGGATCTTAGAAATGGAACTTCTTGGTATGTTGGTGGAGAAAGTAATTCATTTTCTTTTAAATTTAGAGGGACGTCTTTACGAATAATGGCTCGCGAGCTTGATATCCAGTCTTTCAATCTTGAGGTATCTATTGATGGTAATTCTTTTATGGCAAAAGTACCGGTAAAAACTCCTAATTTATTTGTGGTGTTTGAAAAATTAAATTTAATTAATCAGGAGCATAATGTTGTAATAACAACTAAGGGGCATTCTCTCGGAAATACTGGTCAAGAATATTATACATGGTTACAAGCAATTGACTATGCGGATTTAAGTGTAAAAGTTGGTAATCTTTTAAAACAACCTGAAATGGGTTGGAAGCGAGTTAACAATACAGACTCATTAATAAAATATACTGAAGATATGAAATTAGCAAACGACGATACTTTAGGTAAAAGAAATTGTTTTATGAATGATTATACAGCAGGAAAAGCTGGAACTATATTATTTGAGTTTGTAGGAACAAAACTACGAATTTTAGGAATTACATACAAGGACTACTCAAGTGATATTGCCATTGAAATAGATGGTGTTAAGCAGAAGTTTTCAGCATTAAATCTTAATACCACGGACTTTTTACAAGGTAGTACACTTGTTTACGAGAAAAATGGATTAGATTTTAAGAAACATAGTGTAAAGATATACAATTCTGATGCTACAAAGCTTTATGGTATTGATGCAATTGATATAGATGAAACTGGATATTTAGCTAGTACAGTAAAAATTGGTGATGTATATAACATTACAGAATTTGGATGGAAACGTTATGATGACACGAATCATAATATTGAATATATAGGTGAGTGGTATGGGAATCATACAAATCCAACAGGGAAATATGATGATTATTATAACAAAACCCTTCACTATTTCTATAGGGATGGAGAAGGGATTGCAAGATTCAAATTTAAAGGAACAAAAATCAGAATCATAGCAGGTGTTCCAGATGATTATTCTGATAAAATATCTATAAAAATTGATGATGTTGAAGAGTTTTTTAGCGAAAGAATTTTAGAAAATGGTAAGCGAACAGGAAAGCGACAAGTTCTTGTTTATGAAAAAACTAACCTTGACTTGAAAGAACATACAGTAATTTTAAGTGATCCTAAAATTTCTGGGTTTTTTAACGGTTTTAATATTGATGCTATAGAAATAGATGCAGAGGGAGAACTTTTACCATATAAACAAAAAGTTTCTTTATACAAAAAGGTCAATGGAAACATTTTGGTAGATGATTTTGATTCCATAAATCCAAAATGGCTTATGTCACCATCAAATGAATTTAACAATACTATCAAAAAAGGATTCCTACGTATGAATCATTCTGCAGATAAAGACGTTATGCTGTTAATTGATAAACCGCAAGGTAACTTTGCAATTCAGGTTATTGCGGATTATGCTCCTACAAAAGAAGGAGATGAAGGCGGCTTACTGATCTATCAAAATGAAAAGAATAAGGTTGAATTCCTTGAATCCTATTCTGCTAATAGTTCTCAAAGCCATAAAGAGTGGATGGCAATTTGTAAAAAGAATCAATGGGATTTTTATACAAAGACAGATACATCCTTTGATTATATGGATAATGATTCATTAGATGCAAAAAGAATTGGTGTTGTTCTAAAAAGAGGAACTGTAGAAGGGTTTGCACCGCTAGACATCGATAAAATTATTATCACAACAAGTAACATGTTAC
>Ga0102589_1006099_pt1 | contig 10102 bp, 14 predicted proteins | sample AraplaMF_Col_mLB_FD_76858 | JGI IMG/M metagenome (GOLD analysis project Ga0102589, IMG submission 76858) | Arabidopsis root microbial communities from the University of North Carolina, USA - plate scrape MF_Col_mLB | ecosystem: Host-associated > Plants > Roots > Endosphere | place: USA... | reverse complement strand
CAAGCGGCATTTATCGCTCTTCAAATTTTCATCCACTTCAAGGAGATAAAAAATGATCAGCATCAAACACAGCGCAATTTGCGCGGCTGCGATTTCACTGGCCGCCCTGACGGGCTGCAGCGGCATGTCGACCCAGGACCGCAACACCATGATCGGCGCCGGTGTCGGCGGCGTGGCCGGCTCGGCCCTGACAGGCGGCAGCGCCTTGGGTACCGTGGGCGGCGCCGCCGTCGGCGGTGTGATCGGCCATGAAGTCAGCAAGCCGAAACGTTAAGCCGCGGCCGGCAAACCGGGGCTGGCCGGTCCAGCCCCTCCCCATTTTTTTCACGCTCGGCGTTCAGCCCAACTGCGGTAAATAGCTGGGCCGGGGCGCCGTCAGCCCGCGCTTGACCTGCTGGGTCATCTCATCGCCCAGCACTTCATCGGCGCCGGCTTCCAGGCCGTCCAGCGCGCGTTTGACGATGTCCTCGGGGCTGCTCTTGGGCACGTCGAAATCACGAATCAAATCGGTATCCACATACCCCATGTGCAGGCCCAGCACCTGGGTTTTTTGCGCGGCGAGTTCATGGCGCAGCGAATTGGTCAGCGACCAGGCCGCGGACTTGCTGGCCGCATAGGCCGCGAGTTCACCGCCGTTCACCCACGAAACAATCGACAGCACATTGAGCAAACCGCCGCCGCCGTTGGCCTTGAGCACGGGCGCAAAAGCCTTGCTCATGCGCAGCACGCCAAAGAAGTTGGTCTCCAGCATGCGGTGCGAGGTTTCCTCGCTGTCAGCCGCGAGGAAACCGCCCGGCTTGCCCACGCCGGCATTGTTGATCACCAACGTGACGTCCGATGCCAGCGCCGCGGCGGCCGCCACCTCTTCAGGTTTGGTCACGTCAAGCTTCAGGGCCTGCACGCCGGGCAGGGTGATGGTGGCCGGGTCGCGCGCCGCCGCATACACCTTGCGCGCGCCGCGCGCCAGCAGCTCGCGCGCAAACGCCAGGCCTATGCCGCGGTTGGCACCGGTGACGAGGACGACGGAATCTTTGATCTTCATAAACTTCTCCAGAAAAATAACAAGTGGGAAACACACAAATCCGGCTGCCGGCTTCCACCCGAACCGGCACGAACAAAAACTCAGCGAAGCTTGATGACCACCTTGCCTTTGGCGCGCCCCTGGGCCAGGTAGACCAGCGCCTCCTTGGCCTGCTCGAAGGAAAACACCTTGTCGACCACGGGCTGTATGCGCTCCTCCTTCAGGAGTTCACCGATTTGGGCGAGCTGGCCGCCATCGGGGTGCGCAAAGAGAAATGAATAAGTGACGTCCTGCTTTTTCGCGAGGCGCTTGATCTTTCGGCTCATCATCCCGAACACAAAGGTCAGGACAAAGTTCAGCCCCCGGGCGCGGGCAAATGCCGCGTCCAGGGGCCCGACCAGGGAGACCATGGTGCCCCGCGGCTTGAGGATGCCGACGGCTTTCTCCAGCGCATCACCCCTGACGGTGCCCAGCACCGCGTCGTAGCCGCGCAGCACGTTCTCGAATTCTTCCTTCTTGTAGTCGACTACCTCGTCCGCGCCCAGGCTGCGCACCAGGTCGACATTGCCCGTGCTGGTGGTCGTGCCCACCTTGGCGCCCATCTGCTTGGCCAGCTGGATCGCAAACGTGCCTATGCCGCCGGAGCCCGCGGGGATGAAGACTTTCTGACCGGCGCGGAGATTCACGCGTTCCTTCAGCGCCTGCCACGAGGTCAGCCCGACCATCGGGATAGCCGCCGCCTGCACAAAGTCCAGGTTGTCCGGTTTCAGCGCGGCCGCGCTTTCCGGCACCACCGCGAACTCGGCAATCGCGCCTGTGCCCGTGTCGAAGATGCTCGCGAAAACGGCATCACCCGGCTTGAAGCGGGTCACGCGGCTACCGACCTCCGTCACCACACCGGCCAGGTCGCTGCCCAGCGTGGCGGGCAGCTCAAACTTCACCACAGCTTTGAAGAGCCCGGTCGGGATCATGTTGTCGATCGGGTTGATGCCCGCGGCGTGGACCTGAACCAGCAGTTCGTCGGGTTTCAGCGTGGGGCGGGGAACTTCGGCGAAGCCGATCTCGGGCGACTTGCCGTAGCGTTGGAAGGTCAGTGCTTTCATGTTTTTTTTTCCTTGGTGATTACTTTTCAAGCACGGTGGTGCGAGACGGCGGCAGCGCCCGCGCATCCAGCTGCAGGTTTTTGCGTATGCCGGCATCGACCAGCCCGGCGGGCGCCAGGCGGCGCAGCCATTGCAGGCTGCCCGCCCGGGCGCCTGCCGTGTAGCGCAGCTTGGGATGCGCCGCGAGCGCGGCCTTGAGCACGGTGTCGGCCACGATGGCGGGCTTGTCGCCGGCCTCGACGAGCTCCTTCATCTTGTGCGTCACGGCGGCGCGGGCTTCGCGATAGGCCTCGAGCTTCTCGTCGGGCTCCAGCAGGTTGGCGTCGAACTGCGTGTTGGTGTTCGCCGGCTCTATGACCGAGACGCGTATGCCGCGTGTGCGCAGCTCATGGTCCAGCGACTCGGAATAGCCTTCCACCGCATGTTTGGTCGCGGCATACAGCGCCATATAGGGCATGGGCAGAAAGCCGAACACCGAGCCCATGTTGAGGATGCGCCCGCTGCCCTGGCGCCGCATATGCGGCAGCACAGCCCGCGTCATGCGCACCAGCCCGAAAAAATTGGTGTCAAAAATCGCCTGGGCTTGCGCAATGGAGCTTTCTTCCGCGCCGGCCGGCGCGACCCCAAAGCCCGCGTTGTTGACCAGCAGGTCTATGCGGCCTTCGCGCGCGATCAGTGTCCGCACCGCGGCCTCGGCCGATTCATCCTGGGTCACGTCCAGGGCCAGCATCTCAAACGGTTGGGCCTGGCCCGCCTGCGCGCCGCGCCGGCTGGTGCCGTAGACCTTGTAGCCGGCTTTCACCAGCCGCAGCGCGGTCGCTTCGCCTATGCCCGAGGAGGCGCCTGTGACGAGGGCAATCTTGTTGTGCGTGTTCATGGGGTTTCTCTTTCGGCGTGAACTGTGTTTGGAATGATGGTTGTCATATATAAAGGCGAAGAAAAAGGAGGACCTACTTCAGGGGGCAATCAAACGGGGGCGGGTGTCAGCTGCTTGATCGCAGCCTCGCACAAACTGTCCGCCAGCGCGGGTTCGTCGACCGCGCGCGCCAGCAGCAGGGTGCCGACCATGGTGGCCACCGTCACGAGTGCGCGTTCATGGGCGCCGGGCTGGCCCCAGTCGGGCGACTGGCGCGCGACCAGGTCAATCATTTCCTTGATATGGCGCGTGGTGGCGCGGCGCACCTCGGGCGCCTGGCGCGGCGTCTCGGAGCCCAGCGCGGCCAGCGGGCAGCCCATTTCCACCTGGGCCACATGTTCGGGCGAAAGGTAAGCACTCACCATGGTCGCCAAAGCCTCATCGGGCGGCGTGGCGGCCACCACACCCGCCACCAGGGCGGCCGACTCGGCACAGGCCCGGGTCGCGGCTTCGGCCAGCATGGCCTCGCGCGAGGCGAAATGCGCATAAAACCCGCCATGGGTCAGGCCGGCTTCTTTCATGATGTCGGCCACGCCCGTGCCGCCATAACCGCTGCGGCGTATCGCCCGCGCGGCCACGGAGACGATGCGTTCGTGCGAGGCCTCCTTGGCGGCGGTCCTGGCATTGATTTTGGGGTGTTTTGCGTTTCGCATGATGTGCATCATACATTAATTCGAGTTAATCCGCAGATGACGCAGATTTCCGCAGATTGAAGAGAAGCAATTGGTATTTGGGACATCGTCCCGCCTCCATGCCAGACATGTTCGCCATGCCCAAGTCCAGCAGGGTCGGCTAGACTTCCCTCGCGGTGAGCAGCCGTACAGGGGGCCGGCCCAAGAGTCTGCGGCCATGGGCTGCGGTCAAGGCCGTTGCTCTGCAGGAGTCATTTGCATGCGCCACCTCGCTACCGCCGCCGTTTTGATCCTCCATGCGCTTGCCGCGTCCGCCGCGCAGGCGGGTGTGCTTCCACCTCTGGACGAAGCCGCCGAGCGCCTGCAACGTCAAACACCGGCGCTGATGGCCAGCGCCGGGGTGCCGGGGCTATCCATGGCACTCGTCACCGACAAAGGATTGGCCTGGCACGGTACCTTCGGCCTGGCGAATGCGCGCACGCGGGAACCGGTGGCGGAGGACACCGTGTTCGAGGCCGCTTCGCTGAGTAAAGCGGTTTTCGCCTATGCGGTGCTGCAACTCGTGGACGCCGGCCTGCTTGAGCTGGACACTCCGCTCGTGCGCTACCTCCCGGGTGGCTACGAAGTGGGAGAAGATCCGCGCCTTGCGCAGATGACCGCGCGCCATGTGCTGAGCCATCGCACGGGCTTTCCGAATTGGAGGCCGGCGGGCGCACCCTTGGCGATTCATTTCACGCCGGGTGATCGCTTCAGCTATTCAGGAGAAGGCTTTGTCTACCTTGCCCGTGTGGTGGAGCGCATCACCGGGGAAAGCACCGAGCGCACGGTCAAGCGGCTGGTTTTCGAACCCCTGGGCATGCTGCACAGCAGCTTCCTCTGGCAAGACAGCCATGCGCAACGCAAGGTTTTCGGCCATGACACACGCGGCGAGCCGCAAGGCCAGCGGCGCTGGGCATCCGCGAACCCGGCCTCCAGCCTGAGCACCACGGCAGCTGATTTCGGGCGCTTCCTGGTCGCGGTTTTAAACGGTGAACGATTGAAGCCGGACACCGCCGCGCAGATGCTGCGCAGCCAGGTTCGCGTGGGGCCATTTACCAGCAGCATTGGCCGGCCGGCAACACCGCTGTCGGACGAAGTCAGCTGGGGCCTCGGTTGGGGGCTGCAACAACGAAACGGGGACGAAGCGTTTTGGCACTGGGGCGACAACGGAAACACCAAGGCCTTCGCAGTGGTATCGCGCACGCATAGCCGTGGCCTCGTGTTCTTTGCCAACAGCACGAACGGCCTGTCAATCGCAGCAGACCTCGTGGCCTTGGCCATGGGGGAAGGAGGGCAGCCGGGCCTGGAGTGGCTAGCCTACCGGCGCTGGCAGAACCTGCCGCCCGGCAGTCGCCGCGATGCAGGTGTTGCGGGGCCTTGAGTGCCTTGGTAGCGGCGCGCTGCAATCTGCCGGCAATGCGGGACAAGTTTATCGATGCGACTGGCCAGGGAAGTCGTTGAGATGCCCGACCACCAGGCCGACCGGCTTTTGCGGTCCATGGAACAGAACCAGGACCAGCTGGGTAACGTGCTGGCCAAGGAAATGCCGGTGCTGGCCCAGGCGGGTGTGTGGGAGGCCATTGTGGGTGCTGTCAGGCAGGCCTTTAATGCCGATGGGCCCTGAATAACGAGGTGGTTGAGCGGTATCGGCCGAGCTAGGAGTTCGACATGGAGTCGCCCCGTTCACCCTGCTCCAGGGATTAAGCGTTGGCCACAACTTCAAGAACTTTATCTCTCTGAGATAAAGAAAATATGACTCGCAACTTGTGCTCAGGGAAGGCTAGATTGCTGTTTTGATTCCGATCATTGGAGGCTACATCAAGGATTTCCAAATATGTAAGGCAGTCCTCGGGGCTGGTATGCAGCGGGAGATCGCGGTGAACAATCAGGATTGTCTTCTGTCGAATCCATTCGAAATCCCTCAGGCAGTCAAGAAGGGCATCCCAGTTGCCTCCGAAATATTCGGGGAAATTTCCGGCTTTCGCCAGCTCGACTAACAGTTCGTCTTTCGACTGGATGTCTTTCGGCACATTTAGAACAAACTCATCCTCTCCAGTATTGAAACTGGGAGAGGGGATAAATTCAAAATGCACGGGAGTTGCGCACTAATGCGTACTCGAACGAAGTACATGCTCGGCTTGCTTCAGGCCTTTGTCGGCTGCTTTTCTAAGAAGCCGGATGGCCTCGTCGGTGGGCTGACCATCGCGGAACAATCGGACCGCATACATATATAGGGTTTCGGGGTGTTCTTGTTCGAAGGCGCGTTCATACCACCTAGTCGCCGCAGCTGGATCGATAGGATAGTCGTACTGGCCTGTCTCGTAATACCAGGCCAGGTGATGCTGTGCCTCACCATGACCACCCTCGGCAGCTCGCTCAAGCCAGTAGTTCGCCCGTTCAATATCTAACGGCAGAAGGTTGCCAAATCGGTAGTTTTGCCCTACGTCCCACTGAGCCTCAAGATTGCCTTGCTCAGCAAGCTCCTCATGCCGGGCCAGCCACTGTGCACTACGTTCCAGATTCATCGGCGCGCCCTCGCCGTCCCGGTACCAAAGAGCCGTCGTAAAGCAAGCGGCAGGGTCGCCCTCTGTGGCGCATTCTTCCATCAAACGTAACGCGAGTTCTGGCTGATCGTCGTCATACGCTTGCATGGATTCCATGAACTTTTGAGAACGATTTTTCAATCGCTTCCTCCTCCGACCACTCTTCGTCCAATGGAGTTTCTACGCATATCGGGAGCGACGGTATCAAGTGGAATTGGCTTCGATCAAATCGACCAGACTTCGCAAGTTTGCCTCTTGGAATACATGAATGCCGACGCTGTTTGCATAGGTGCTCAAATAGTTCTTGAGCTCCAGCTCGGCTTCGCGCGGCTCACCGCTTGTTAGTGTCATATCGACGGATGTTGGAAAGATGCCAAGAAAGCGAATCTTCTTTCGACCTACCGACAATGGATACTCCTTGCCCTGCTCATCAAAGATCCTCGTACATGGAATATCGATTGGTTCCACGGCATTAACGGCCGAATCAAGGGATTTATAGACAGAAACATCGGCCTGATCTTCGATAACAAAGTAGCGCATATTTGCTCTCAAAATCGTGCACACATATTTTTATCAGGAGATTTTGTCTCCCATGGTCTATGGCGACCAATTCCTTGGCCAGGAAGAGTGACTCCCTCGCTATCGGTCGCTCGCCGATGATAATGCGGCCAACGTCCCAGTTCGTGCCCTGTGCGATTACCCCAAGGTGCCAAGCGGAGGTCATCGCCAATCTTGTATTCGCGGCCTGTGAGAATGTCTCGCAATAGCGGTGTCACGACTCTCGCGCCGGCTCCATAACCGGCTGCTCCGGTAGCTGCGCCTGCGAGCCCCGTGATTGCAGCGGCATTGCCTGGTGCTCCAAGTGTGGCGGCTTCTGCCAAGGTTGTGTCACGCATGACGCCCCCAAGTGTGGAGGAAATGAGCAACCCTGTTGGGTCAGTGAACGAGATGGGGCTTCCGTCCACGTAAGCGTAGTTATTGATGCCACCTTCCAGCCCAATTGGGTCAGCCTGCATATACCTTGCGGACGCATTACCTGAATAGCCCACGGAAACCAAAGCTAGCGTACCCACTTTTATGAAATTAGAAAATTTCATTCTCATCCCTCTCACTTATTTACTGATTTTGCCCGACTGATGTTATCTCTATAAGCGTCTTCTGCCGTTTTATCGGGCTCACGCCACCCTAGGGCCTCCGCCCTGTTGTGCCAGAACACCATGCCGTGTTCGAGCTGCTCAAAATAGGGCAACTGCTCCGAAGGGATATCCGTTTTGCGGGCGTACTTGCTCACAAAGTGCTGTCGCCGCAGCCGGGAGTAAGACGTACTGGCATTCAACATGGCGGATACATCCTTGGGGTAGTACTGCAGTGTTATGTTTGCCAACGCAACAACCTGTTCATCTTTACGCTGATCGCTATAAAGCTCTAGCAATGTCCCCGCCATTAACGCCACGGTTTCTTTCTTTGTCAGGGGCTGCATGTAGATGCCACTTGTCAGCGCATGGGCTGTCATCGGCAACTGCTTTTGAATCCACGCATCCCGGGTAAATCCCGCGCCGCTCGTAGTTTCGAGGTTGTGAAGGGCGCCGGCCTCGTCGCGGTACCTCACGAACACATGCAATGGTGCCGTCGAAGCGGTCACGTCAATGCCGAGTTTCTGTCCCAGGATGATGAAGAGAAATGGCATGGAGATGCAATTTCCCTTTCGGGTACTCAGATACGTAGAAAGCAGCTTGTTCCGGATGTTGTTCCCGTACGGATCGGCGAGATCGTATTGGAAAGGTTGGTTACCGTTCCATGGGCCTGCCTTGTAGATGTAGGCGCGCAGGATTTCGAGTTTGTCGCGGCTGGAGGCGTTAGCCGGAATTCTGGCCTTGATGTCGGCCGCCATGGCGTCAAGCTGCCGGAGGGTGCTGCCGGCATCGATAGATGGATCGATCATGCGGTCGATGGACACTTTGGCGCTGGCCAGGTCGATTTTCTCCGCGGGTTGTTCCAGAATTTTCCGGATTGCTCGGAGGTTGGCTTCCGATGATTGAACCAATTGCTGTGCGTTGGACTGTATTCCAGTCATTCCCAGCAAGACGAAGATGCTCGCTGAAAATACTATGCGCGCGAGCGTTAGGCTGTGATTGGGCGCGGCGCTATGCATGCAGTTTTTCTCCCGCCAGCATGTTGCCACAGCCTCCCTCAGCGAGCTTCGGGTAGCACGGGTGGGCGGTGATCAATGTGGGGAAGGTATCGCGACGAGTCTGGCCCCCAGTCGAAATAGAGGCCTGCAGTCGCGCTGGCAAGCTGGCGAGCTAGATCAGGTGATATCTCCAGTTGCTGAGTGAACAACAGCTTATTTTTTGCGTCGCCTAGAAGTTGCGCATAAACACTAAGCCCATAGCTTCCCGGTAACCACTGAAAGTGGCTACCGTCTTCAGGTGTGAGGAAATGATGATTTGCGGATACGCCGGTTTCTCCGACGAAAAGACCGCTACCTCGCACAAGCGTACTAACCTCTCCGTATACCCAAATGTTGAAATTCTGATGAGTTTCGGATCGTGCAAGGGAAATATGCATACTCTCAACGATACGCCCGCGCTTGGACGTGGCGAAGAGGAGTGTGCGCAAGTAGATTTTGGGCTTTGCGATGCGATCATCATGACGTGACACATCTGGGCCGAAATAAATAACGGTCGGCTGTGTCATCCGCACAGTCCCGCGGCGAAAGAGCGTCAACCATGCTGTAACTCCAGATACAGCAAGAGCTAGGACGGAGATTGTTAGAGCAAGGGGATCAGACACGCGTTCTAAGTATTGAGTAAAGCAAACGATTTCCGACCGTTAGACCGTTCTATCAAGAGTTACTTGAGATATTCGAGTATTTCTTTGGCTCGGTCTTTGTAGAAGCTGTCCGGCTGCCCACCCACAACCTGTACCGTGTAAACGGTAAAACCTAGGCGTTGAAGCTCGATCTTGAGGTGGTTGTACAGCGAAGGCACCTCACCGGTGGGACGCGCGGCGAGAACCAGGTGACTATAGTGGCTATATTTCTTAAGAAAGTCGGCCACATCATCCAACCCTTTTTCTTCGAGGGATTGAGACATTGCATGTCCGTTGTGTCGACGTTCTTCGATGCTCTGAGAAAATGCCGCACCCGCGTCACTTCCTAGCGAAAAGAGCCTCTGATTCTCAGAAATCCCCACATGTGGCTTAAAGAACTTCTTGATTGTTTTGCTTTTGCCCGAGTGATGGCTGCCGACGACAATCACCGCTTTTTTCATAAGTCCCCTCCTTATTTGAGGTTCAACTTTATAGTGCTAGCGGAGATTTGGCGTCCTCCAAATGGACTAGTAGCGAAGAAAGGCGCTTGGCTATGAGTGAGCCAGTTTCATATCAAAGAATCCGGTTAAACCAAAGCAGCGACAAACTAGCCGACACCAGCGCCAACGCAGCCGCCAGCAAGGCCAGCAAGCCGGAAATTTCGGTTTCTTTTTTCTCAATCGCAAGCCGCGAACTCAGCGTTTCATACACCTTCTTCAAGTCCGCCGCAGTGCCCGCATAAAAGTATTCGGCCTGCGTGGTGCGGGCAATGCCCTTCAGGGTTTCTTCGTCTAGCTTCACGCGCATGGACCAGCCTTCAAACCCAATCGTTTCCCCATCCACCGTGCCCACGCCCACGGTGTAGACGCGCACGCCGCGGTCGGCGGCGGCTTTGGCGGCGTCCATGGAGTCGACGCCGGTGGTGCGCTGGCCGTCGGTCAGCAAAATGATGGCGCCTGAGGTGTAGGAGCCGGGGGCGACGGGGACAAACTCTTTCTTCGCGCCCTTGTCGGGATTCAGGGCCTGGTCTATCGAGG
>Ga0102589_1006098_pt1 | contig 10102 bp, 7 predicted proteins | sample AraplaMF_Col_mLB_FD_76858 | JGI IMG/M metagenome (GOLD analysis project Ga0102589, IMG submission 76858) | Arabidopsis root microbial communities from the University of North Carolina, USA - plate scrape MF_Col_mLB | ecosystem: Host-associated > Plants > Roots > Endosphere | place: USA... | reverse complement strand
ACATAGGCCAGCGCAACGATCGACAAGCCGAAGGCAAAGGCGATGCCGAGATTTCCGAGCTGTGCTCCTGCAGTTGCTGCGCTTCCGCAACCGAACAGAACGAGTACAAATGTACCGATAAGTTCGGAAAGATATTTTTTGATTGGTGAGTGCATGTAGTTCCTCCTTGTAATACTTACGAATTGTCAATGACAAATACCATATAAACCTTTGAAAACCATAAAGAAACATCCAATATTTTCTGAAAAGTCATTAAAAATGTCCTTTCTCTGTTAAGACTATGCGTCATTACAGCAAAAATATGTTGAATCCGACTCAGAAAAAGGGCATTTGTCTTACCTTTGAATATATAACGCGAATAAAAGAGGAAAACGTAGGCTTATGGAGAAATTTACTATCAGATCAGGGAATGGGCAGGAAATCAAAAGGAGATTCAGTTAGAATTACAATTCCATATAAAAGGAAGAAAACCCGCTACTCTCAACTATAAGATGAAGAAGCGGGTTTTCATTTACCAATAGCACTTCATGTTGGGAAATTCATCCAAACAATCACGGGTTCAATTTATACAGAATGAAGGACATAACCGAAGGAGGTGATCCGTTTTAGCTAAATCCGTATCTAGCCCAAAAGTTTGATCCGAAAGGAGAAATCAGGATGAAAAAAATGATGTTTGCGCTTTGCTTGATGCTGCTTATAATGACGTCTTTCAACTTTGGTAGCATGGACGCCAAGGCGGCTGAGGGGTCACGGATTGCTCTCAGTAACCCTTCAAGTAGCGTACATGTTGGTGATACGTTCAAGTTGCAAGTGAGCGGGGAAAATTTCAATGATCTATTTGGTGTCGAGGTTTCGCTAACGTACGACCTCAAGGCATTGCAGGTGCTGGAGGTAAAGGCCGGTGACGGGTATGATACTTTTGGCGCTTACAAGGATGATGCCAATGAAGGGGAGCTTTATATCCCCGTGATGAGAAAACAGCTGCAAGGAATTCCGCAGGCATCTGTTCGACTGGCAGAAATTACGTTTAAGGCGCTGCAGGGAAAACAGGCCGTTGTCGAGATTCAGCATGTGAAAGCCGTAAGCAGCGATAGAGTTGTTAATGAACAAGGATACAAAGATTTGAAAGTGCTTACATCTGGTGTGGGTGAAGCAATAACATTTACAATTTCGAAGAAGGACGACCGAGATCCGTCTCCGGGATCGGGGTCAGGTTCAGGATCGGGCACCACGAGCGGACAGACGGGTTCAAGCAAGGAGCCGGTTTGGAATATGGATGCCATATTGAAGGAAAAGGATCCGGTACGTGCTGCGGAAATGCTGCAAACCTTACTGAACGGGTTGAAATTGGAACCGGCTTCAGCGGACAAGGAGGTAATGCAGAAAGCTGCGTTATCCATCCTGGAAAAACTATCTTCCCTTTCTATGAAGAAAGAGGGCGTGGATACCTATGTGATTGCTCCACAGGATCTGATCAAGCAAAAAACACTTTTGGCGGATCTAACCTCATCCCTATCTCAATGGAAGCTAAACACTGCGGAAATCAATAAGATCGAACTCAGTGCGGTGATGGAATATATGCTGGGCGGACGTGATGTCAATAAACTGGGCGTTTATCGTTATAACACAGCTACGGCTGCTTGGGAATATATCAGGGAAGCTCTCCATCAAGAGCAGGCTAGTAAATTCGTGCTGGTTGTAAAGCAGGCCGGGACTTACCGTGTGATGGAATATACCAAGTCGTATGAAGATATCTCCGGCATTTATCCGGAAGCCCGATATGCAATTGAGGTCTTGACTGCGAAGCATATCGTGCAAGGGACATCGGAGACGTTATTTTCGCCTAGTAAAACAGTGACCCGCGCTGAGTTTTCTTCCATGATCGTGAAAGCGCTCTCCTTGGATCGGCTTATAACGGGTCGTAAGGAAGAGGCTGCTTATTCGGATGTTAGGAAAGGCGATTGGTATTACGAAGACGTGAAAATCATGCATCAGCTTCAAATAACAAAAGGTTACGACGATGGCACATTCAAGCCGAATGAGCCAGTGACCCGTGAGCAGATGGTCGTCATGATGATGAATGCATTACAAATCCTCGGTCAGGTTCAGGGCGGCAATGCGGAGGCTTCAGGCAAGCCGTTTACTGATCAAAATGCAATTAGTTCTTGGGCCAAATCGTCGGTAAATGAGGCAAAAGAAATGAAGATCATTTCAGGTACGGGGCAACACCTATTTATGCCGAAGCAGTCTTCGAATCGTGCCGATACAGCCGTGTTGATTTGGAAAACGCTGCTGCATGCGAAATAAGGGAGGGGAGTCGGTTATGTTGAACTCCGGATTGAAAAATGCTTGGAGAATGGGGAGAAACGTCGCGTTGGCTTTTCTGATCGCCTTGCAGCCGTTAATGTTTGTTCCCGGGATCGCCGAGGCTTCTGGGGCAAGTAAAGATGCGATATCAACCGAACAGGGCGGTAATCCAGCTGAACAGCCGATTGGCGAACCCGCTGATGAGCCGACTGATGAATCCGGTCTGGATAATGGTGAGCCTGGGGATGGTTCGGTTGATGTGCCGTCCGATAGCAAAGATGGTGATCCGGGGGACGGTAAGATTGAACATCCGCAAGATGATCCTGTGGATGACTCCTTGATCCCGGAAGGAGAAGAAAAGAATCTGCTTCTTGATCCAGCAGCGAGTGGACTTAGCGCTCAAGAAATTCATCACATGAAACCACTCTTCAATAACGGGTACGAAGAACCGCTGAATGCGGATGGAACAATCCCAGGCTGGAGCATGTTTTTTGCTCCAAATGAAGGAACTACCCATGAAATAACGCAGGATATGTGGTATTACGGCACTTCCAGCCTGAAGCTGGTAGATAAATCGAACACACTTCCAATTTATTTGCAAAGTGATCCGCGCTCTGTAACCCCAGGATTTACGTATAACGGATCGGCCATGATGTATATTGCCCCGAATGCAGGGAATGCAGCTGGAGCAAGTTTGGTGCTACGCTTCTATGATGCAGCTGGGAAACAGGTCAATACGGATAAGGATGGCGAGAACATTGTTCATTTAAGAACCGTTGGGTCGTGGACGCGGGTTACAGTAACGGGTGTTGCTCCGGCCAATGCCGTAAATGCAAGAATGGCAGCTTCTATTTCTAACTACTTTACTGCGGAATCAGGTGCTTTCTATGATGACTTCACTTTAACCTCACCGCAAGAAGAGAAAGCGCCAGGCACCTTGCATCTGCAAATGCCGACAGGCATTTCAGGCAGCCAGCAGCTTGAAGCCAAGATTATGCTGAGCCGAGGTCAGGACGTGCAGAAGGCATTTGGGAGCTTGCGTTATGATCCGTCAGTGCTGGAGGTTGTGTATGCAGCCGTCGCAAGTGATTTTAATTCAGGTGGGGGCGCAAAGCTGGATTGGAGTCATGAAGCGGGGGTTCTGAAATTCGAGGTATCCAAAACGGCCGGTTATACCGTCAGCGATGATAAACAGATAGTAAATGTCACCTTTAAAGTTTTGGGTGAGCCAGATCGGGTGGATGTTACGCTGCTTACGGGCTCCGGGGTACAGGATTCAGAGGGTGTCCAAAACAACAAGATATATATCGGTACATCTGATGAACGAGCCAGCACCCAGATCCGCAGAGCAACTCTGGATGTGAACGGCGACGGAAAAATCGATCTGTTTGATGTGATGGCTGTAGCCAAAATAGTCGGTCAAATGGCAACGGGAGATAACTGGAAATATGATATCAACAATGACGGCAGAATTGATCAAGCGGATGTCGAGGCGCTGACTAACGCGATCCTGTCGAAGCTGATGAATTAGGACAAAGGAGGACATGCTCTATGATACCACGCGGTATGAGAAACCGTTCAATCACGTTGGCGCTTATCTTGGTGCTGGGGCTGAGTTTGCTATTGCCGATGGGGGCGCAGGCAGCCTCGGAGAAGGAGAGTAAATTGTCGAAGTTAAAGTTTGGAACGCCAGTAAATCTCGGTTATCCGATCCGTACCGTATCAATCAATGACGGTGTGATGGGAAAAGAAGACGGAAAGGATGTGCTGTACACGACAGCATCGACCACTCCGGCCGTATTTAATGTGATTGATGTCAAAAATAACGCGCAGCTCCGTGCATTTGAACTTGAAGGAGTCGCCCAATCGTGGAGACATGTCATTGCTCCCGACGGCACCGTTTATATTGGCGCCAATACTGCATCAGGTACGGGAGAGCTGTGGAGCTACTCGCCGGCTACCAAGACCGTTCAGAAACTCAAGGTTATCGGGAGCGAGAAATCAGTATGGTCCATGACGACCGATCCAGAAGGGAATGTCTATATCGGCACCTATGATCATGGGAAGCTGTTCCGATATAATCCGAAGACCAAAGAATTAAAGGATTACGGGAGTTTACTTGCCAACCACAACTATATACGCTCCATGGCTTACGTTGATGGTTACATTTATGCCGGCATGGCGCTTCCGTTCGAAGTCGTGAAGGTGAACGTGAAGACGGGAGCTTCGGAGGTCATCTCCGACGCAGTACCGGGCATTCTTGGTGTAGAACTTGAAAAACTGGAGTTTGCCTATGATATGGCTGTAGTGGATAAATATTTGTTCGTCAAAGCAAGTGGAGAAGCGGGTTTGATGATGGTCTACTACAATCTGCAGGAACAGAAGTGGGAGGATAAATATATAGGCGTTGATCCAGTAAGCGGCAAGGGAGTGATGAGCTATAACCAGATCCCTGTTGCGGACGGCAAGGCTTATGTGCCTGCTCACGGAGGCATCTTGGAGGTTGATTTGGCGACGCTTGCGACAAGAAATACGGGAATTAGCTTTGCAACTTCCTTGCGTGGGGCGGCATGGATTGATATGGGGGATCCCGAGCTAACCCGTGACCGCACGCTCGTGACGATCCAAGCCAACGGCAAATTATCGGCGCTGGACGTGAAAAAAGGACTGCGCAAAGATTTGCCCGGCGTTGCCGCCAAAGGCGGACCGATTCCGATTCATAATATGGAGCGGGGAGCGGATGGACGCCTGTATATGACGGCTTATCCCGGCGGGGTCGGCGGTATGTTTGATCCAGTAACCCGTGAATCATCCAACTTCTTGATCGGGCAAGCAGAAGGGATCGTATCTGCCGGAAACAAGGTATATTACGGGATATATCCTGGCGGGTACATTTATGAAGCTGATATTTCCGGCAGCAAAATGAGCGAGCCCAAGCTGCTGTTCCAGATTGGAGCAGGTCAAGATAGACCCTATAAGATGGAGTATGCGGATGGAAAGCTGCTGATCGGCACGATTCCGGACTATGGGCAATTAGGCGGAGCATTAACGATTTACGATTTGGCAAGTGGGGAAAAGCAGGTTTACCGCAATATTATCCAGGATCACAGCATCGTAGGTCTTGCCTATAAGGACGGTAAAATTTATGGTTCAACCACCAAATCCGGCGGTTTAAACACAACGATGCCTGCGAATAACCCAGAAGTGTTTGTTTGGGATATCGAGAAAAAGAAAATGACGATGCATACTCAGCTTACATCGCTAACTGGACTTGGCAATCATCGTATGATCAGCGGCCTCACTTTTGGTGCGGACGGTTTGTTGTGGGGCGGCGTTGACGGTATACTTTTTGCATTGAATCCGGACGATCTCTCGGTCGTCAAACAAAAAAACATTTATCCCGATGTGAAGGATTATGGAATGTGGCGTCCGTATTATTCCCGCTGGGGTGAGGATGGTCTTCTCTATATCGGCCTGGCGAACCGGATGACGGTTGTTGATCCGGCCACGATGGAGTATCGCTCGTTAACTCCAAGCAACTTTGAAATGAGCTTCATGACGCTCGCCAAGGACGCGGACGGACATGAACAAATCTATTACACGGATAAAACGAAATTGATGATGATCCCGATTTCCGAATCTGACAGCGTAAAGACGGTTGTGAGAAACGGCTGCTTCGGGGAACCGCTAAATGTGGATGGAACTATCCCGGGCTGGAGCAGCGCGGAAGCAGGAACGGAAGTTGAGTATAGCGTTTCGAAGGAACAGAGCTTTTGTGGAGAACAAGGGCAAAGCTTGAAGATTATTGACAAGTCACAAAGCAATAAAGGGATCGGCAGCTATCTTAGCGATCCGATTCCAGTCGTCCGCGGCGGCGAATATACGGCTTCGGCGAAGCTTTATATCGAGCAGGGACTGATTGAAGGCTTGAGAACAGATGATTCCGGCATCGTTTTATATTTTTATGATAAATCCGGTGCCCGGATCAGTACGGTAGCAGGCACAGTGATCAAAGGCATGCCGCAAAAGGAATGGATCGACATTTCAGCGACCGGCGCTGCTCCAGAACAAGCGGCATTCGCACGAATTTCCCTGTACTCTTCGGCATGGAACATGATGGTCGGATATTATGACCAAGTGAGTTTTGAGGGACAGTCACCAGGCGGGTTGCAATTGAAGGCTGCGGGCGAAGTGTCCGTAGGAGATGCGTTTGATTTGATCTTGCAGGCCAAGGACGTTACCGACCTATATGCGGTGCAGACAGCATTGGCATTTGACCCCGCCCTGTTCGAAGTGGTGGATGTTCGGATGGCAGATGGGTTCGGTTCCACATCTACCGCTTATCTGGGTTGGAACCAAGACGGCGCGAAGGGTAAAGTCAACATCATTGCTACTCAGTTAGGAGATCGAGCGTTAGGCGGCAACGTGGATATTGCGTATATAACGATGAAGGCGAAGCAATTTGGCGATCCGGCGGAAGTGGTGCTTACCAAACAGTCGTTTTTTGTCGACAAAAATGGAGATGTGACCAATCTGTCTTATATGCTCTCGGAAGATGTGAAGCTTGGCATCCGATTCGCTTACGATGTAGAAGATTTCAACAAAGACCATAGAGTAGACGCTCAGGATATCACGCTCATTGCCAAGCAATTGGGCAAGAAGCTTGACGACAGCAACCGAATGATGGACGTGAACGGAGATGGAATCATTGATATCAGCGATATTGCGCTGGTTGTATTGAAATCGCTAGAGTTCGTGAAATAGGGTACTGCCATCTAAGCAGCTCTTCATAAACAGCGCCCCTTCTCTCGGTTGAATGCCGGAAAAGGGGCGCTATACGCTTGGCCGTTTTATTTTAATAGACTTGATTCAAACTAACCATCCCGAGACTACCGTAAGAACCTTGAAATTCTCCTTTAAGGACATAAGTTCCTGCACTAAGGTATCCAACGGAAATCTCGACAGGACTTGGGGAAGTGGGGCCAATATTCACGGTAGTTGAAAATACTCTATTAAGTTGACCAGAAGGTCCTTTGGAATAGAGCGAAAGTTCAACGGTTTCATTCGTAGAGCTCCACAAGCCTACACTTAGTTTATGTTGAGCAGATTGACTAACTGTCAAATCATGAGATGTGGCAATATAGGCAGCAAATGCGCTAGTAGAGAAAGAGAAGAATGCTAATAGTAAGATCAATACTACTTTTTTCATTAAATTCACCTCCTTTCTTGCTATGGAGTGTCAGTAATAAAAATGTATGTACTGGTCAGATTAGAAAGAAATCATATTTTATCCATTGTATCAAAATAAAAACGCTTTGAATATATATTTATTTTCCTGAATAAAAAAAGATAATAGCTAATCAAAGTTGCCCGTCTAATACTCTATTTTCTCAATAGATTAGCAACATAATGAATACACTGTTACATACGAATCAAAAATTTTAAAAATTATGTTGGATAGACAAAACATCTAGGTAACATCGAATAATTAATAGATCAATTGGAATGAAGTGGGATATGGATTTATAATAAAAAAAGCTTTTGAAGTTATGACAGGATGAGGTGCTAATATGGAACAGGTCATTATTGATTCATATAACCCTGAATGGATAAGAAGGTATGAAGAAGAACGAGACAAGATTTTGGAAGCCGTCGCGGACATAGGTTTGGCGGTTGAGCATATCGGAAGCACGTCGGTGCCGGGGCTCAGTGCCAAGCCAGTCATTGATATGATGCTTGGTGTGCGGGAATTAGAAGATATGAAGGAAAAGCACATCGAACGATTGCAGGAGATCGGATATGAATATGTTCATAAGCCAGAATTCCCTGATCGATTGTTTTTTCGCAGAGGACAGTGGAGAGCGGGCACAGAGCATCTGCATGTCTATCTGTATAATGGGGAGAAGTGGCAAGACAATATTCGATTCCGCAATTATTTACGAATGCATCCGGATGCAAGGGAGCAGTATATGCAGCTTAAGCATGCTTTAGCTGCACAATTTCCGCATGATCGCGTTCAATACACAGCGGGGAAGGCTGATTTCATACAAGGCATCATCAACATGGCACGTAGGGAAAATGTGAATCTGGATTAAGGTAGGGGAAAGTTTTATTTATATTGTTCTTTCACAAGCAATCTTCCACTTTAAGCGATATATTGGGGTTATGCGATTGACGGAATACCTATCATCAGGATCGTTAATTCCGCATTCAGTGAGGAATACAGTGGTAAGTGGGGGGGATGCGAATAAGAGCAATAAATCTCTGCAACATATCGTGCAAACCAATAGAGAGAAGGAAATAAAGTGACCATTCGTTTAGCTGAAAAGTTGGAGTTACCCCACATCATGAAGCTATTCTCGCATTGCACAGCACATATGATTGCTCAAGGAATCGATCAATGGGATGAACATTATCCCAACGCGGAAGTGGTAGAACAAAGTATAGTCAGTGGGTCAATGTATGCCTATTTTAAGGATGATTTGATTTGTGGAGTCATTACCTTGCACAGTAGTCAGCCTACCGAGTATGAGACGATTCAATGGCAGTCTGGTCAGGATGCGGAGTGTCTTGTTGTATATCGCCTTGGGGTTGATCCGGGATTGCAGGGACTAGGGATAGCAACGAAATTAATGGGGTTTGCAGAGTGGTATGCAGGCAACCATTCTCTTTCTAGCATTCGATTAGATTGCTATTCCAAAAATGAAAGGGCTTTATCATTCTATCAACATTTACACTATGAAATAAGAGGGACGGTTATTTTCCCACATTCGGATGTTCCGTTTTACTGCTTAGAGAAGAGAATTCGTTAACACACCTATCAACAAAACGAAAAGAGCGAGATACATATGATAGTTGAGCTTGAGCGCGATCAATTTTATATATGCAAGGATCTAGTAAATTGCACAACGATGCTGGAGCCGAAGGCGATCGTTGCAGGCACCAACCCAGGTAGAATATTTGTCGATCATCCGGACTCGCCAAGGTCCGCAATGGTGTGGCAGGGCAATTTAGATGGTTTTTTATTTGTTGGTGACGCTACTAATGCATCCTTCAATAGGGACATAAGAGTCTATATGGATGAAGTGCTACGTGAAGAAGCGATGGAATTAGGGCTGGGGTGGGCAGAATGCATCGGCACTCATCCAAGTTGGAATCAAGCGATTGAGCACATATTTGCCGATCGAGAGTTGTCCTCATGGACATCTTATGTATATTCGCTAATGTTGCCGGATTACAAGCAAGATGCAATCCAATTGCCTGACGGTGATTATACGGTTGTCCAGGTTACGAAGGAACTGCTGCAAAATAAGAGTATTCGGAATCATTCTTTTCTTGAATCCAGACTACTGGACTTTTGGGAATCTACGGAGCAGTTTCTACAAGAAGGCGGCGGTTTTTGTGTGATGCACAATGAGACCGTCGCAAGCTTGTGTATGACTGGCTTCCGATACCGCCACATTCACGCACTAGGAATTGACACGATAGAACAATATCGTGGATGCAAGCTTGCGCAGATTGCAGTTCATGCTTATGCGGAGCATTTGTTTTCCCAAGGACAATCGATGTGCTGGGACTGTACAGCATCGAATAAGCCGTCGAGCGCAATTGCAGAGCGAATAGGGTTCCAGAGAGAAATGAGCTACAAGGGATATCAATATAAGCTGTAGTAGGGAACGTACTTTCTATTATGTAAACCAGGAGGCTGATGATGAATGACGCAATTATCACATCGAATGCAGCGTGAGATTACGAAGCAAGTACAGATAAATTATCTATTATATTTGCCTGACAA
>Ga0102589_1006097_pt1 | contig 10103 bp, 11 predicted proteins | sample AraplaMF_Col_mLB_FD_76858 | JGI IMG/M metagenome (GOLD analysis project Ga0102589, IMG submission 76858) | Arabidopsis root microbial communities from the University of North Carolina, USA - plate scrape MF_Col_mLB | ecosystem: Host-associated > Plants > Roots > Endosphere | place: USA... | reverse complement strand
GGAACGGATCCGAATGGAGAAAATTCCATGTCAGCTCGCGATATGGGTATGCTTTCAAAAGCAATGATTACAAAGTATCCAGAAATGCTAGAGGATACAAAACAAAGATTTAGAAACTTCCCAGATAATCATCCGAAACCAATTCGTATGGAAAACTGGAACTGGATGTTACCAGGTGCTGCTTTCTCTTATGAAGGAACAGATGGTTTAAAAACTGGTAGTTCTGATACCGCTGGATATGGATTCACTATTACTGCTAAACGTGGTGATGTACGTCTTATTTCAGTTATTATTAAAACAAAATCAATGGACGAGCGCTTCACAGAATCTCGTGAATTAATCGAATACGGGTTTAATAACTTCGAAAAACAAAAGTTAAAAGTTGATAAAAATAATACAATCTCTGTAGTAAAAGGGAAAGAAGATCAAGTGACTGTTACACCGGAAAAAGAAATAACAGTAATTGCGAAAAAAGGTAGCAAAGATCCTTATAAAATTGGGGCTGAAGTAGATAAATCTCTTGCTGAAGATGGACATTTAGTTGCTCCTATTAAGAAAGATGCCAAAGTAGGCTCAATTACTTTAGAATCAACTGATAAATATGGTTTCTTAGACGGTAGTAAAAGTATGAAAGTTACTGCAAAAACGACAGAAGAAGTTGAAAAGGCAAATTGGTTCGTATTAACAATGCGCTCTATCGGAGATTTCTTCTCAAACTTATGGTCTAAAGTATTTTAATGATGGAAAGCTAGCTCACGCTAGCTTTTTTTATTTTCCTCTCTCCATGTAAAACTTCGTTTGGTTGTCATATCTGAGTCCTTTTTCTCATACGTATGAACTAGTAATCGTTACACACTTCATCTAGAAATAAACCTCTTTCCACAAGGTATTCCAAAAAGAGAGGTGACACATAATGGGTGTTATTGCTTATAACGAAGAAGATGTAAAGTTATTAGCTAGACTGATGCGTGCTGAAGCCGAAGGAGAAGGACAACAAGGAATGTTAATGGTCGGAAACGTAGGGGTAAATCGTGTCCGCGGAAATTGTTTAGATTTTAAAAAAATACGTAATTTACGTCAAATGGTTTATCAAAATCCTGGCGGTTTTGAGGCAACGCAAAAAGGGTATTTTTATCAGCGTGCAAGAGAACAAGATATCGCATTAGCAAGGCGAACAATTCAAGGACAACGTTTTTGGCCTGCAAATTTCGCCTTATGGTTTTTTAGACCTGAAGGTCCTTGCCCACCAACTTGGTATGACCAACAAAACTCTGGACGTTTTAAAAAGCACTGCTTCTTCCAACCATCTGCCGGGGATTGCCCTAGCGTATATTAAGGAATGAAAACGAGGAGGGATTTTTGAATGGCACAGCAACAAAACCCGTATTATGGAACAGGTTTTTATCAACCATCTGGAACTTATGCACAACAGCAACAAATGACCCCACAGCAACAGCAACAACAGCAAGCGATGCAACAACAAGCTGCGCAAGCTCAATATGCTGTTTCTCAAGGCATGTTACCGTTAGAACAGTCGTATATTGAAAATATCCTTCGCTTGAACAAAGGCAAGCAAGCCACCGTAGTAATGACTTATGAGCGTGGTAGCTCACTCGGTACACAATCGTATACAGGTATTATTGAGGCAGCTGGACGTGATCACATCGTTATTAGTGAACCGCAATCGGGGAAACGTTTTTTACTACTAATGATTTACTTAGATTATGTAGAATTCCCAGAAGAAATTATGTATTTACCTGGCCAACAAGCAACTTATGCTCCAAGACCATAAAAAAAGCTGGCATATGCCAGCTTTTGTTTTTTTATAAACCTTTTAAAACTGCAGTTCCGACTAAGATCCATGCCACGATAAACGCTACACCACCAAGAGGTGTAATTGGGCCAAAGAACTTAATACCTGTCGTACTTAATGCATACAAACTACCTGAAAACATAATAATCCCAGCTACCATAAGCCAGCCAGCAGTAGTTAAAAGTGATGATTGAATTTTATCCATTAATAAAGCAACTACGAATAGTCCACCTGCATGAAACATTTGATATGTAACGCCTGTTTTCCAAACTTCTAACATTTTTGCAGAAACTTTATTTTCTAAACCGTGTGCTCCAAAAGCCCCTAGCGCAACAGATAGCCCTGCCGCAATACAACCTAGTAAAAAGAAAATTTTCATCTTAATTCCCCTTTTTTTACCTTTATCATAAGCAATTTTTTCATATAAGCCAAACGATTTATCTTCTAAAAATCAAATAAAGAATTACCGTTTGCGCCTTCTTCTTTTATATACACAGGTTCTCCAGAAACCGGCATAACTGGTTGAACTGTCGTCATAGGCTGAGATCCAATTACTTGTGATGGAATCTCAGGTTCTCTATACATAGAAGGCTCAGCTTGTTCATCTAATAATAAATCACATAACGCTCGCACAACTAATAAATGCGCTTTTGATTGTTGCCCTTCACTGCTTTTTGCCTTTACAATTTCATTCGCCATTTTATTTAAAATCTTATCGCTCGATATTTGCATTCCTTGTCACCTCTTACTTTGTAGTTCTTTCTCAAATTGTCCTAGCTTCTCTACTGAACCAAACACTATTATCATATCATGTTCTTGTAGTTTTTCCTGCCCCGTTGGATTATGTATAACATCCCCATTTCTCAAAATCGCTAAAATTGTTACATCAAATTGATTTCTCACATCACTCTCTAGTAACGATTTACTAGCTAAAATAGAACCCTTGCCGACTGCAATTTCTTCAATTACAAATGACTGTTCCATGCCATATAGTACTGTATCAATATAATGAACTGTTAGCGGATTCGCAATACCTTTTGCAATATGAATTCCTGCCATGCTAGATGGATTAATCACCTTATTTGCCCCAGCACGCTTTAATTTGTCTTCGGTTTCTGGTTTTTCCGCCCTTGCCACAATTTTAATTGCATCGTTTAATCCTCTTGCCGTTAATGTAATAAATACATTTTCAGCATCATTTGCTACGATGGCAACTAAACCAGCTGCCTTCGAAATTCCAGCATGATGTAACACTTGGTCTTCCGTTGCATCTCCGTGTACGTACAAAAGTTTTTCCTTCTCTAATATGCTTTCATCTTTATCGACAACGACAAATGGAATTTTCTTTTCTTGCAATTCATGTACAACTTGAAGCCCTACTCTACCACAACCACATACAATAATATGATTTTGTAACTGTGCTATTTGTTTATCCATCTTCTTCCTCCGTACTGCATGAAATAAATTCCCTTCAATAATCATAGCTGCCACTACACCAATTGCATACGTAACAATACCGACGCCAACAGGTATAATAAGGAGTGCAAATACTTTCCCCGCTTGCGTTACAGGAACGGCATCTCCGTATCCAACAGTCAATACAGTAATCATCGTCATCCAAAATGCTTGAAACAAACTAATCTCTTCAATCGTCATAAATCCTAACGTTCCGAGAATTACAACAAAAGTCATACATATAACTGCTATCCATAGCTGCTTACGTGCATTCATATCATGTTTCAACTCTTTTCTCTATCTACAAATCTTTGCCAGTGGAAATGAAATACATATATACTAGATACGGAATCTATGAAAGAGGTTGATATAATGAAAACATTTCTTTCCGCCTTACAATGGGCGCTATTTATTTTAGCTGGGAGCCTTATCGTACCAATTAGCGTCGCAACTAGTTATGGTCTCGATGGCGCTGAAGCTATTGCATTCGTACAAAGAACATTATTTGTTCTTGGTTTCGCTGGTCTACTGCAAGCTATATTTGGGCATAAACTTCCTATTCAAGAAGGTCCTGCAGGGCTTTGGTGGGGGATTTTCTCCCTTTATGCAAGTTTAGGTGTCGTATTATTTGGATCCAGCAATGAAACACTTAAGGTCCTTCAGTACGCTTTCCTATTAAGCGGAATCATTTGTATTATTCTTAGCGTTTTTGGACTCATCGATAAACTAGTTCGCTATTTTACACCGACAGTCATTGGAACATATTTATTTCTTCTTGTCGCGCAACTTAGCGGATCCTTCTTAAAGGGAATGTTCGGCCTTGATGGGCAACATACAGAAGTACAAGCTGACGTATTTATTCTTTCACTCATTGTTATTTTACTATCCTTTTTCATCATGAAGCTACCTATTATTGGGCAATATTCTGTTCTTTTCAGTATCGTCTGCGGCTGGATATTATTCGCATGCTTCGGATTATCTAATCCAGTAACGCCTGTGACAGATATAATCCGTTTTCCGTCTCTATTTGTTTTCGGAATGCCTCGTATTGAGTGGAACATGGTCATTACGGTCGTTTTCGTTACACTATTACTTCTAACAAATATGTTAGCAAGCATTCGCGTTGTACAAAAGGTTGTTTCTAAATATGAAGAGAATGCTACATCAGATCGTTTCAAACAAGCCGGTATTATAACAGGAATCAACCAATTGCTAGGAGGCCTTTTTTCAGCTATTGGACCTGTCGCTATTTCTGGATCAGCAGGCTTTATTGCAACGACTAATATTTATAAACGTCTCCCATTTATGTTAGGATCAAGCTTTATTATTCTCGTTAGTATATTCCCAAAGATTACTTCATTCTTTGCAGCGATACCTGTCGCAGTTGGATATGCTGCCATTTACCCTGTATTTGCAAGCATGATTGGCCTTGCTTTTCGCGAATACGAAACGGTGCAGAATAAAGAACAATTATTTAAAGTAGCAGGTCTTTCAATATTTACAGGAGTCGGGGTTATGTTTGTTCCAGCAGGGGCATTTTCTACGCTCCCACCATTTCTAGCATCATTTTTAAGTAACGGTCTCGTTCTTGGATCTGTAATGGCAATTTTGCTTGAAATACTATTTTCACGTTCAACAGAAAAACAACCATCGTAAATTGGAAAACTTCCATTATTGCACTCTATCTTTAGAGTTGTTACGATAATGATAAAGTGAAAGCTAATCAGGCGTTAGCGGTATAAATTATAATAGGCAACATGCTCATGGTAATTTATACTAACAATATAGAGCTTTTCCTAACTTCACATAAAGTGAAACTTTAATCAGTGGGGGTTTTGTTCATCCCCCACTGATTATTAGCCTTCACCAATCGGACTTTTACGGGCAGTTGATCCCCCACCTAACTTCTTTGCTTTCGCTGAATTTTGAGGTGGGGGTCTTACTGCACGTTAATGTGGGATAAAGAAGTTCGATGTCTTACTATATATTCCCCAATATCTTCATACAACTTTATTTCTATTTCAACAAAGAGAGGAATTTTCAATATGACTTATAAAATGATTGTTTTAGATTTAGATGATACTTTATTACGTGACGACCATACCATTTCACCTCGTACGAAAGAGGCTCTAATGACTGCACAAGAACAAGGTGTAAAAGTTGTACTTGCTTCTGGACGTCCAACGTTTGGTATGCGCAATGTAGCGAAAGAACTTCGTTTAGAAGAATACGGCAGTTTCATTCTATCTTTTAATGGCGCAAAAATTATTAACTGTAAAACAAACGAAGAAATCTTTAGTAGTACGCTATCTCCTGAAATCGTTCACAACCTATTTGAAATTAGTAAAACTGAAGATGTATGGATTCATACTTATATTGGCGATGATATCGTAACAGAAGAAAATAATCCTTATACTGAAATTGAGGGCGACATTACTGGTATGTCAATTGTTGTAGTAGATGATTTTAAAGCTGCTGTTAAAGAGCCTGTAGTAAAAGTATTAATGAATAAAGAAGCTGAACGCCTTGTTGTAGTAGAAAAGAAACTACAAAAACAACTAGAAGGCCAATTAAGCGTTATGCGTTCTAAACCATTCTTCTTAGAATTTACTGAAGCTGGTGTTACAAAAGGAACTAGCTTAAACCAACTAATTCAAAAACTTGGCATTAAGCGCGAAGAAGTGATCGCAATGGGCGATAGCTATAACGACCAAGCGATGATTGAATTCGCTGGGCTTGGTGTTGCAATGGGCAATGCACCTGATGATATTAAGGAAATTGCAAACTACGTAACAGATACAAACATGAACGATGGCGTTGCAAAAGTCGTAGAGAAATTTGTATTAAAAAACGAAGTACTTGTTTAATATTTTCATTCACAAAACCTATTTGAAGTCAAACACTTCAAATAGGTTTTTATTTAAATTAACACGCTTTTGTGACTATATTTTGAACTTTGCACTATTCTCGTAGTGTAAACTTTCTTTTTGTATATAATGAAACAAAATAGACTATTTTATTTTGAAAAAGAATACAAATTTACTATATACAAGCATACGTTAAAGGAGGCTACTTCATGTTATCTACACCAATCGGACGATTAAGAGCAATTGGACTTGTTGAGGGAATTTCTTTCCTACTACTATTATTTGTAGCAATGCCATTAAAATATTTTGCAGGATTTGCTACAGCCGTTAAAATTACAGGCATGGCTCATGGTGTTTTATTTATTCTATTCATCTTTGCGGTAATTCAAGTAACAATCGTACACCGTAAATCAATTTTATGGGCACTTGGAGCATTCGTTTCATCAGTTATCCCATTCGGTACGTTTGTACTAGATGCAAAATTAAAGAACGAACAACAATAATAATAAAAAGGTAGTTAACGACTGTTAACTACCTTTTCTACGTTATAAATTTGGTATTTCCCAATCAATTTCTCTTTCGCCCATATTAGCTAAAATCGTATTCACTTTAGAATATGGTTTACTCCCAAAGAAACCACGTCTTGCTGATAGTGGGCTTGGATGTACAGATTCGATAATATGGTGCTTCGTATTCGTAATTAACTTTTTCTTCGCCTGTGCATGACGTCCCCACAATATAAAAATAACTGGCTTTTCACGTTCATTTAATAGCTCAATTACGCAATCTGTGAAATGCTCCCATCCTTTCCCTTTATGAGAATTCGCCTCACCTTGACGAACCGTTAATACAGTATTTAATAATAAAACCCCTTGCTCTGCCCACTTTACTAAATAACCGTTATTCGGGATTTCATAGCCATATTCATCTCGAAGTTCTTTATACATATTTAGCAATGACGGTGGTGTTTTAATACCAGGTTGTACCGAAAAGCTTAAACCATGTGCTTGATCCGGTCCGTGGTATGGATCTTGCCCTAAAATAACGACCTTTGTATTTTCATAACTTGTATACTCTAGAGCACTAAAAATATTTTCTAACTTTGGATACACAACATGTGTGCTGTACTCTTCTTTCAAAAAATCAGCCAGCTTGTGATAATATTCTTTCTCAAATTCTGGTGCCAATAAGGAACCCCAATCATTTTTCAAAGCATTTTTCATACTTTCACTTCCCGTCCAATTAATTCACCATATCCTGCTTTGTAAATACTACAAACGAAATAATAAGGGACACAACTGCCCAAACAGTTAAATTCATTAAAGAAAACCCCATCGATAACCCTTGTAATGCAGGTAATTTTCCTGATAGATAATCTGTTAATGATAAATTCACACTAAAAATATATTTCGCACCTTCCCACGATGTTGCGAATGAACTTAAAATACCACCTGCGATTAATGCAGCTAACATAATTCCCATACCAGCTGGTGTATTTCGAATTAAAACAGAAACCATAAATGATATAGTTCCGACAACGATAGCAACAAACCAAGCTAATCCATATGCCATCAAGATATATTGCCACTGCGGAATAAGATGTACAAAATTCGTATTTAACGTTTCCTTATCAATAACAAAACCAGTTAAAACAGGTAAATTCCATCCTGAGTATCCAAATACAAGCCCAGATAATACGTAAGCAAACAGACCGACAAGTAGCAGTATAAGTGAAATGAAAAATAACATCGTCACGTACTTACTAAGGAGTATTTTCCAGCGCCGAATCGGCCGCGTAAGTAGCATCTTCATCGTTCCATCACTTCGTTCTCCTGAAACAATATCAATAGCAACAATCATGACAAGAAGCGGAATAAACAATGTAATTCCTTGCTCAATAAACGCCCTTACAAAAGTCGGTGCGCCCGGTGCCATCGGGTTAATATCATGATCTAAATAGTATTGTTGCTGCTCCACTCTTACCTTCAGCCAATCCCGCCATTCTTCTGGTAGTCTAGAATTGTTCAAGCGGTTTTGAGAATCAACAATTTGTTGTTGCAACGAAACTTTCCAATCCGTTGTACCTAGCCTTTTTTGTGTCGTTTCTACTTCACGATACTGCGCATACACAAAAAGCGGGATTAAAATTGCTAAAATAAGCATGACAACAAAAATACGTTTCTTACGATAAATTTTCTCCGATTCATTTAAAACTAGATTCGCAAATTCACGCATGCTGCTCACCCCTTGTGAGTTCAATAAATAAATCTTCTAGCGTAAATACAAGCTCTTTAACACTATGCACATCTATCCCGTTTTCTACAAAATATTTATTCCAATTACTTATAGATGTGATATCCATGCGGCATAATAATCGATGACCTTCTATACTTACTTCTCTTACTTCCTCAGCATCTTCTAGCATATCTTTCGCCTTAGAAATTGGTGTAACAATCCATTCTACACGATCACTTGCTGTTTTAATTAACTCTTCAACCTTGGCAACTGTTATCATTTTTCCTTTATGAATAATCGCAACCCGATCGCATATCATTTGTACTTCGCTTAGCAAGTGACTTGAAATAAACACACTCATATTTTCTTCTTTCACAAGCTTATGTATAAATTCCCTAAGTTCTCTAATTCCAGCTGGGTCTAAACCATTTGTTGGCTCATCTAAAATGAGCAATTTTGGATTTCCAAGAAGCGCTTGCGCAATGCCAAGGCGCTGTTTCATACCAAGTGAGTACGTTTTTACTTTATCGTGAATTCTTTCATCTAAATGAACCATTTGAGCAATTTCAATAATACGTTCATCTGATATATCACCTAGCATACGGGCAAATTGTTTTAAATTTTCCCATCCCGTTAAATATGTATACAGTTCTGGGTTTTCAACGATACTCCCAATTTGACGCATCGCTTCTCTAAAATTTTCCTTAATAGAATAACCACCGATAGAAATTGTACCTTCTGTTTCTTTAATCAACCCAACTAACATTCGAATGGTAGTTGTTTTTCCGGCGCCATTCGGTCCTAGGAAGCCAAACACTTCTCCTTGTTTTACATCGAAGGAAATATTCTCTACAATAGTCTTCTTTCCAATTACCTTCTTCACGTCTCGTACAGAAAGTATCGTCGTCATTTTACCCCTCCTTGTTCTAGTTTTAATTTACTCGCAACATTTTGAACTAATCGGTCTGCCATATATGTATACCCTACTTCATTCGGATGGAAATGATCGGAGTATAATAAATCTTTCCCGCGGTTTTGGAATAAATCAAATGTCGGTGTAATATAAACATTTTTATCATTTAGCGCTAATTTTTCTAAAGATGCATTCCAGTCTACAACAATATTTGAAGACCCTTTTAAATCTTCCACATCTTCAAAAGGATTGTATAAACCAAGCCAAAAAATAGGGCTATCTGTATTTAACTTACGAATTCCCTCTATAATTTTCTTCGCTTCATTCTGGAATGTTTCTGTATCAGGACGGTATGTTTCCAAATCTATTTTTCCGAGCGATTCCCAACCTGGAAATAAATCATTTCCTCCTATCGTTAAAACGATTACATCTGCTTGCTTAATTGAATATTGAGCGCCACTACTCTCCATTTGTTTTAATAAGTCAGGCATTTTTGCACCACTAACAGCTAAGTTAGTTAAAGCAACCTTTTGCTTATAATCTTTTTGTAAATCTTCTTTCATCCGTCCAATATAGCCAATTCCTTCTTTATCACCAACACCGCGTGTTAATGAATCACCTAGACTAACGATTTGTAACGTTCCCGTTTTCTTTTTCTCTTTTGCCACTACATCGGTCTTTTTAATTAAATTTGAAGCTTTCGGATTTAACACATCATTTACACCTGAAACAAAGCCATATGCAAATAAACAGAAAGATGCAATTGTAATGAGTAGAATTACTTTTACTACTTTTGATCTCATATCAAAACCCCTTTTAG
>Ga0102589_1006095_pt1 | contig 10105 bp, 11 predicted proteins | sample AraplaMF_Col_mLB_FD_76858 | JGI IMG/M metagenome (GOLD analysis project Ga0102589, IMG submission 76858) | Arabidopsis root microbial communities from the University of North Carolina, USA - plate scrape MF_Col_mLB | ecosystem: Host-associated > Plants > Roots > Endosphere | place: USA... | reverse complement strand
GTAATCGCCCCAACGCCGGGCCGTTCAATCCGTTTGATCCCCACCCAGTGGCTGCGCATTTCGTTCTCGGCCCACAGGCGGCGAAAGTCCGCGCTGCTGGCCTGGAGTTCGGCCGCGAGGGCTGCCGCTTCGGCGCAGTCGCCGGCGCGTGCCATGTCGATGCGAAACGAGGCGACGGCGTAGCGTGCGTCGGTTTCCCAGTCGGGCATGCCTTTGCGCACGCGCGGGGTGTGGAACAAGCGCCTCAGCAAATTGCGTTCGCCGGGCTCCAGCGTAGGGTAGTCGGCCAGCACGGCCAGGGCTGCCGCGTTCCAGGCCACGATGTCCCAGCTTGCGGTCTTGACGATGGCGGGGCTGGTGGGCATGGCGTCGAGCACGCGTTGCAGCGCGGGTGTGACCGCCGCTGAAGACCTGGGTTTGAGCGGCGGCGGGCGCTGCTGGGCCAGCAGGAACATGAACTCGCGGCCGGCGCCGTCGAGCTCCAGCGCGCGGGCCAGGCGCTCCAGCACTTCGTCCGAAGGCGGGCCGCCGCGCCCTTGCTCCAGCCAGGTGTACCAGGTGACGCTGACGTTGGCGCGCGTAGCGACTTCCTCGCGCCTGAGGCCGGGCGTGCGACGCCGGCTTGCGGCTTCGGGTGTGGGCAGCAGGCGCGCGCGGCGGTCGCGCAGGAAACCGCCCAGCGTCAGGGGCTGGGCCGGCAGGGTGTTAGTGCTCATACCTGTATACGCTCACGGCTTTTGCAAATTCGATGGAGGGCGGATTATCGGGACTCATTTTTTTAAGGGAGTTCAGTATGCGTGTTTTTGTGACGGGAGCGACGGGTTTTGTGGGGTCGGCGGTTGTGCGTGAATTGCTTTCAGCGGGGCACCAGGTGCTGGGCCTGGCGCGCAGCGATGCGGCGGCCGATGCCCTGCTGAAAGCGGGTGCGGCGGCGCACCGGGGCGAGCTGGCGGACACGGCCAGCCTGGCCACGGGTGCGCAGGCCTGCGACGGTGTGATCCACACGGCGTTCCACCATGATTTTTCAGTTCACGCGGCGGCGGCCGAGATGGACAGGCGGGCCATCAAGGCGCTGGCCGGTGTGCTGGAAGGCTCGGGCAGGCCTTTTGTTGCAACCTCGGTGACCATGCTGCTGGCGCACGCACGCCCGGCGACGGAGGACACACCGGTCCCCACGGACTCGCAGAACCCGCGCGCGGGGGCGGAGGGCCTGATGATGGACGCGGCCGGGTGCGGCGTGCGCGCAAGTGTGCTGCGGCTGCCGCCTTCGGTGCATGGTGCGGGCGACTATGGCTTTGTGCCGGCACTGGTGACATTTGCGCGCCGCAAGGGTTTCTCGGCGTATATCGGCGAGGGCGCCAACCGCTGGCCGGCGGTGCACCGGCTGGATGCGGCGCGCCTCTTCAGGCTGGCGCTGGAAAGTGCCCTGCCCGGCGCGCACCTGCATGCCGTGGCCGAAGAAGGCCTGCCCTTGCGTGCGATTGCCGAAGCCGTGGGCGCGGGCCTGGGCGTGCCGGTGCGCAGCATCAGAGCCGATGAAGCACCGGCCCACTTCGAGTGGCTGACGCGCTTTGTTGCGGCCGACAACCCGGCGTCGAGCGCGCTGACGCGCAGTTCGCTGGGGTGGCAACCGCAAGAGGCGGAACTGCTGGCAGACATACGGGACGGCGGCTACTTCGCTTGAAAAGGCTGCTGAGGGCGCCAAGGGAAAGAGGCCTGGGGTTTAATCACCCCATGCCATCCCCTAACTTCAGCCCTGCCGCAGACCGCAACAAGCAGCCCATCCTCGATGTCTTGTTGAAGGTTTTGCCCGCGCAAGGCAGCGCCCTCGAGATCGCGTCAGGCACAGGCCAGCATGTCGCCTGGTTTGCCGCAGCCTTGCCGCAATGGACATGGCAGCCCACGGATGCGATGCCGGCCGCATTGGACTCGATTGCGGCCTGGGTGGCCGAGCAGGGCTTGCTGAATGTGCGCCCTCCTCTGGTCCTCGATGTGATGGCGCCTGAATGGCTGCCGGGTGGCTCAGCAAAGTTTGATTTGATCTACTGCGCCAACATGCTGCATATCTCGCCCTGGGCGACTTGCGCCGCGCTGATGCAAGGCAGCGCGCGTTATCTGGCAGCTGGTGGTGTGCTGGTGACCTATGGGCCTTACCTTGAAGACGAGGTGCCCACGTCAGAAGGCAACCTGAGCTTTGACCAAAGCCTGCGCGCGCAAGACCTCGCCTGGGGAATCCGCCGCAGGGAGGATGTGGAAGAGGAAGCGGCGCGGGCGGGCCTGCGGCTGATGTCACGGCATGCGATGCCGGCCAATAATTTGTTGCTGGTGTGGGGCCGTAGGTGAAGGCGGGGTATCCGCCTGATACATCAGTGTGACTTCGCGGCGGGAGCCTGCTTAAGCCTTACATGCAGATGTACCCCGGCCGCCCCATCCATGGCAACTTCCTTGACTTCGAGGTAAGACTGTTTGCGCATCAGTTCACCCAGTTTGGAGAATCCGTAGTTCCGCGGATCGAATGAGGGCTGGTTCTTGTTCATCTGGCTCCCGACGGGCCCCAGGGCGGCCCAGCCGTCCTCGCGAGTCACAGCGCCCAAAGCAGCAAGGACCATAGGTTTCAATGCAGGCAGGGCGGGAACCTCTTCAACCTTGCCTCCTTTTTCCTCAGCTACTTCACTTCGCAAAATTTCTGTGAAGATGAATTTGTCACACGCGGCGACAAAGGCCTCTGGTGTTTTTCTTTCGCCAAAACCATAAACGACCAATCCAGCTTCGCGAACGCGGGTAGCCAGTCGTGTGAAGTCGCTGTCGGAAGAGACCAAGCAGAAGCCATCAACGCTACCTGTATGCAACACGTCCATGGCATCGATGATGAGCGAGGAGTCCGTGGAGTTTTTACCGCTGGTGTAGCTGAATTGCTGTATAGGCTGGATCGCCATCTTGTGCAATGTTTCCTTCCAGCCCTTGAGGTTGGTCGTCGTCCAGTCGCCGTAGGCGCGCTTGATGGTGGCGGTGCCATACCGGGATACCTCCGCCAAGAGCTCCTGGATGACGGCCGCCTGAGCGTTGTCCGCATCGATCAACACCGCCAGTCGCTTGTTGTCCTGAGCTGCCATGGTTCCCCCTAGGTTGGTGCATCGTACCGGATACATCAAGCATTGGAAACAAACTGCAACAGCGCACCCGTTTTGGTGAATTGTTGCCTGCCAAGTCATCGGCCAAACGCATGGCCGCCCGTATGATCGGCCGGTTCAAATTTAAAACTCAAAAGGACGTTCCCCATGGCTGCTGCGCGCACGATCCACGCCGACCTCTGGCGGGTGTTTTTGCTGACCCTGGCCTCGCTCTTTCTCATTCCGGCGGTCACGCTGGTTTTCACGCACTACGCGCTGCAGTCTGAGGACAAGGACTTCATCCAGCGCGTCAATTCCCAAATCAATGCCGCCCCCAACCTGACGCCGGCGCAGAAGGCCGACGAGATCGCGTTTTACGACACGCACAGGCTGTCGATGGCCTGCACCGCCACGGGGCCGGAAAACCAGGTCTTTCACGACAAGGTGTGCAGCACGTATTCCATGCACTGGTGGTTTCACTGGGCCGAGCGTGCGGCGTTCTGGACCTTGATCCTCGGAGCCGCGCTGCTGGTGGCGGCGAGCGTGCTGGGCGCGCTGGCCTTCGTCAACCGCGGCCTGCGTTATGCGAGCTTTGTGGCGGGCTGGCGCTTGATGACGTTTTCAAGCGCGGTGGAGGTCACCTTGCAAAGCGCCATGCTGGTGTGGCTGTCATTCTGGCTCACGGCGTATTTCTGGCACAGCTACTACATCAAGCTGGTGGGCCTGGCTGGCATCATGGCGGCCGTGGCGGTTTTCTATGCGATCTACACGCTGTTCAAAAAAATGCCTTGGGGCAACACCATTGAGGGCGAGCTGCTGTCTGAAGCCGATGCCCCGCGCCTGTGGGACCGCATTCGCCAGCTGGCGAGCCGCGTCAAGACATCCCCGCCGGACCAGATCATTGCGGGCATCGACAACAACTTTTTCGTGACCGAAGCCCCCTGCACGGTGGCCGGGCAGACCCTGACGGGCCGTACACTGTTTGTGAGTATTCCGCTGCTGCGGGTGCTGGACACCGCCGAGGCCGACGCCGTGCTGGCGCACGAGCTGGCCCACCTGGGCGGCGGCGACACGCGCAGCAGCGCCGCGCTGGGCCCCAAGCTCAACCAGTTCGACCTCTACACCTGGCAAATGCGCAGCGGCGGGCTGACCATCGTGGCGCACTACCTGCTGCGCCTGTACCGCATGGTGTTTGAGTTTGCACTGGCACGCGACAGCCGCGAACGCGAGTACACCGCCGACCGCGTGGCGGCGAAGCTGACGGCGCCGCAGTCCATCGTGCAGTCGCTGATCAAGATCTCGGCCTACTCCAGCTACCGCAACACCGTGGAACGCAAGCTGTTTGAGCAAGAGCAACAGCACACCGGCGCGCTGGGCATTGCCGGCTTTGTGGCGGAAGGCCTGCACCCCTATGCCCGCTCGGGTGAATTTGTGACGGCCATGAAAACCGCCGCCGTGCCGCACCCCTACGACACCCACCCGCCGCTGGCCGAGCGCATGCGCAATGTGAAGCACAAGGTGGATGAAAGCAGCTACGCCGCCATCGTCACCACCGTGCCGCAAGCCACCTGGGCTGATGAAATATCAACCGCCGCCGCCATCGAGCAGCGGCTGTGGACCGACTACGAGCAGCGCTTTGCGGCCGCGCATGAGCAAAGCCTGGCCTACCGCTACGAGCCGGCCACCGAAGAAGAACGCGCCATCGTGCTGCGCTACTTTCCGCCGGTGTCGTTTGACCTGGGTAATGGCAAGCGCATCGACATCACCTACGAAGGCCTGCATGCCACGGCGGACGACGGGGTGCCTGTGTCGTGGGACGAGGTCAAGGGCATGACCTTCAACAACAGCAGTTTTGGCAATACGCTCACCATCACCCACTTTGACAAGGGTGTGATCGGCGCGCGCACCAGCAAGGTCAAGCTCAAGGGCCTGGCCAAACAGGAAGAGCGCTTCAAGGCGGTGCTGGGCCACTACTGGGAGCGCCACCAGATCATGCGGGCGCAGCAAAAAGCCCGGGCCGCTGAAGCCGAAACGGCCTGAAGCACGGCGCGATGGGCGCAGGAGTTTCTCCATCTCCTCGCCCTGCTTTGCGTTTTTTCAAGCTCACTGATCAGCTTGCCGGCATAGTTCATCAGCAGGCTTTTTCCATCTGACTCAATCTGGCAAGAAGTGTGCGGTTATTGCTGACGGCCTAAAATTCACGCATGACCTGCCTCAACATCTGCTCCTTGCGTCGCCAGCTGACGCCAGCACTCTCCTAAGCCCGGCGGTCCGCTCCCCTCCTTTTCAGCGCAACCCTCCACCGCCGGGCCCCAAGCCCGCGCGTTCGCGAACGCCCTTCACAGCCGGCGTCCGCATTGATGGAGTGCCCCCATGCACGCATTGGTTCACGGCGAGCGCACGCTCACCGACATTGATTACGCACGTCTGAGCAAACTGCTCAACCAGCAGCGCCCCGGCCACCTGGCCGATTGGCTTGAAAGCGCGGAGGTGATGAGCTCACGCGCCGCGCCCGGCGACCTGGTCACGATGAATTCGCGCGTGGAAGTCGTGGATGTGCACACGCACCACCGCCAGGTCCTGACCATCTGCTACCCCGGCGATGCCGAGCCCGCCGCCGGCCTGATCTCCGTGCTGTCGCCCGTGGGCAGCAGCCTGCTGGGCTTGAGGTGCGGCGACATTGCCAGGTGGCTTACGCCCCACGGCGAAGGCTGTGGTGCGCAAATCGTAGCCATCCAGTACCAGCCCGAAGCCACGGGCGACTACACCCGCTGATCCGTTCAGCACCCGTCATTCACCATCCGCCACCCGCGGTTTCTTGAAAAAAGAAAGGAGTTCCCATGTCCCCTCGTTTCATTCTTGCCGTCACCGATTTCTCAAAGCAGGGAGCCCATGCGCTGGACCGGGCGGCGCTGCTGGGTGCCGAGCACGGCGCCATGCTCACCCTGGCTTACCTGGGCCAGCCCGCAGAGGCGCCGCCGGCCGATGCGGCAAACCGGCTTGAGCAACATGCACGGCAGCTTGCACGGCTGCACGGCATCCAGGTCCGCGCAGCGGGCCGCCTTGCACGCAACGTCAAAGAGCTTTTGCCCGATGTGAGCGCCGCCGACCTGGTGGTGTGGGGCGCCGCGCGGGTGCGCAGCCTGCGGACCTTCTTCCTGGGCCAGCCCGTTAATGAACTGCTGCGCAGCGCCCAGCGGCCGGTTCTGCTGGCGCGCCGCCGCGCTGAGCACCCTTACCGCAAACTGCTGGTCGCGGTCGATTTCTCGCAAGCCTCGCCGTCCCTGGTGGACCTGGGCTGCGCCGTCAGCAGGGCGGCGCCCGTCGAGCTTTTCCACGCGATCGACACGATCAATGAGCGCAAGTTGCGGCAGGCCGAAGTCCCGGACCGCGACATCAAGGTCTACCGCGCGCAGTGCCTGCGCCATGCGCAGGACCGGATGGTGCAGCTCACAGATTCCTACGACGCAAGGCGCAACCGCGTGCAGACCGCCTTCGGGCGCGGAGACCCTTCCTTGCAGGCGCTGGTGCAACAGCAGCGCAGCGGCGCTGATTTGATCGTTGTGGGCAAGCACCCCGCCTCCGCCTTCTCGGACCTGATGTTCGAGAGCGTCGCAGCCCGCATCGTGAGCTTCTCGGCCGGCGACGACGCGCGCAGCGATGTGTTGATCGTGCCGCACAACTGGCAACCGGCGCCGGACTCATCGCCCGCCTCCCGGCAGGCGAGCGGACAAACCGGCGTGCGGCGGATACGGGCCGGCGCACCGAAGGCACCTGCCGGTCCCAACCCGGCGGCGCTTCCGGCCGGCGCCTGACAACCCGCACCGGCAGTGGCCGGTGTGGGGCAAGGCCCAAGCCCTTCGACAGGTCGCTGGCGAAGGGATGGGCCTACTGCCGCAGGATTTTCTCCATCGCCTTGCCTTTTGCCAGCTCATCGATCAGCTTGTCCAGCCAGCGTATTTTTTGCATCAGCGGGTCTTCGATCTCTTCGACACGAATACCGCAGACGACGCCCTTGATGAGCGAGGCATTCGGGTGCATGGCCGGGGCCTGGGCAAAGAAGGTGGCGAAATCGTTTTGCTGTTCGAGTTGCCGGCTTAAGCCCTTCGCGTCATAACCCGTCAGCCAGAAGATGATCTGGTCGACTTCTGCTTTGGTGCGATGTTTGCGTTCCGCCTTTTGTACATACAGCGGATACACCTTGGCAAACGCCATGGTGAAGATGCTTTGCCTGGGCATGGTTGTTTCTCCCGCGGGGTCGGCCTAAACTTCCAGTGAAGCCTTCAGCCGGCCCAGGGCCTGGTCCCACTGCTGGGCGATCAGATCCAGCGAGCGGCGGGCTTCGTCAAGCTGTTGCGGGTCAAACTGCCACAGCCGCTCTCGCCCCACCTTGACGTGATGCACCAGGCCCGCGTCGGCCAGCACGTGCAGGTGTTTGGTCACGGCTTGGCGGGTGATATCGGTGGTGGCGGTGAGCTGGGCAATCGATACCGCGCCGCCCACACAAAGCACCGCCACCAGGCGCAAGCGGGTTTCGTCGCCCAGGGCGGCGAACACGCCCGCAGGGCCGGGCTGTGGCAGAAGGGCCTGGGTGGCCTTGGCAGCGCTTTTATCGCGAAGTGACATATTTCTCGATGTTAGCCATCTGCCCTTGCCAGCCGCCATCGTTCATGCGGAAGGCTTCAGCGCGGCGGGCCACGGGTATCTTGTCAAAGCCTGACTCGACCACCGTCAGCAACGTGCCGCTTGCGCTGGGCTTGAGTGTGAATTCCACCAGCGTGGTGGGTTCTTTGGAATAGTCGGCTGCCGGGTCGACCGCATAGGGATGCCAGCGGTAGGAGAACAGCGTCTCGGGCTCCACGCGTTCAATCAGCACGTCAAACAGCACGTGTTCATAACCTGCAATAGTGATGTGGCCCTGCACCGGCTGGCCGGCGGTAAAACTTTTGCCTTTGAGCGCCACACCAAACCAGCCGCCGAATTCTTCGGCATTGGTGAGCGCCTTCCAGACCCTGGAGGGTGCGGCGTTGATGAGGATGCTGCGTTCGATGCGGTCGGTGGATGAAGTCATATATGCAATCTCCTGGTTGCATTTATTCTGCACCGGGAATTCTCTTTATGCAACATATTGGTTGCATGATCTGAGCACCAAATTGCAAGCAATTGCAGCGGCTGCGCCCTGCCCGCCGAATTTTCCTGTGCAAGCCGCTGCGCGAAGTGGCTGTTCGCCTACACGGCGCGAGGATGATCGGGTTTCAAATGGGAGGGCACGGGTTTGGTGTTGCTTTGGTGTTGCTTGTTTGGCGGCTTGCTTGTTACACCAACCCGCTTATCAACACATCCAGGAGAAAGCCATGCCCCAGTTCGCCATGATTACCGGTGACGTGACCTACACACCGGGTGACGGTGCGCCGATTGAAATCCCGCGCGTGCGCATTGAAGTGGCGCTGCAGCCCGACAGCGCCACGCTGAGCTGGGATGCCGGCGACGGCGTGGCCGCGGTCACGGCGATTCCGCGCATCCAGTTTGACGACTATGTGCGCGAGGGAAAAATCACCATGACGCCGCAATAATGGCGCCATGCATTTCCTTCGTTCACACAACACGACTCCCTCGTCCCTGACTCGCCGTTCGCTGCTGCTGGCCGCTGCGGCCGGCAGTGCCCTGCCCGCCTCCTTGCTGGCCCAGGCGGCGCACTCGCCCACCGGCATCTGGCCGCGCGCTTCGCAGGTACCCGGCGGCGTGGCGCTGCTGTCCCTGGGCCCGGCTGCGCAGCGGCCTCTGGCCTTTGCGGGCGAGGTTGCTTTGCTGGTGCTGGGCGATGCGAAGGAATGGACCGCGCTGGTGGGCATTGCGCTGTCGGCTGCACCGGGCGAGGCCAGCATCACGGTGCAGGCCGCCGACGGCAACCGGCGCGATATCGCCTACACCATAGCCCCCAAACGCTACAGCGAGCAGCAGCTCAAGGTGGAGCCGCGCACGGTGGATTTGTCGGCCGAAGATTTGGCACGCTACGAGCGCGAGCGCGCGCACCAGGAAGGCGTGATGGCCACCTTCACCGAGCCCCTGCCGCAAGGCCCGTTGCGCATGCGGGTGCCGGTGCCGGGGCGGCGCTCCAGCTCCTTCGGCCTGCGCCGCGTCTTCAACGGCCAGCCGCGCAACCCGCACAGCGGCATGGACATCGCAGCTGCCACCGGCACGCCGGTGCTGGCGCCGCTGCCGGCGAAGGTGATCGACACAGGCGATTATTTCTTTAACGGCAACACCGTGTGGCTGGACCATGGGGGTGGCTTGCTTTGCATGATGTGCCACCTGAGTGCGATTGACGTGAAGGTGGGGGATACGCTCAAGGCTGGTGAGCGGCTTGGGGCGGTGGGGGCTACCGGCCGGGTGACGGGGCCGCATTTGCATTGGGGTGTGATGCTCAACCGGGCCATGGTGGATCCGGCCTTGTTCCTGGCTTAGCCGGGTCTTGTGCCGGCTTGCACGCCTGCCCCCCTGCTGAGGATTGCTGGCCGGGACTCGCCCCGGCGGGCGAGGCACTTTTCTTTGCTTCGCCAAAGAAAAGTACCCAAAAGAAAGGCGACCCGCAGTCTGGGTCCCTACGCTGCGCTACGGGCAACCTGCGGTGCTCGAGCCAAGCGGGGTCAAAAACAACTCGCTTCGCTCAAACACGTTTTTGCCCTGATCCGCTTGTCTCTGCGCTCCTCGGCCCAGCCAGGACGGGGCAATCGGGAGCGGAAACCGAATACCAGAAGACAAAGAGTGGGAGAAAAAACATCCTGATACCGCAGCATGCTGCAAGGTAAACACGGGGTAAAAACACGCCACATTACACCGCCCCTACCTCCGCCTTACACAACCTTCACGTTGCGGCTCCACGATGAAAGCACTGAAGCACCAAAGCCCCCCAAGGGGCCGGCGCTTCGGAAAGCAAGCTTCTTTTCAAAGGGCTTGCCGGTTCACTCATTGAGCAAAGGAGCCTCACATGAAAT
>Ga0102589_1006082_pt1 | contig 10126 bp, 6 predicted proteins | sample AraplaMF_Col_mLB_FD_76858 | JGI IMG/M metagenome (GOLD analysis project Ga0102589, IMG submission 76858) | Arabidopsis root microbial communities from the University of North Carolina, USA - plate scrape MF_Col_mLB | ecosystem: Host-associated > Plants > Roots > Endosphere | place: USA... | reverse complement strand
TACACATGGAGCATATCAGGCAGATTCCCGGAGGACATGATCACGTCGAGCTTCTCGTCGTATACTTCCGTAGGGGGCGTAGTAATCTTGATATCCAATCCCGTTTGCGCCTCAATATAGTTCAGGTAGCGGTTGTCGTTCTCGTCCATTCCGATAGGAAACGTCATCCCCAGATTAGAAATGACAATGCCGATAGACTTGGCTGCGCCTTTGTGCTGCTCCTCCCTGTTCTTCTCACTAGCCGGAACATTACATCCCGCGCTAAACAAGAAAGCGGTTACAATAATCGTCGAACCGAATCGTAATTTGCTCCTCATGCTCTTTAATACCTCCCATGCTGTTCAAAATCTACATACTATCATTGGGTTGTATTTTGCTTTTGCTAATTCAACAGTTTATCATATATGTAATTACCTGTTTCAAAATTTTTCCTAATCAAGAAAAAAGGGATATTCCGTAGTCATTCGACTTTTCCGGATATCCCTTTGCATCTTATTCAGTAACTATTTTTAAAGCAACTGCAGCCAGATCCTCTAAATTAATGAATCCATCTCCGTTTAGATCAGCTCGCTTTACTTCTTCCCAATCTGCATCAGCCGAAGTTTTTCCATAACGTGAAGCTACAATGGCTAAATCTCCAATGCTGACTTTCCCATCGCCGTTTATATCCTCTTTCATGCCTGGATTTGCGCCTGTAATCTCAATTTGCATCATAGAATTTTTGCCAATATATTCATTGCCCTGCGCATCGCCAAACGCCATATTAGTGACGGCAATGCTGCCCTTTGCATTCTGTGCAACCGTCTTGGCTCTGAAGGTAAATGCCAGCAGCTGCGCGTCATCAGCGACAGCATGGTCTGCGCCACCGCTTGCGACAATTAGACGAATCTTCCCTTCCGCTTGCTGACGCAATTCTACGATATCGATTCCTTCCATAATCGAATCTGCTGACATAAACTCAAATCGATCCGCATCGTAGGCCAGTGAAATATCCAGGGCATAAGCTGGATTCTCCACATGATTGAGCCCCATGTTAACAGTGAATGTCTGATCCCCGGAAACCGTAGCCGGGCCGGTTAGCACCGTTTCTGTTTCCGCTTCCGCCCCCGCTTTGCCAATGTCATCGACAGAAACGATATAGGTGTAAATTTCACTAGCCGGGGTAGAATCGGTTGCTTTCACGCGAACTTCGATCTTGTCTCCTGCAGCGAGCGCTGGAGTTGCCGAGGTCTTTTGCGCTTCTCCTGTTCCCGAGGTCCACGCTTGTTTTACCACATTGGATGCACTAGTAATTCTAAACTCTAAAGCAGCACTGATCGTAATCAGAGTTTGGCCAACCGCAGCGTCTACGGCCGGCCGGGTGACGGTTACATCCTTCGCAGTCGGTGCCTCCGGTTTTTCCATTCCCGGGACTTCCCACTTGGCGTACAGGATGAGATCCTTTGTAACCTTGGTGTTGAAGTCATAGGCCTGCGTCAGGTCCATATCCGTGTACCAGTCAGCGAAGATATACCCTTCACGTGTCGGGTCGACGGGCTTCGCCGCCTTCTCGCCGTCCTTTACGGTAGCTGCGCTAACCGCGCTGCCGCCATTGGTCTTAAAGGTAATGGTGTGGATAAAGTCCGGCGCCGGCAGGTTATTCACTTGCTCCGCCTTGGCCGCAAAGTTATAGAGCGCGACGCTGTCGATCTCACCCCTGAAGGCGCTGATCTTGCTGCCGATGCGGGACAGCGGCGTGATCAGCGACGCCCATTTGTTGCCGCCCTGCTCTGTCCTCTCCAGCGTGTGAACCTTCGTGCCATTAACATAGAGCGTGGTCTTGGTGTACTCCATCACCAGCGTCAGGCGCACCCATTCGCCCTTAGGCAGCGTGTAATTGAAGGAGTAGTCGCGGAAGTCGCGGGAGAAGCCCACTTTGCCGGTTCCCTTCTGCACAGCCTTGATTGCGCCGATATCGGACTCGAACAGAACCTTTTCCGTGTCGTCGTCATCTGCCGCGCGCTTCACCCAGAAGTCCAGCGTGGAGTTGATGCGCATGTTGTCCACCGGCGTCTCCACGTAACTTTCGCCGCCCTTAAGCTGGAGCGCTTTGCCATCCCGATCCTCAACAAAGGCCGCGTTGACCACATCGTCCTTAAGATTGTAGCCGTTTGGAGATGCGTCAGACTTTTCGTTACCCTCATTAAAGGCATAGTACTGCACGGCCTGACCCTTACTCTTCACCTCATAGGTCGGATTGGTCCCCGGCGCGTACTTGATCTGCGCCGCTAGCGCGTCGATGTCCGCCACCTTGTAATCCTTGGCGCTGCTCCACAGCCGCTCGCTGATAGTGGGCAAGATGTCGAACATACGGTCAAACAACTCTACGTCAGTGGTTCCGTTGTCGTTCTTAACGCCGGTTCGGTCGTTCCACAGCGCGTAAGAGCCGCCCTTGACCTGCGGGTCTCCCGCAGGGAGCTGTAGGCCCATCATGTTATTGGGCTTCCAGCTGTTGAGAATATTGGACTTGCTCAAATAATCCCAGTAATAGCCCGCGCCCGGTACGATGTATACGTTACCGTCGTGGATGTTGATCATCTCGTACCCAAGATCGTACATCGCCTTCGGGTTCGCGTAACCCGGATACCACATGTACATCTGTACGCCCTCCACGGTGATCGGGGTCGTTCCGCTGTTCTCGGTCTGCGAGCCCCACACGCGCGGCGTGCGGTGCATGTCGTCACGGATAAACTTGAGTAACTCATCCTGATAAACGCGGAACGCTTCCTTTTCCGCCTGGCTGCCACCCTTGTACTCGTCGGTTCCGATGTGTACCACAGTATCCGGTAGGAATACGGGGTTCTCATCCTCCATGTACTCTGCGAAGACTTCCTTCATGAATTTGAGCGAATCCGGGTTCTGTACGTCTAGATAGTTACTCTTACCCGGCCGCGCCAGATCTGGCCGTGCGTGCGTATAGGCCGTAGCGTGACCCGGCGTGTCGAACTCGGGCACGATATTCACGCCTTGTGCCTTGCTGTCGATCTGTAACTGGCGGAACTCATCCTTGGTATAGTAGATGTCGGTGCTGGTCAGTTTCGGTACATTAGATTCCAGGCGGAAGCCCCAGTAGCTAAGGTCGAATGCCTCGTCGGAGAGATGGAGGTTAAAGTCGTTCATCTTGTACCATGACATCTGCTTGACCCACATCTCCAGGAAATCTAGCGGAATCGCCTTGCGCCCCACGTCGAACATGAAGCCGCGCACCTCATACAACGGGTAGTCGCGCACAAGCCCCTTCGGGATGCTGTTGCTGTCGCTCTTGAGTATTTGCAAGATCGTACGGGTGGACCAGAACGCGCCCACACTGTCGCTGGCCGAGACGGTCACATACTCCCCAATCTCCATGTCGTAGGTTTCCTTGTCAAGCTTCTCGGTGCTGGCCTTGAAGTAGAAGTCCCCGGCGGCGGGGGAGGTGCCGGTCACCACGGTGATCGCATTTCCTGTGATCTCCTCATAATCCACCGCAAAGGTCTGTGCCATGTCTTGGTATGCCTGGCCCAGCACTGGATCTACTACAATCTTACTCGCCGATTCGATGATGAAGTTGCCCTCGTGGCCAAACCACTGCTGCAGCTCGGGCAGCACCATAGGCTTGGCGTTCTTCGATTGCGCGCTGTCGTATTTGCCCGGAACGGTCAGCTTGACCTCGTACAGTTCGGTCTCCTTACCGCCCGCAAACTTGATCTTGTACTCCACCGCTACCTCGGTGTCAACCAGCGGCTTGTGGATCTTGCGATTTGCGTCGATGACCTGTTCGTAGTCAGTGCCGCCGTAAGTCACCTCCACGCCGCTTGGCAGTCCGGTAGGCTTCGGGAGCTCGGTGTCCTCGGGCTTCAGGGTGATGTCCTTGAGCTGCTTCTTCACCTTGTCGATTGCACTAACAAAGTCCTGATCCTGGTAGAGTCCGAACTCATAGAGCGAGACCGACGGATAACCGTCCACATTGTCAGCCACCAGCCTGACATACCGTGCGGTACACATGGTCGCCAACATGAATTCCTCATGCAGCGCGTATTCACGCGTGCCTACAGTGTGCACGGTCTCCCATTTCTTGTTGTCGCTCGAGATCTCAATATGGAAGTCGGTCTTGATATCCGTGGTCTCCCAATCGAGTGCCACGCGGTTGAAGTCCAGCGGCGCGCCGAGATCCACCATGAACCATGCGCCCTTTCCCTGCGGCTCACTCGCCCAGCGGGACTGGTCCGGCCTGTCGGCGTCGCGGTTGACAATCCCATCCACCGCAAAATTAGGCGTGTGCGTACCGTCGTCCTTCGACGCGCTCGCCGTTTTGCCAAGAGCCTTATTAATACTAGACACATCGGGCGCCCAAATTTTGATTTCATACAGGGAGACGCTAGGGTATGCGCCCTGTTTGAGTTTGTCGATTGACAGCTTGACGTACCGCGCAGTTACCGCGTTCTCCAGGACGACCTGGTCGGTAAAAGGATAGCCCTCCTTGTTTGTATCTGCTATGTAGACCTTCGACCACGTCTTGTTGTCGTCCGAGACCTCAATATGGTAATCCTCGACGACTTTCTGCTCCCATTCGAGGGTCAACCGATCAAAGACCTGCTGCTGCTTGAGGTCAATGGTGACCCAGCCCGGCGCACCCGCCTCGCTGGACCAGCGGGACTGAGCCGGCTTGTCGGCGTTACGGTTGACAATTCCGTCTGTCAGCTTATCTGGCCCCCAGTAATTGATGGGGCTCTTGTATGCCGTCGCAGCTTTGCCCAGGGCGATGTTCGCCCGGTCGAGGTTGTTCGGCGGCGGGGGAGTGTCGGGGGCAATGCCCCAGATCTCGAGCTCGCGGATGGAAACCGACGGATATCCTTTTGTCACCTTGGCGCTGACCTTGACATACCGTGCGGTCACGCCGCTGTCCAATACGATGGTGCTGTGCGACGTGCCGACCTTCTGCCCGGTGATCGCCTCGCTCCACACCTCGTTGTCGTTTGAAAACTGGAGTGAGTAGTCCATATCAATGGAATTATTCTCCCACTCAATTTCCAGCTTCTCCAGCTCACTGAGCGCGCCCAAATTCACACTGATCCAGGCGGAGCTCACTTCATGAGCCCAGCGGGTACCCGTGTTGCCATCCACTGCATTTTCCTTGGCGAAAGCGCTTATACCCGATGCCTTAGTTTCCTTGCCCAGCGCCAAATTTGTATTTTTTTTATCGGGGAGTGATTCGGCCGCCAACACCGCCCCCACGAATAAAGAGTGTGTCATGACCAATACCAATGCAATTGCCATCATACGTTTTATCGCATTCCTCGCATTCAATTTCTTTTCTCCTCCCTCGTATCTCGCATAATCATATTTACCGTTTTTGCCTGCCTTTTCGTAGCATCCCTCCTTATGACGTCTAAAAGGCGTAAACTCTACGGAAGCAGACAAAAGCCTGTTTCCGTGAGTTTACGCCTAATTGAATAGTAACGCGCCCTATTTAATAATACTGATTATATTGCAAATCTATTCCCAATTATGATTAACTAAATAAAATTCTCTGTTCCATCGAAGGGTTCCTTGTTGAACTAAACTGCCCGTTAGCACAACGCGGCTGCCGATCCATGCCGGCAGCCACGTCTTAGGTTTTTATTAAGCTATAGTTCTCCGTTAAAAATGCAACGTAACTCTGGTGGGTTTCTTCCAGCGGTTTACTTAAAAGTAACTACGAGAGGCGCCACGAAAGTTCTCATAATAATTTTTAGTGACTAACCTGCACTAAGGATAATCGAACCACTGAGAGTCCACATCATCAGAGCAAAAGCTATTCCGCATATGTATTCAATTCCCTCTAACTCCTGGTTATTTTTTAGCCTTTTCAATGAGGCAATCAGAGTCACAATAAAAATAAATGCAAATAAAGGCATGAAAAATAATGCAGAGTATCCAATAAGTCCTTCCATGACTGCCTCCTAATTTTCCTTTTTGAACTATCGTGTCCCGGGAGCTTAATCTTTTGTCATCTGACCAAAGGAAATTTTGTTGGTAAGATCCTTTACTTGTACATACGCTTCTATATTGTTAGGTACATTCTCTTTAGTAAGAATTAGTCCACTTATTACATTACTAGCAACAACTAATTCATCTTGATTAAATGTTGTGAGTTCTGCGAGCAAATTTTGAATTCGCCTCTCAAAACCACATGATAGCCCATCGATTACCATTTTCATCTCATCTTCAGAAAGCTTTTCACACTGAGATTTGATTGCTGTTATCATTTCATTCATTACGCAACTGACTCCTCTCTCATCTAATTTTTATTCTACTATGTATACTGATATTTACAGGTTTTGGTTCCGCTAAACTGTCCGTTAGCAAAAATGCGGCTGCCGAACTGTGCCGGCTGCCGCGTTTAAGTTATTTAACTAAAGTTCTCCGTTAGCGTAATAACATTCCGGATAGTCTTAGCGAAGCTGACCAAAAAACTTTCGGATGTCATTAACTAACAGGTCAGGTGCTTCCATTGCCGCAAAGTGACCACCGCGATCGAATTCCGACCAGTGTACGACATTATGCTCACGTTCGACAATACCTCGGATCGAGATGTCTTTCGGAAAAACCGCAACACCAGTAGGAACCGTAGAGTGTTGAGCAGGCATGCCCCAGGATTTCGCCTCCTCTTTATAAATCCGTGCCGATGACCCTGCCGTTCCGGTCAACCAATACAATGAGACATTTGTTAGCATGTGGTCGAGATCAACGGCATCTTCCGGAAGATTTGCTGTAGGGTCTGTCCATTCTTTGAACTTCTCTACTATCCAAGCAAGCTGACCGACGGGCGAGTCAGTCAGACCATAAGCAAGCGTCTGAGGTCGTGTAGATTGTATAATCGCATAACCCGTTGTCTCATAGCTTTGTTGAGTCAACGTATCGTAGCGCGCTCGCTCGATTTCAGTTAAATCAAGCGATTCTGTGGGATCTCCGGACAGGAATGTTGTAAGCCCGTTTGCATGAATACCAATGACAGAGTCTGGCGCAAATCGTCCAAGCTCTGGAGAAACCATTGCCCCGGTGTCACCACCTTGAGCGCCGTAACGTTCATAACCTAGTCGACGCATCAGTTCAGCCCAAGCTCTGGCTACTCGATTAATGTTCCACCCTACCTCGGTTGTCGGTCCAGAAAAGCCAAATCCGGGTAGCGAAGGTATGACGACATGGAAAGCATCTGCCGGATTACCGCCATGAGCACGGGGATCGGTGAGCGGTCCTATAATGTTCATAAACTCAACGATCGAACCGGGCCAACCATGTGTGATGATCAACGGCATTGCATCTGGTTCTGGGGAACGTACATGCAGAAAGTGTATATTCTGTCCGTCTATGGTGGTGGTGAACTGCGGGAATTTGTTAAGAGATTCCTCGTGTTTGCGCCAGTCATATTTGGATCTCCAGTATTCCGCCAGTTCCTTGAGGTAATCAACGGGAATACCATAGTCCCAGCCTACACCGGCCAAAGCATCCGGCCAACGGGTGCGGGTTAAACGGTCTCGTAATTCATCAAGATCAGCCTGCGGAACATCGATACGGAAAGGCTTGATCTCAGTGCTCTGGTGGCCACTGCGTACAATTTGTTGTTCTGAATGAGTCATTTTTGGGAAAGCCTCCTCAAATTTCTTTGTATTTTCTTGTAACTGATTAATGTGTTCTCTCTATTTAAACTCATAATAAACCATGCTTATTGACAACAGTGTGTCAACAATCGATATAAAGTTTAGCTATCTCCAAAGCACTTTTCCGTACAGCTGCAGCAATATGCGAGGGTTCAAGAATGAACAAATCCGTTCTAAAATGAAGTAAAAAGCCGATTAACCAGTCGTTATCCGGGTATCGGACCCGAACGATAAGCGAACCATCGGGTTGCCGTTCAATTTCATCCGCATCAAAATGATCTTCTGCTGGAACCTTAGCCGGTCCTGTAAATCTAAGCACCAGATCGACCATCTTGGAATCGCGATGCGGACCCCAATTTTCATTCAACTCAGACAGCGTCACCATTCGACGCTGGAACGTATCCTCAAGAATGAGTAGATTCCGGATCCGAGAAAGCCTGAACATGCGGTAATCATCTCGGTTTAAGCAATAACCGTGAAGATACCACGTGTAGCCTTTGAGCACCAGCCCCATAGGTTCAATACAACGTTCTGTTTCTCCCCCTTGTCCGTTGGTATATGTAAAACGGATCAGCCTTTTATCACTTACGGCTTTATACAGCGTGTCATACTTGTTTCGTTCTGAAGAGCTGCTTTTCCACGGATTTAAGTCTATGATGACCTGATCAGCACCAGCCATACGACCTTGTTCTGCCTTCGAGACCAATGCGCCAACTTTGTCGAGCAGCCCGTCTAAATTTTGGTTGCTAAATGCCTGTGTAGATTGAAGGCCTCGCAAAGCTGTAGAGAGGGAAATAAGTTCATTGAATGAAAGCATTTGCCGATCCAATCGAAAGTTTTCCATGATTTCGAATCCGCCTTCTGCTCCCGTGTACGAAATAATGGGAATTCCTGCTAGATTCAATGATTCCAAATCGCGATAAATCGTACGCAATGAAACCTCCAGACGATCAGCCAATTCTTGGGCCTGTACGCGTTTGCGGTTTAATAGAAGGATCGTAATGGCCATAAGTCGCTCAAGTTTCACTGTTGTCCCCCCAATTCAATAAGGTAACTGGTTAATAAAATGTTTCAGTTCCACGAATACGATGCTTTAACTCCTGCGGGTAATTAGGCACTTTCTTGTATAATAAACTTTCATTGTAGACAATAGTCTGTCAGGATTAGAAAGTTCACCAGTGTTTTGTTGCTTTTTTTTGAAACCACGAATTCAGATATCATCTTAAATGATCAAGCCCCAGTTAATAAAACCGGGCTATAATACATCTACGCTTGATTGGCTTATTCCGTTATCCTGCCCGTTAGCGCAACACGGCTGCCGATTCATGCCAGCAGCCGTGTTTTAGTCTATTTATTGAGCTATCGTGTCCCGTTAGTTCAATTCCTTTTTCGCAGCTCTTTGAATTTGTGACTTTATGTTTTCAATTCTCTTATGTGCTTTTTCTTTAATAAAATCTAACGACTTACTCCATTTCTTTATCTTATTTGTTTCATGATTCCATATGTAGACGTCAGAATTTAATAACCCTGAATTCGTCTTTTGAAGTACCAACTGATTCCCTGTATCACCAGAAGCGATTGAAATTAGATTTTCGTCCATGTAATCCCAACGTGCTTTAGTATTTTCGTAAACTATATGGTTTGAAGTTTTCCGAGGATTTGAATTATCAAAAACCGAGTAAAAAAAACCAACCCCCTGGTAGTTCAAGTCCATTGGATACTTTCCAAATTTCTTTTAATTGTTGTGGATATTCCACTCCTAATTCTTCCGCAGCCACCTTTATCATTTCGTCACAAACTCCAAGATTTAGGGAAGACAATTCATTGGTTTTATTCTTACTCAATTTCGCACCGCCTTCATCGTAAACGTAACTTGTCCAATCCATTTTGGTGTCTAAATCAATGTTTTTACAACCATTATGCAACCTTTCGAATTAAACTAAACTGCCCGTTAGCTCAACAAGGCTGCCGTTGCATGCCGGCAGCCTCGTCCTGATGTTTATTGATCTATAGTGTCCCGTTAGAAAATAGACGCCACATTTATTTCTTCTTCATTGCTTGTATGTACTTATAAATGGACCACCCTGACATTATAAGCAGAAGAATTGGAATCGCAATATACTTTCCAACATACAAAAGAAATCCGTTGTAAGTTATCGTAGGGTCATCAAAAAACAATGTCCCTACCGCTAACCATAACAGACATAGCATTGTCCCAACTGCCCCAGGAATGCCGCAAATAATGGCAACTACTAACCATACCCATTGACCACGCTTACCCACTTGAAACTCCTCCAGACGAATAAAGGCCGCCCATGCTCTATATTTTTGTACCATAAATTATTGGGTAACTATTCCGCTCTACTGCCCGTTTAGCGTAATGTGTTTATACTTCGGGGTTACCAAACAAACGTTTTAGAATCGAATCTGCACATTCTTCCGAAGAACTTAAATGTGTGTTAACAGTA
>Ga0102589_1006080_pt1 | contig 10128 bp, 9 predicted proteins | sample AraplaMF_Col_mLB_FD_76858 | JGI IMG/M metagenome (GOLD analysis project Ga0102589, IMG submission 76858) | Arabidopsis root microbial communities from the University of North Carolina, USA - plate scrape MF_Col_mLB | ecosystem: Host-associated > Plants > Roots > Endosphere | place: USA... | reverse complement strand
ATGGCTGCTTTTTCTGCCCAATTTATTTGTACATATGGAAAACAAAAGAGGGAACGATGATGAAACGAACAATAGTTATGATTGTAATGATTGCTACACTATTTACAGGGATGATTTTCTTCTCTTACGCACAAAGACAACAAGCTGTAAGAGCCGATCAACCTAGCATCACTGGACAATACGCCATTACAATCGATGCGGACACAGGTGAAATCTTGTATGGAAAACGAGAAGACGAACGCTCTTATCCGGCTAGTATAGCCAAAATGATGACAACTCTTCTCTTACTAGAGAATGTAAAAGAAGATGAAGAAATTACAATTACAGAGAACGCAATTAAAACAGAAAGTCAAAGTAAGAAAATTAAACTTCGTGCTGGGGAAAAGTTAAAGCGTGATGAGGCATTAAAACTGATGCTTATCATTAGTGCAGACCCAATAGCCGAATCCATCGCAGAACATATCGCAGGATCAAAAAATGAATTTGTAAAAATGATGAATGCTAGAGCGAAGGAACTTGGTACAAAGCATGCGACTTTTAAAAACGCAAGTGGCGCTGATGCACTCGGAAATAAAGTATCACCTTATGACATTGCTATGATTACGAAAGAAGCATTAAAGTACCCAGTTGTTTTAGAATATATGAATTCAACACGTACAACTCTACATACTTCAGAACGCTCTCCAAACATCGCAAACTATGGACGAGAAGAACTATATGACGATCCATATGCAATTGGAAGTAAAAGCGGTCTATCAGCACTCGGAAAATATACGGTCGTAACAGTGGATGAAAAAGACGGTAAACGCGTCATTAATGTTGTATTATCTTCTACTCGCACGCAACTATATCCTGATACGAAAAAAATGGCACATTACGCATTTCAGCAATTAAAATAACCAAGGAGTATTTTCTCCTTGGTTATTTTTTAACCATACCTTTTAACACGAATGCAACGTTTGCTGGACGCTCTGCTAGACGACGCATGAAGTAGCCATACCAGTCGTTTCCATAAGGCACATAAACACGCATTTTGTAACCTTCTTTTACTAGCTCAAGTTGACGCTCATTACGAATACCATATAACATCTGGAATTCAAATTGGTCTCTTGGAATATTGTGTTCTTCGGCAAGTTTTTTCGTATATTCAATAATCGCTTCGTCATGTGAAGCAATTGCAGTATAATTTCCATTTAATAAGTGCATTTTTATAATTTTTTTATAGTTATCATCTACATCTTTCTTATCCGGGAACGCTACCTCTTCAGGTTCTTTATAAGCTCCCTTTACAAGACGTAAATTAGGACTATAAGCATTTAATTCTTCCATATCTTTTTCTGTACGATAAAGGTAGGCTTGAATAACTGTACCAATATTATCGTACTCAGATTTTAGCTGTTTAAAAATATCAATTGTCTTTCCGCAGCGTGTATAGTCTTCCATATCAATGGTAACAAACACACCATTTTCTTTTGCAGCTTCTAAAATACGGCGCATATTGTTCATTACGATTTCATCAGAGATATCTAATCCCATAGAAGTCATTTTTAAAGAAAGCTGCGAATCAAGACCTTCTCTTCCGATTGCACGGATCGCTTCAATCGATTGGTTAGCCATTTCATTTGCTTCCGCTTCATTATCAACGAATTCACCTAAATAATCGATCGTTACACAAAGACCTTGCTTATTTAATGCTTTAATTGCAGCTGTCGCTAATTCAATCGTTTCCCCTGCGACAAAGCGACCTGCACCAAAGCGTAAACCGTACTTTTTAGCCAGTTTTGTTAGCGCTTTATTTTTTGACAAGAAAAGAAACGAATTTCGCATTAATTGTTCCATGTAATTCACCCCTATGACTGTGATTTATCTGTTTTTTACCCCTCTTCAAAATTATATCACTGTTTAAAATTATTGGATACAAATAATTATTTAGATAATTTATAAAATACTATAAAAACATTTAAAACCCTATATTTTCGCTTATAAATATGCAGGAAATATTTTTCGACATTTAGAAAAAACGAATTTACTAGGCACAAAATAAGCATGTCGAAAATATTCGACATGCTTATAAAACCCTTTATATTCCATGTAAATTATATAAGGATATTAATGCAGAAAACTTGAGATTATATTTATCTCAAGTTTTTTATTGCTCATTTCTCTTCTCTTCATTCAGCCTTTTAATATCTGTAATTAACTGTACCATCTCTTCTTTCGCATCAGGATACGTCTCATTCCAATGCTTCACTAAAGCAGGCATCGTCTTCGCTATGTAAGAATACAGCGCCCACTTCTGCACCTGTTCTTTTCTCTCATCATTGCTCTCTCCAAGTAATAGCTCAGTGTATTTCTCTAACAATCCGTCAAATTGTTCGTTAAACTTTTCACTCATCTTATCTACCTCCTATATGAAAAAAGCAGCGAAAATCGCTGCTTTTCCTTATAATTTTGATCGAACAGAGTTTAATTTCTTCTCCATTGTGCTTACTTTATCACGACGATCATCGATACGAATTGTTGTTGCAACACGCTGTGCACCTTTCGTATATGGAACTTCATGCATTTGTTGAATAACTTCTAGAATGACAGGAAGATCTCCTTCAATAATTGTATTCATTGGTGTTAATTGATATTTCACGCGATCTGCATTTTTCTCTAACACCTTTTGTACTTCTGCTACATATTCACTAACACTTGGATTACCCGTTCCTACTGGAATAATCGATACGTCAACAATTGCCATAGTAGTCTTCCTCCTATTACTTGCTTCTTATATATCCATTGTCTATTTTACCGAAATACTCATCATTTTACTAATTTGTTATTCCTCTATTTTAAACTGCTCAACTAATCTTTCTAAGTCTCTCATGTGCTCCGTCAAGCTTTCCATCGTATGAGCTACCTTTTCTAGATGATTCACTTGAGATTCAGTTGCAGCATTTACCTCTTCCGAAACAGCTGCGCTTTCTTGACTCGTACCAGCAATTGTATGCATTACCGCTGTAATTTCTCCTTGCTCATGACCAATGTTATATACCTCTTCTACAATTTGTTCCACTGAAGTACTAATCGTATTTACAACTGACATAATTGTACGGAATTCCGTTTCTGCCTCTGTCGTAACTTTATTTTGTATATCCGCAATGTCTTTCAATTTACTTACAACTTCTACAACTCGTCTTACCTCTACTTGTACATCACCGATCATCGTTGCAATTTCTACTGTTGCATCTTTTGATTGTTCCGCTAATTTTCGAACTTCTTCAGCAACAACAGCAAAGCCTTTACCTTGTTCACCTGCACGCGCCGCCTCAATTGAAGCATTTAACGCAAGTAAATTCGTTTGATCCGAAATACCTTTTATAAGCTCTACAACATTTTGAATCGATCCAACTCTTTGCTCTAACTTTCCGGATGCTTCCTCTGTATGCACAACAATCGAAGATGATTGGCTCCTTGTACGAACTAAATTACGCATCGTATTTAATCCTTGCTTAGACGCCTCTTCAGCTTTGCCAGCCACACCTTTTATTTCACCAACCGATTGATTCATTTGTTCCACTGACTGCGCCATATTCTCGAGCTGTTCTGAAACTTCATCTACACTATTAGCAAGAGTGGACGCTCCTCCGCTCACATCATCCATTGCGCCTGACACTTCTCTACTAGCGGCTACAGTTTCATTCGTTAAATAATGTAGATTATTCGTTGATTGTTGCACTGTTGATACACTATTTTTAATTTCACTTACCATTTCATTCATTTGCTCAACCATATGATTAAAATGGTTCGTCAGCTCTCCAACTTCATCCTTACTTGTCACTTTCATTTGCAACGTTAAATCACCTTCTGCTACTTTTTGAACGTGATTCGTTAATAGTTGCAGGGGTCTCGCTAATCTTCTTGAGAACAAGTATGAAGCTACGATTCCAACTAATAAGCTAATACATGCCATTATAAGAACTGTATTTCTCGTACTATTCAATAGCCCATCAATCGTTTCTTTCGGATAAAAAATTCCTATTTTCCATTTCATCAAATCAAATGACTGGCTATAAACAACTACATCTTCACCTTTTAATGTAGTGACAGCATATTTTGTTACCTCTTTATTTAAACTCTTCACAAGTGGCTCTTTCGAAACATCTTTCCCTATTTTCTCTGGGTAAACAAGAGCCATACTTTTATCATTTATAATAAACATTTCTCCGCCATTATTGTATTGAATATTATGAAGTAACTTCTGAATTGTTCCGAGTGATACATCCATCGCAACAACACCTAATACAGATCCATCTTGAGCTGTAATTGCTTTAGAAACTCCCACGCTTAACTTACCTGTTGCAATTTCATACATAGGTTGTCCCCAGTGAACCTTTTTCACATCAGCTTCTGAGTCTTTATACCATGGTCTTGTCGTTGGATCATATCCTTCTGGCACTTGTCCACCTTCAGCAAGATTGGCACTTAATGTTTTTTTATCTTTCGTACCAATATATAGATCTAAAATACCAGGATGATTCTTTTTGTACTCCGAAAACTCTTTCGTCAAAAACGCTTCTTCTTCTGGAGTAACTCCGTCTTGAAGTATATTACGAACCATCTCACTGTTCGCATAATATCCCATATCTTCATCCGTTCTTTGAACAAATGTCGTAAGTTGCTCTGTCACAAGATCCATCGTATTTTGAGAATACTGATCTAAGGAGCGCACTTCCTTCTCTTTCTGCAATTGATACATAGCTGTACCTAATATTACAAACATCATAGAAATAAGCACTGAAAATACTACCGCAATTTTTAAACGTAAACTTCTCAACATCTTCCCCCAAGCATCTCCTTCTCGTTATATTATAATCGTATTAATCACTATATTAAGTATAATGGATAAAATTAAAAAATTGAAATTAATTCTCAACTCAATCTCATCAGAAAACCTACTACCACTTGTGTAAAAACAAATAGTTCATTATCCTTAATCTATATCATCTCATTCGTTCGGAGGGAACTATGTTACAAAAATTCGGTTTCTCACAATATGAAAGCCAAGCTTATGAAGTTGTCGTATCAAGCAACGAACCACTAGATGCTACAACGATTGTGAAGCACTCTGGTGTTCCAAAAGCAAAAATATATGAAGTGCTAGCACGCCTAATCGATAAAGGAATGGTAATGGATTCTGTTTCAGAAAAGAAAAAGCTGTATACAGCATTACCACTCAAGCTAGCAATTGAAAAATTAACGACAGAATTTCAATCAAATATTAAAGAATTAGAAACAAATATATCGAAAAAATCATTTACAGATGACCGTGTATGGAGCTTAAAAATGCAATCTTCTATTCGAGTTCAAAGTAAAGAACTCATCGAAAGTGCAAAAGAATCAATTCGCATTTCAGCTTGGAATGATACTCTGTTAGAATACCTCCCTTCACTAGAAGAAAAAGCAAAACAAGGCGTCAAACTCGAGTCCCTTATAGTTGGAAAAGTAGAAACAGATTTAGAAAACATGCATTTTCTAATCCCAACTGAAGAACCTAACGCATTAGAACGCTACTTGTTGCTCATCGTTGACGACCGTGAAATTTTATTTGCTGGAGTAGAGCAAGATTCCTGGCAAGCAATGAAAACAATGTCGCAACCTTTCGTAAAGTTCTTTACAGAATTTTTCTATCACGACGTTGCACTTGCAAAAATTACAGAAAAGCATCTGGATCTCTTTATGCAAGATGAGGAAATTAAGAGTTTGTTGAGGAAATTGAGATACTAAAAAAACGCCTCTATTACAAGGCGTTTTTTTCTACATTTCTTTTCTATTTTTCATCCTTAACACATAAGCACCAGCAATAATAAAACCAATTCCTAAAACGAATAAAACCGTAAATTCATTGCCAACGCTACCAGTAGCTGGTAAACGCACTTCATTATGAGTATTAGGTTGTTGCATTGGCTTCACATCAGCGGAGGGTTTCACTTCTCCACTCGGTGTTGGCTTATTTGGCTTAGAAGGAAGTGATGCCTTTTCTTCTTTCTTATTTTTCACAATATGTTTAATAATTTCTCCATCCTCTTTAATTTCAAATGCGAATGTCTCTTCATTTATTACATATCCATTTGGTGCTATTGTTTCTTTATACGTGTACTTTCCGTATGGTAATTTGAATTTCGCTATACCTTGCTCATTTGTTTTTCCTTTTACTACTTCTTTTCCTTGTTCGTTGTAGATAGTAAATTCTGCATTTGGCAGTTTCGTATTCCCATCCGCTATATCTACTTTCGTTATTTCTAACTCACCTTCTACCTTCTTATCTTGAACGATATGTTTAATAATTTCTCCATCCTCTTTAATTTCAAATGCGAATGTCTCTTCATTTATTACATATCCATTTGGCGCTATTGTTTCTTTATACGTGTACTTTCCGTATGGTAATTTGAATTTCGCTATACCTTTTTCATCCGTTTTCCCTTTTACTACTTCTTTTCCTTGTTCATTGTAGATTGTAAATTCTGCGTTCGGCAGTTTCGTATTCCCATCCGCTACATCTACTTTCGTTATTTCTAATTCACCTTCTACTTTCTTATCTTGAACGATATGTTTAATAATTTCGCCATTCTCTTTTATTTCAAAGGCGAATGTCTCTTCATTTATTACATATCCATTCGGCGCTATTGTTTCTTTATACGTGTATTTTCCGTATGGTAATTTGAATTTCGCTATACCTTTTTCATCCGTTTTCCCTTTTACTACTTCTTTCCCTTGTTCGTTGTAGATTGTAAACTCTGCATTCGGTAATTTTGTATTCCCATCCGCTATATCTACTTTCGTTATTTCTAATTCACCTTTTACATTTTCATTTTTTAACTCTAATACAGCAGTTTCACCAGTTTTCACTTCAATTTTTTTAACACTTCCGTCTAACACATATCCAGCTGGCGCTTGAATTTCTTTGACGCTATATATACCGATTGGAAGATTGCCTAACTCTGCAACCCCCTTATCATTAGTCGTAACATTTTGTTTAAAGTTTTCATTAGCAACTTCAAACACAGCCCCTTTTAATAATTCCCTTTTTTCTCCTAATTTCATAATCTTTAAAGAGCCTACCGATTCCCAATTTACAACTAAATCAGTACTCATTTTCTCACTATTTCTTTGTAACAATACCGTTGTATTTTGAACTTTTTCTGATCCCTTAAAAGCTATTGCTTGTAAATTTGTTAAAGTAGACTTCACTTTCATTTTAAAATTACCACTACTCGTATCTTTCGGGATTAATATTTTAAATTTTTCGTTAATTGATAATGTACTTTTTTCTTCTCCATTTTCATTTACAATTCGAAGCCCTTTAGGAGCATTTTCAGGAAGAATTGTATAAGAGCCAGAAACCGCATTTGTTTGCACTGCATAAAATCCTGTTTCTAAATAATTACTTTTTTGTGTAGCAGTTTGTGGATCTACAGGATTAACTTTAAAAAATACATCTTGTGATCCAGTTTCTTGTTTTGAAACCTCTACTAAACGCTTCATAAGATTATGTACTCGTTCATTTTTTGCAACTAAATCTTCTTCCGTTAATTCATTTGCTGCAATCCATACCGCTAATTGTGTAGCATAATGCGCTTCTTCTACTGTCGCTACCCCTAATTCAGATGGTTTTTTTTGAGGATATCCATTTAATAAAACACGATATACGTCATCAGATGTTTTCCCCATTTCAGGCAAATCATCTCCATTTGGAGAACGCAAATCAGGCGTTAAACAATACGCAATACTACCCGAAGCCGTTTTAATTATTTCTGTTTTTATTTCACGATGTTTCGAATTACTATAACTCCAATCCATTTTATATGTTTCTCTGTTCATTACTTCTGCCTTTACTTGCGGCATTGCAATTCCTAATAAAATAATAAGAGCACTAAAAAAACTAAACCATTTCCCTACCATCTTTCGTTTCATTCTCTCCACCACCATATATAAATTTCTACATGAAGCAATCTTACTGTTTCATTGTACTTATAGTGAAAAAAAGAGAATAGGTGGTTTTTTTGTATTATCTTGTCGAATTGTTGAGAAAGTTTCAAAGCAATAAGCAACATTACAATTGTTTGTTCTCATGCTGCTATTGACAAATGAATGTTACATATTTAAAATTTTTAAAAATAATAAAAAGGCACTTTATAAGTGCCTTTTTTACTTACCAGAAACAAATTTCAAACGAATACATGTTATTTATCTTTTTCTTTTATCTCCGTCAACAGCTCAATAATTTTCTCATTTTGCTCCACTTGTTTCTCTGAATTTTGATAGATGAAACGAACCCATCTAAGTGCAAGAATAATAAGAAACAACGGAAGCATTGAAATTAGAAAGCCAATAATCGAAAAATTCGTATACATACACATCACCTCGCTACATACAATTTCACCACTTTCCTACTAAAACCTGCAAAATTTTACAAATAAAAAAAGAACCTATCAAACGATAGATTCTTCTTTTGCAAACCGAGTAGAACGCCCTCTCGTAATCGAGAAAATCGCACAAAGTAGCGCTAATATAATAAAGCCGCCTCCTACCCAAGCATTATATATAACAGAGGATTTCTCAATAACAACTCCGCCTACTGTTGAACCGAGCGCAATCCCTAAGTGAAGAGCAGAATTATTTAAACTTTGCTGAATACCGGCTGATTCTGGTGCAATTTCAATTAAATAATTTTGTTGTGCTGGCGAAATAGCCCAGCTCAGCATACTCCAAAGTCCCATCATAAGAATGAAGAGTGGGAATGAGAAGGTCATCATTGGTAATATAAAGATTGCACATGCAAATACGATAATGATGGAAATAATACTTTTCTTCGATCCCCATTTATCAGCAAGCAAGCCCCCAAGGCCGCCTCCAAGTACCGCTGCGATTCCGAAAATGAAGTAAAATACACTAATCCAATTCGCTTCCACATGCATCACATCTTTTAAAAATGGTGTTAAATATGCATATAGTGTTAAATGACCCGTTAAAAATAAGAATGACGTTAACTGTGCACTTACGATTTTCTTATCTTTTAACGTAGCAATTTGCTCTCTTATTGATAATACCGATGTCGGTGGTACTTTCGTTAAAAATAATGAAATACAAGCGATTGCTATAACTGTTAATACCGAAATTAATACAAATGGTGCACGCCATCCATATGCATTTCCGAGTACAAGACCAAGTGGTACTCCAAGTACAAGTGATCCACTAATCCCCATAAAAATGATTCCAATTGCACGCGCACGAAAATGCGGTTCTACAACACTAGAAGCAAGTGTTACAGATAACGCAATAATTAATGAACCACTCGCCGCACAAACAACCCTCGAGAACATTAACATCCCGTAATTCAAACTACATGCCGAAATAATATTTCCGATTAAGAAAATTAATAATGCCCCAATGTATAATCTTTTTCTTTCAAACTTTCCAGTTACCGCTAATAAAACCGGACCTGATAAAGCAAATACTACTGAAAATATTGTTATAAGCTGACCAGCTGCACTAATAGATACTCCTAAATCATTGGCAACTAGATCGAGCGTTCCTCCTATAATTAGCTCAACCGTTCCGACTACGAAAGCCGCGATAGCTAAAATATACACACGAAAATTCAAGTCTTTCCCCACGCTTTCTATTTTGGTTACTACGATTATAGTAACCAAAATAGAAATTGAACACAAGTACAATTTTTTTACAATAAAAAAACAGGCGTATGATACGCCTGTTTTCTAATTATTAAACAGTAGTTTTATTTTTCTTATTTAAATACCAATACACCGGTAGTCCAGTAAAGACAATTCCAATTGATAAGAAACAACTTACCGGATCATTGATAATTGCACTACCAATTACAAAGAACGAACCTAAAATCGCGACAATTGGTACGATTGGGAATAACGGTACACTGTATGCACGCTCTTTATTCTTATTACGTTTTCTTAAAATGAAGACACCAATAAACGTCATTACATAGAAAATATAAATAATGAATACGGAAATCTCAGATAGCTTATTGGGATCACTAATAATCATTAAAATAATTCCTAAAATGATTTCAACAGTAATCGCATTTGCTGGTGTTTTAAATCTTGG